>ENA-UOJH01002221-UOJH01002221.1-human-gut-metagenome-genome-assembly--contig:-C148-NODE-2221-length-12535-cov-6.288862_pt1 | contig 12535 bp, 12 predicted proteins | sample MGYA00242345_ERZ723892 | MGnify/ENA metagenome assembly ERZ723892 | reverse complement strand
AGGGATGATAAGACAAGTATGAGGGTAAAGCCCGAATTGGTTGAATGATAATCTGAGCGGTCTTTGTAGCAGGCTGTGACGTAAGGTAACTATGGGAACTACCGTTGTATGGATAGTTCTGAACTGTCATCACTGCAATACTCTTTTTGCAGTCGTAGAGTAGAAAGAGCAAGAACTTGTTGCAATGCAACCGTAATATACGGTAAAAGGTGGAAGTCATATCCGACAACTTGTCGTGCCAACAGTTAAGATATAGTAAACTGGGATTACCTAAATCGGAGCCTGCAAAGGCTATGGGAAACAGTTCCCGAAATTCCGACATGGTAACGGAGTCCCCGTAGTAGTCCGAGCAAGTTAATGGCTTGTACATGGCGAAGGGGGACAGCAGAGATTTTTAATACAATTAATGAATGATGTGAGAGACATTATGAGAAATTCGGCAAAAGTATTAAACAGTTTGAATCGACACAGCAAGGACTTGAATTACAAGTACGAGCGTCTGTACCGTATTCTTTTCAATACGGAGATGTACGCCGTTGCCTACCAGCGGATTGCCCCCAAACAAGGCAATATGACGGAGGGGACGGACGGCAAGACCATTGACGGCATGAGCATCAAACGTATTGAAAACCTGATAGCATCATTGAAAGATGAAAGCTACCAGCCCAAACCGTCAAGGAGAACATATATACCCAAGAAAAACGGGAAAATGCGTCCTCTGGGTATTCCTGCTACGGAAGATAAGTTATTGCAGGAGGTGGTTAAAATGGTATTGGAAACCATATACGAGGAGAGTTTTGAATACACTTCGCATGGTTTCCGTCCCAAACGGAGCTGTCACACCGCCCTTAAGCAGATTGAAAAATCATTCTGTGGGGTGAAATGGTATATTGAGGGCGATATAAAGGGATTCTTTGACAACATCAATCACGATGTGATGATAGGAATCCTCGAAGAACGCATCAATGATGTCCGTTTCATTCGGCTTATCCGTAAATTCCTGAATGTAGGATATATCGAAGATTGGGAATATTTTCACACATATAACGGGACACCGCAAGGTGGCATCATCAGTCCAGTACTTGCCAATATCTATCTTGATAAATTGGACAAGTACATGGCAGAGTATGCAGCAAAATTTGATAGGAATGCCCGTAAAGAAGTGAACCCACAGTACAGACACTACCAACGTAAGAAAGAACGAGCTAAAAAGGCGTTGAAATCAGCAGTAAGTCTTGAAGAAAGAAAACTGCTGGTAGGACAAGATATAATTTAGTGCAAGGTGCAAGTATATATCTATATATATAGTTTGCACCTTTGTACTAAACGCTAAACATTGATATTCAAAGATTTGCATGAATCGGAACAGTGTTGTATCTTTGAACCGAAGTTTTAGGCAGACAATGAACAGCCAAAGGACGACAAACAAACGTCTTTTTTGAAACCTAAATTGTACCCCCTAAGGCATTGACGTATTGATAAAGAGTTGAATTAAAGCGACATAAGGAGATAGGTTCATTACCCTGTCTCTCCGCTCATGAAAAGTGAACAATGAAACAAATCCCTGTAAGCTAGATGCTTGTAGGGATTTTTTTTGTTTTAGTTTACACGAAAAGCTAAGAATAATGTATTTCTCCGGTGTACTGTTCGGTGTCCTTTTTTGCCCTGCATTTTTTTTGCTACCGAATAGGATTATAATTCGTTGTTTTTCAGTGCTTTGTGCGCTGTTAGATTGCCTCTGATTTAGTTGTTTTGCTATGTGAAACTTAAAAATTAAAGAAAGATGGAAAGAGCAATTTTTAGCCTCTTGTTCTACATTCGTAGGACGAAATTAAATCGGCATGGTGAGGCGCCGATCCTGATGAGGATTGCTGTGAACGGTGTTCGTGCGGATGCATCAATAAAGAAAACGATTTTACCTCAACTTTGGGATGCCGATAAAGGCAGAGCCGTGGACAAAAAACGTGAGGAGAAGGAATTGAACCTGTACCTTGATGCGATTTATGGGAGGGTTCTCAAAATTCAACGTGATATGGAAATTGAAGGGGATAATGTAACTGCTTCGAAAGTTTTAGCCCGTTATCTTGGAAAGGGAGATTTTATTGACCGTAGTTTATTTGATATTTTCCGTGAACATAATGAGAAATGCAGGAAGTTGGTTGGTATAAGCATGGCCGATGCAACAGCGCAACGTTATGAGACAACATTAAAGGCATACACAGGATTTTGTGTGGGAAACTTATCGCAAGAAAGATTTTCTCTTGAGTGAAATGTCTCAGCAGTTTGTGGAAGACTATATGTTTTGGTTGTTGACTAAAAAAGAATGCTGCCATAATACTTCGATGCAATATTTGAAGAACTTTCAAAAAGATCATCCTTCTTTCCCTGACAAAAGGATGGTTGAAGAAAGACCCTTTCGCTGAATATAAATTCACGCTTGAGGCGGTAGACCGTGATTTCTTTGAAGATTCTGAAATTCAGAGAATACTCAGCAAAGAAATTGCAATATCCCGGTTGGCCCAGGTGCGTGATACTTTTATCTTTTGTTGCTTTACCGAGCTGACATTTTCGGATGTCAAGCAATTGAAGCAGGAAGATATTGTCGAAGATTCCAACGGGGTTAAGTGGATCAGGAAAGAATGTCAGAAGACCAAGATTATATGTAATATCCCTTTGAGGGATATTCCGCTGCAGATTCTGAAGAAGTATGAGAATAATCCTCAGTGTGTCATCAAGGGAGTGTTGCTGCCGATTCTATGTAATCAAAAAATGAATGGGTACCGTGTGCCCGTAAAGGTTGCGTAATGAATGTCTCTTTAGCAAGAGACTAGACTAGATTCTAAGTCTACTCCCAACCGACTTATCCGGCGGGGAAACCCAATGGGAGTGTCGCATGTCGGTTGCAGCATGGCCGCCCTAATTGCCAAGAGCGAGTGCATCGCTGGGGAGAAAGACAGACACGAGGATGAAGCCTATACTGGTTGAACGATAGTTCAGTGAGGCATGTTGGACTTGTGACGAAAGGCAGTTGTATTGTCACACCGTGGCTCTCTCATTTGTCAGGTAGCCTTTGAGAGCATAGAACATAGTTACGGCACAACCGCAATAAGCGGAGAAAAGAACGAAAGTCGCATCCGACAGTCTGTCGCGCTAATAGTCATTACGAAACTAAACGGGGATTTCCTAAAGCGGGATGCCTATGGAAACGGGGGCTATGTATGAAGATACTGAATACCCGATATGGAAACGGAGCTTCCGTAGTAGTCCGAGCCATTTACGAGAGACACTTTGAGGATACCTCGCATGGATTCCACCCCAATAGAAGTTGCCACACTGCATTAAGAGACATAAAGGCTACATTCAAAGGAACACGATGGTTTATTGAAGGCGACATCAAAGGCTTCTTTGACAATATTGACCATAACATTATGATTGATATCCTCAGAGAGCGCATCTCCGATGAACGGTTCCTGCGATTAATCCGCAAATTCTTAAATGCAGGCTATATGGAGAAATGGACATACAATAACACTTACTCGAAAACACCACAAGGCGGTATCATTAGTCCTATTCTAGCTAACATCTACCTTGACAAGTTCGACAAGTATATAAAAGAGTATGCCGATAACTTCAATAGAGGCAGAGGACGTAGACTAACCCAAGAGTATCAGCGTAACCGGAATCAGAGAAATGCATTACGATGGAAGCTAGAAGCAGAAACGGATGAAAATCGCCAAGTTGAACTGAAATCAAAAATTGCCGAAATGCGCAAGAAGACGTTGGATATTCCAGCAACAAGGGACATAGACGACGCGTTCAGAAGATTGAAGTATGTGAGGTATGCCGATGACTTTCTTATAGGGGGGATCGGTAGCAAGGAGGAATGCGAGAAAATCAAGGCTGATGTTACGACGTTCATGAGTGATAAACTCAAATTGGATATCTCGCAGGAAAAGACCTTGATTACCAACGCACAGGAACCTGCAAAATTCTTTGGATATGAAATCAATACACGCCGATCTATGGACCATACACGCACACGGAGTGGACTACAACGACGCCCGTGGCTGGGCACAATTGTGCTGAAAGTATCTTACGAAACCGTACTTAAGCGTCTTCAATCCTATGATGCTGTGCTTATCACACAAGTCAACAGGAAAGAGACACTTAAACCTTCGTCTCGTAAGTATATGGTAAATAGACAAGACGCAGATATCCTGGCGCAATACAATCTTGAATTGGGGGGATTCTACAACTACTATTCTATTGCGGACAGTATCGGCTATTTCGGTTGGAAGTTCAATTACTTCATGAAGTATAGCATGCTCAAAACTCTCGGTCGCAAGCACAAAAGAACCGTCGGACAAATACTTGAAAAGTACAAAGACGGAACGGATGTGATTATCCCTTATAAGGATAGCAAAGGCAACGCGAAACAAAGAGTATGGTATAACGGCGGATTCAGATGCAAACGCTTCACCGGCATCTATGAGGATAACCATTACGACTACATACCGAACACCATGTATCTCCCTACACTTGTGGAAAGGCTTAAAGAGAGAAAGTGTGAATTATGCGGTGCAATGGGAGATCTTGTGATGCATCACATACGTAACATCAATCAGCTTAAAGCTGACACAAAGTGGAATGTTGTGATGATTACAATCAATAACTTACATCCTGTGAGCCAATCAATAGGTAACGATTTAGAAACGAGCGAACTGCTTTGATACGCCTTATCTTGCACAATATTAAAGAGCGACTTAACTATTGGCAAAGATACGAAACTTATCTTATCAACTAACATTTTCCATACATTTAATCACCGTGATTATACCGAAAAACAATCTTATGAGAATTGCATTTTCCGGAAAAAAATTGTTTTTTTACTCAAACTCTCATTAAACTTAAAATTTTTTTTCCTGTTTTCGTTAAACGAAAACGAGACGGTTTAACGGCATTCCGCCGATAACCGTCCCCCAAGAGATAAGTTTTGGAGTCGGTTATCTTTAAAAAAGGAAAAATAAGAGAATGCCTTTAAAAAAAGTTATATCACAAACGTTTTATAACAGCCAATGGCAATTCTGCGCACTCTTTAATTGTCATAATATCCACATTCTTTTCCTTTAACTTTCTGGCGATCGTCAGTTTTTTCATTGTCATGAGACAATTCGGAAAATAATTTTTCGGACAAATAATTTATCGCATTGACAATTCTTTCTTTCCTCCCCCCAACTCTTTGGCCTCCATATATTTGCCCTTTTCCATAAAAAGGCGTAATTTTGCGGGGTGAAAAGTAGTGCGATTAAAAAAATGAGGTGTGAACACGCGGACATAGCATACAATGCCGTGCGCTCGATGGCAAATACGGTGGAGGAAAGAAAAAAATACGCTTTCCCCGCTATTTTTATGCCTGAAAATTTGGCGGTCTGCCAAATTCTTCTAAACACACATTGCGCCGTCTGTTCTTCGCGCGTAATATACTTATTTTCAGTTCCTACGCAAATAGCGTATCCTTTTCTTTTCTGGAAATATCCTATTCATTAGGCGAGAGGGCGGTATGTGGTTGAATATTTATACGCTCGTCACCGTTGTCTCGGCTATTATCCTGACAGCTTTTGGGTTCCAGTTATGCGGGGTCGATATTTCACGCAAGAAGGAAACGCGGAAACTGCGCACGTCACGCGCGATACTGACCGCCTCTTATTTCATCCTTGCCGGGGCGACTGTAGCTGAACTCCTCGTCAATAGGGAGGGCGACCCGAAAATCATAGCCACACTCACCATCGCGACCGCCGCTTATCAGTCGCTGCTGTTTACCGCCACGCTGTTCATCTTTATCTGTCCGCTGTATGTCACCCGGCGGCGGGTGTGGACGCAGGTCGGTATCGTGACGGCGGCAGTGGCCTTGTTCATGCCCGTTGCCCTCGCGACCGATATTCGCTGGATATTTCCGGCGGCACTGGCGGTTTATGCCGGGCAACTGACGTATTACACATGGCTCTTTCGCCGGAAGTATGCCGAAAGCCTCGCGCAGTTGGAGGATTATTACGACGAGGAGCAGGACTCGCGGCTGCGGTGGACAAAATTCGGGTTTTACGCCGCCCTTGCCGTCGGGGTGGCGGCCAGCGTGTCGATGTGGTTGCCGCCGATGGCCTATAATCTTTTCACGGTGGGATACGTCGTCTTTTACGGGTGGTTCTCCAGCCGTTTCTCCAACTACGCGGCAAAGGTGAATTATTACCTGCCCGCGCTGACGGAACAACCGGAAATAAAACCGGAATCGGAGCAGCCGTCCGTGCCGGAGGTTGCCGCCACGGAACTTTCCGATGCAGAACGGTGGGAAAAGACGGAACGGCTGCGCGTGACTCTCGAACAATGGGTGGCCGACAGGGGATATGCCGTGCAGGAAGATAGACGCGAACAGATTGCGCGGGAATTGGGCACGACCCCCAACTTCCTGCGGTGGTATTTCAGAGAGCAGATGTCGCAGGACTTCTTGTCGTGGCGTGTGGGGCTGCGCATCGAGTACGCCAAGGAATTATTGTCGGAAGAACTCGGCATATCAATGAACGAACTCGCGCAAAAGGTCGGGTTCAATACACGGGGAAATTTTTATACCTATTTCAGAAAGGTTATGGGAGAAACCCCGACCGAATACTTAAATCGGATAAAACTGAAAAACAGAACCGAAAGTTGATTCTCAAAAAAGCCTTTGCCGTACCTCCGCGGCAAAGGTTTTTTGCTTGTCCGAAGTGGTTTATTTCGTAATCGAATGAAATAAACCAGTTTATTTCGTATTGCCACACGAGATAAACCACCTCCGCTCTTGCCGTGAATGCGCGTTCCGGCTACATTTGCCTTCAATACGCAGGGGAAGACACGTCGTGACTGTCCCGCCCCGGCGGACACTCCCGAAGCGATAAAACAAAACATATCCTATTCATATTAAAAACAGAAACAAAATGAAGACAAGAACTCTATTGGCGGCAACACTGGCCGCAACGCTTGCCCTCGCGGGATGCAGTAAGAATGACGAGCCGGACGGACCAACCCGTGCCGCGGTGAACATCCGGACCTCCATCGGAGGAACTATCGATGCCGGAAACTTCGGCAGCCGTGCCGCCATCAGCGCGGACGGCAGCGGAAACTTTGAAGCGGGCGACGTGCTGGGGCTGTACGCCACCGTGGGCGCCACCGCCAAGCTCGCCAACAGCGCCTACACCGTAGGCTCGACCGCCCTCTGGTGGGACGAGTTGAGCATGACCGACCCCGTTGCCTTCGCCGCCTACTACCCGAAAGCGGAGGCTATCACAGACCCGGCGGCAACCATTTTCAACGCAGCCACAGCCACGAACCCCGACCTGTTGCTCGCCACGCCCGTCACGGCGAGTAAGGGTGAGGACGTCGCGCTCGCCTTCCGCCACGCCATGCACCGCCTCACGGTGAACCTCTCCACGGACATCGACGGCTGGGACATCGCCACGGCACGGGTATCGCTCGCGGGCATGAACGCCTCCGCCACGGTGAACATCACCGCAGGCACCGTCACCCCCGGCGAAGCTGACGCGACGGACGGCGACTACGGCACCAAGACCGGAGCCGCCGCCACTTTTGTCGTTGCCCCGCAAAAAGTGACCACCAATGCCGACTGGATTCAAATCACGATGGACGGCGAGCAGTATGTCTATAAAGTACCCGCCAACATCACCCTGCCCGGCGGCACTACGGCACCCCTCACCGCCCTCGAAAGCGGCAAGACGCTGACGCTGAATCTTGCCCTTACCCGTGACGGAGTTACCCTCACCACCGGCGACATCGCCGCATGGGACACGCAGGGCACCATCGACGGCGAGATTAACATTGGCGGAGGCGACACCCCCACCGACGGCAACATCGACATGACCGACATGACTGCCGACCAAGTAAAAGCCGCCATCGATGCCGCTATCGCCGCAGGCATCACCGAGTTCAAGCTGACAGGCCCTATCGCCAATTTAGGAATAAAGGAAGATTATACTCAATCAACGGGCAATCCTTTCTACAATACAGGAGTGACCAAGGTGGACTTGTCGGGCGTGACGGGCTGGCAAACCGTGGCATACAGCAACTTCCCGGATGTCACATCCTCTGTAGCCGGCCTCCCCGCCTATACCTTTTATGGGTGCGCGGCCTTGACGGAAGTCGTTCTTCCCGCCGAGGTAAAAGCCATTGGCCTCGGGGCTTTCCTTAGTTGCACATCGCTCTCCACCATCAATCTGAAGGACGTCACCCATATAGGAAAGCAGGCTTTTGGTTTCTGTGAGGCATTGACGGTCGTCGATTTGTCCGCGGTCATCAACCTTTACATGGAGGCTTTCCAAGAGACAGGCCTCACCGCCCTTTCCCTGCCCGAAGCCCTTGCCATCAGCGGCGGCCTTACGGCTAACAACTTCAGTAGCCATACCGGCTCTTTCGGGGATTGCGAATCGCTGGTTTCCGTCAATGCCCCGAAGCTGACAAGCACGGGATACAAATCATTTTCGGGTTGTTCGGCACTCACGACGCTGACCCTTTCCGCGCTGACGGAAATCAATGATGAGGCGTTCTACTCCTGTAAGAAGCTGACAACGGAGAATGAAGGCTTCGGCTTCGCGAAGGAGGTGACAACCGTAGGGGAGAAAGCGTTCGGTTATTGTACCGGGCTGACGAACCCGGAGTTGCCGGAAGCCACCCTGATTAACAGCTACGCTTTCACCGGATGTACAGCCATGGAGAGCTTGAAACTACCGAAGGCCACCCGATTCGGTGCCTACATCGCGAACCGTTGCAAGAGCCTCACACGGATAGAGGCGACCGCCTCCGGAGCATTAACGCTCTCCGACGGAGGTTCCTTGGACAATGGAGCTGTCTTCGGCAACCAAGGCACCACCGGCGATCTGTTCGATGCCGCCAACTGCACCCTCGTCCTCAACGCGGACAAAAACACCGGCGGCACGGGCAGCCCCACCGTGAACGGAACGACGTGGGCTAACGCCACGTGGAAGAGCATCACGAATCCGTAACGATCCAGCTCGTTTCCCGAAGTTGAACTTCGGCACGGTCAAAGCCAGACATTGGCATCGTCAACGTCAGACTTCGGGAAAGGGGAAGCGGAACGACAAAACCGGCAACGCCGGTGACGGTTTGCCGAACGGCGCGAACGATTATACACTATCCCCCCGTCCCGATACGGAAAGGAGCAGGCAAGGGCGGGGGCTATCGAAGCATTAAAACAAAAGTATTCACACTAAAAACAAAAGCTTATGACACTGATGAACAAATGGTACATCCGGCGTGACTTTTCAGTCGCTGCCGCCAAAATGGGCAAGAGAGGCATCGCCCTCTCCTCCGACGAGCCGCCCGCCGACGCTTTGTTCTGGGAAATGTGGAACGAATGCGAAGATATTGCCCGACAGGTGCTTGATACCGACTACTTCCGGGGCATACGGAACAACAACCTCGACCCGAACGCCTACGGCTCGCTGATGGTACAGGACGCCTATTACTGCTTCGAGGCGGAGAACGCTTATGCCGCCGCCGCATCCCATCCGTTGGACGACGTATGCAGCGACTTCCTGAAAGGCAAGTGTGCCAGCTACGAAGAGTACAACCTATACTACCACGGGCCGTGGCACATCCGCGACGCTTCAGGCGTCATCCCCGACGACCCCATCAAGTCCTACGCTGACTACGAAGCCCATGTGGCAGGCCACCTCGATTCGCCCTACCTCTTCTGCGTGATGCTCCCCAGCGAATACCTGTGGAACTGGATAGCGAACCAACTGCTTCCGACGGCTTCCCCCGACGGTCTCTACTACTTCTGGATAGAAGGCAACGGCGGAACACCCGATGGCGCCTACCAGATGGCGAATATGCTTGAAAACTACCGCACGCAGACGGATGAAGAGCAGGCTAAAGAGATATTCCATACCGCCATGCGGCACGAACTGGAAGTATTTTCAACAGCAACCCAATTAAATACCAACGTATTATGGCTTCGCAAAAATACATTTTAACGGAAATTAAAAAGGGCTACAACCTCTCATGGTATGTCTGCTCGCAGTGTTATTACACCGGAACGATAAAACTGTACGACGACACGGGAAAAGTATATTTCACCTGTTCCAAAACAAGCGGCGGCACCTCCTACCAGTCACTGGCACAGGGACATGTCGACTTCACGGGCAACGAACTGTACCTGTCCGTCGAAATTCCCCAAAGCACTGAAATCCGGCAAAGCATCACCGCCAACAGCGTCACCGACGCCCATGCGGTAAAAGTGGGACAGGTTTACGGCTTCTGCATCGAGGAATCCACCGACGAGGACTACAACGACTTTTATATCGACGTGGTGGGCTGGGCCAAAAAAGGATAAACCTCATTCAGCCGTCGAAATCCGCAGGATGAGGACACAGTGGAGAAAGTGGTATCCCGTGCAGCAAACCACCAAGCAGTCGGGCAACTCGCGGAACTGAGTTGCCCGACTATCAAAAGATAGTTGAGGGAGCAGTCGGTAAACGTTCCCCGCACAGATATTAGGAAGAATATAAATTTAGAAAAAGGATAAATGATGAAAACAATACAACTGATTACCCTCACTGCCACGCTTGCCCTCGCCGCGTGCAGCAAAGACAACATCCCCGACACCCCCGCGGACAACAGCGAACTGAAAATAGTAGCCACCATCGACGCGTCCCCCGATGCCGATGTCCTCCCCGCCGGGCGGTCGGCCGATACCCGTGCCACCTTCAACCCCGACGGCAGCGGCGCGTTCGCCACGGGCGACGTGCTCAGGCTTCGGGTGAGGGGAAGCGTCCCCGTCACATACCACGTGGAATATACGATAGGGACGACCGTTCTCCGTTGGGACGACTTCAAGGACATTGGCAACAAGGGTCCGCTCACCTTTGCGGGAGCTTATCCTAAAAATGCAGTGGACAACGATAATTGCTTCTATATCCTCCGCGCCGCCAACCCCGACCTGTTGATAGCTCCCACCGTCACCGTGGCGAAAGGCGAGCCCGTCCGTCTCGCTTTCCGCCACGTGATGCACCGGCTGGTGGTGAACCTATCGGGCAACGCGCTGACGGCGGACGAGTTGTCCCAAGCCAGCGTCCGGTTGAGTGAGAGTCTGTATTGCTGCGCGGTCGTAGATTTCACCAACGCCACGGCACTCGCCGACAACAGCGCTATATATGGTGATAATCCTCCCACGCGGACAGGGGCCACCACCACCTTTATCCTCGTGCCGCAAGACATACATTCGCTTAGCGAGAAGATAACCATCACCGCCGGCGGTCAGGAACTCACTTACACCTTCCCTGCCCAGCTGCCCGGCGCCACAGCCTACGACCCACCCCGCCGCCTGCAAAGCGGACGGACGCTCACGCTCAACCTCGCCATCAACACGGCAAACCGCAGCGCGGCAGCTTCCGCCAAGCCGTCCACCCGCGCCACGACAACGGACGACGCAGCCCTGACGCCGGAATGTACGGGGATAACCGTTTCCGCATGGTAAAAAAACAGCCGTCACCCGAAGCTACGCAACCGCGTCAGTCCGGCGGGACGGCAAACAATAAACTAAAATTATGGCAACACTTCCCGACCTGTCCGACCTGCCCGTCATCGCCGGCATCATCGCCGCCACCGTCTTCGCGACCTACGCCGTGATAAGCCTCACCCAGCGTCCTTACGAATCGCCCCAGTACGTGACGGCGAAGATGAAAAGTACCGTAAACCATCGCTACATCCAGTCGCGGCGATTGCTGGCGGTCGTCTACATCGCCTTTGCCGTCGCGGGGTGGTTCGTCGTCCCCCCGCTCGTCACCGCGTCCGCCGACGACAGACTCCCGTTCGTCTGACTCGTGTGCGTGAGCCTGTTTTTCGCCCTGCACGCCGAGGTACTCGTCGGGCTGTGCCTCCCCGACCGGGTCGTCTGGCGTAAGCGAATCCTGTGGTTCGTGCCCCTCGCGGTGATGTGCGGCGTCTGCCTCGCCTGGCCGCAAACCGCCACGATGCTCGCGTACATTCAGTTATGCCTCCTGTTGCTGCTCATCGGCTATTACACCCCCGCATTCTTCAAAGAATACGCCGACCTCACCTTCTTCTGCGGCGGGGACATGTGCAACGGCGACCCAGAAGACGACTTCCTGCCCGAAAGCCTCCCGTGGATTTCCCGCCTGTACGTCGCCCTGCTGCTGCTCGCCATCGCCTCGGCAGTCGGCTGCTTTGCCCCCCCGCGTCTGGTACGCGTGGCTGCTCTTCGCGCTCTACATCGCCTATGTCGTCTGGTTTATAAACCGGGTAGTCTCTACCTACACGTTGTATAGCAAGAAAATCAAACAGATGATGGGATAGAGGCTTTACTTCTTACCGCTCTGAAAAACGGGGATAAAGTACTCTCTCACGAATTAAAAATGAATAATCGGCATTTTTTATAATGATAGTAATATATATATTTTCATTAGTGTCTTCTTTACATATGATTATTGAGGTTAACGCAGACTCAGCTTGC
>ENA-UOJH01002202-UOJH01002202.1-human-gut-metagenome-genome-assembly--contig:-C148-NODE-2202-length-12630-cov-5.148310_pt1 | contig 12630 bp, 10 predicted proteins | sample MGYA00242345_ERZ723892 | MGnify/ENA metagenome assembly ERZ723892 | reverse complement strand
CCGGGATATCCCCCTCTCTCCTTCATCCGCACTTCGGCACCTTCGCAGTTCCAACACAGTTTTTCGGGCTACATTATGCGCAGGTCGCCGCCGTCGCAATTGCCGCAAACGGCGCGAAGCGGCTTTATTTCGTTAAGACGTTGGGCTATTTCCATGCTGCCTATGTCGCCTGCGTGCCAAATCTCGTCGCATTCCGCGAAATACTCCCTGTATTTCTCGTCCCAATAGCCATGAGTGTCCGACAAAAGCCCTATGCGTTTCATGGGTGCCTTTTATTTTGCCGGGCGCGATATGCCGAGCTTTTTCTCTATGAATTCGGCAATAAATTCCGTAGTGCCTTCAATGCCGAAAACGCTGGAATTTATGCAAAGGTGATAAGTGTCGGCAGAACCCCAGGTGCCGTCGGAATAGAAGTTGTAATATTGCGAACGTTGTTGGTCGCCCTGGCGAATAAGTTTCTCGGCGGCTTGCGCGGTTATGACGCGGCGCAGACAAAGCCGCTTTACGCGGTCGGCATAATCGGCGGAAACAAAAACATTGGCGCAACGTTTCTTGTCGCGAAGCACATAGTCGGCACAACGTCCTATGAATATGCACGAATGTTCGGCGGCAATTTTCTTTATAGTCTCGCTTTGAATGCGGAATAGTGTTTCCTCGCTGATAGGATTGCCGTAAATGTCGCCGCTTCCCACAAAGGGAATGAAATTCGAGAAAAACGAACGGGTTCCTTGCTTTTTCTCGTCGGAATTTTCGAAATTTCCGGCATCTATTCCGCTTTCTTTTGCGGCACGTTTTATTAATTCGTTGTCGTAGCAGGTAATGCCGAACATTTCGGCGAGTCGCAGACCTATTTCTTTGCCTCCGCTTCCAAGCTGACGCCCTATGTTTATGACAAAAGTCTTGTCTTCCATTTCTTTGGAATTATATTTCGGTTTGTAGATTTGAGTTTTCAAGTTTTCCGCGCATTTTGAATTTGCGCATGTGGTATATCAGCACTATTGCTGCCGTTATAGCCGCTGTTCCGTCGGCTATTGGAACAGAATACCATATTCCTTCGAGTCCGAAAAAGTTCGGAAGGATGAGCAAAAGGGGAACGAGGAAAAGCAGTTGGCGCGTGAGCGACAGGAATATGCTTATGCCCGCCTTGCCTATGCTTTGGAAAAATCCTATGGTTATCATTTGGAATCCTATGATGGGCACCACGAGGTTCATGACCCTCAGCGCGTGTGCGGCTTCCTTCAAAAGTTCTTCGTCGTTTGTAAACGCGCTTGCCACGGGCGTTGCCAGAAGCACGCAAACAATGAAGCCCACTATCCAAATGCCTGTGGCAATGGTTATGGCGTATTTCAGAACCTGATTAAGTCGTGTGTAGTGTTTGGCTCCAAAGTTGAAACCGGCAATGGGCTGCATGCCCTGGTTTATGCCTATTACCACCATTACGAAGAAGAACATCATTCGGTTGGCAATGCCATACGCGCCCACGGCAACGTCTCCGCCGTAGCTCACGAGCTGTTTGTTTATGATTATGACCACTATGCACGCGCACAGGTTTATCAGAAACGGCGACAAGCCTATCGAAAGGCTTCCGGTAACTATTCTTCTTTCAAGACGATAGGTGTCGCGCCGCAGGTGGATAAGCTCGTTGGGATTGGAAAAGAGCTTGAATTGCCATAGAAGCACTATGAGCTGCGAAAGAACTGTGGCGAGAGCGGCTCCGCGTATGCCGAGATGCAAAACGAAGATGAACAGCGGGGCGAGGGCTATGTTTATTATCACGGTCATGATGGTTGCTTTCATGGCCTTCTTGGGTTTGCCAGACGAGCGAAGCATGGCGTTCAGTCCCAGAAACAGGTGAGTGAATACGTTGCCTATCAAGACTATCACCATAAAGTCCCGGGCGTAGGGTATGGTGTAGCCGCTTGCGCCGAAGAATCTCAGAATGGGGTCGAGAAACAACAGCATCACCGCACCAAGCCCTATGCCTATTATGCAGTTGAGCGTTATGACGTTGCCGAGGATTTTGGCGGCAAAGTTATAGTCTTTCTCGCCGAGCTTAACCGAAAGCAGCGTGCTTCCACCCACTCCCACCATTGCGCCGAAGGCTGCCGAGAGGTTCATGATGGGCATGGTTATTGCCAATCCCATGATTGCTCCCGCGCCTACGCCTTGTCCAATGAAAATTCCGTCGACAATGTTGTAAAGTGATGAGGCTACCATGGCAACGATTGCCGGAATGGCGTATTGAAGAAGCAGACTGAACACCGGTTTCTCGCTAAGTTCCGTAAGTAATTTCTTGTCTGTTGTCATGTCTTTGTTTTTATTACGAGTGCAAAATTACTTATTGATTGCTTGATAGGAAACGTTGCGGCGGATTATTGCACGGAAAACGCGCGAAGTCTGTGATATATAGCAAAGTGTGAAGCGCAAAAACGTCGGAATGCGTAGTGTGGGTGCGGGGCTGTGATATGGCGGGAAAATTACGGGTTGCGGAGCGGCGGGGAACGGTTTCCGGGGTCTGCATATTCATTATTTTCGAAGCGGTATGCACAAACGCGAAAAAACACATGGCTTATCGCAAAAAATACAAGCCATGTATTTTAAAATACAAGGCACTTATTTCAAAATATATGCCTTATATTTTTCGTCTTTCTAAGTATTTGACAGACTGCAACTTACAAAAACCGCAGAAAAATGCTTATCTGTCTGATTATCTGTGGTTTACTAAAATGTCCGATTCGAAGCGTAAAAAGCATGCGGCATGCATGGTGTGGAAAAATATGCAATTCCTGTTTTCTTTCGGAATGGAAGTTTCCGCTAACTTGTAAAACATAGCCGGTGCGCCTTGGCTGTGCAAATGTTTGCCAAACAATATTAATTTCATTGTGCCACTTTATGAATGGCATGGAGTTTGTTTGAAAACAGTCATATATAATAATAGGTATAGAGAATAATGGAACTTGTCAAAGACAAACAGTATGGCGGAGAACGCCCTCTTTTCGGAAGCCACGATATGAGGCTTGACAACATAACCATTGTTGACGGCGAATCGGGCATTAAATGCTGCAAAAACCTTGAATGCGTCAATTCAAAGTTCTACGGCAAATATCCGTGGTGGCACGTTGACGGAAGTGTGATAGAGGATTGCTATTTTGCACCGGGAAGCCGTTCGGCAATATGGTATAGCAATGACATGGTGATGAGGAATTGTGTGATTGACGGACCGAAGTTTTTCCGCGAAATGAGGAATCTGGAACTCGAAAACGTGAAAATAACCGATGCCGACGAAACATTCTGGAAAATTGACGGGTTGAAAATCAGAAACGTCGAGCTTCACGAGGGTACATATCCTTTCATGTTCAGCAAAAACATATATGTGGACGGTTTGAAGTCCGATTCGAAATACGTGTTTCAGTATTGCAAAAACGTAGAAGTCCACAACGCCGAAATCACAACCAAAGACAGTTTCTGGGAATGTGAGAATGTAACGGTTTATGATTCGAAACTTGACGGCGAATACCTTGCATGGCACAGCAAGAACGTGAAACTTGTGCGCTGCCACATAAGTGGAGAACAACCTCTCTGCTATCTTGACGGCATTACACTTGAAGATTGTACTTTTGACCCTGCGTGCGACCGCGCTTTCGAAGACAGCAGCAACATTGACGCACAAATCCGTGGCGCAATTGCGGAAGTGAAGAATCCTATAAGCGGGCACATCGTAGCCGACGCAATTGGCAGGATAACTTACGATGCCTTTGCAAAAGGCAGGGATTGCGTCATAGAAACCCGCAAAGATTCTTGAAATGTCGGGGCTTTTTGACAATATAATAAAGCGGCGCGGAAGCGGCTCATACAAGTGGGACACACCGAAAAGCGATGATGTTCTGCCAATGTGGGTGGCCGACATGGATTTTCCCGTTGCCCCGTGCATACAAAAGGCTCTCGAAAAGCGTGTGAACCACGGAGTGTTCGGCTATACCCTTGTGGGAGAATCTTATTACAATGCGGTGATAAACTGGTTTGGAATGCGCCATAATTGGACCATTGAGCGCGAAAACATTCTTTACACGTCGGGCGTTGTTCCCGCAATAAGCTGCTGCATAAAGGCTATGTGCATGACGGGAGAGAATGTACTTGTGCAGACACCCGTTTACAACTGTTTCTTTTCAAGCATACGCAATCAGGGATGCCAGATTGTGGAAAACGAATTGGTAAGAGAGGGCAACACTTACAGAATAGATTTCGAAGATTTCGAACGCAAGTGCGCCGACGACAAGACCACCGTTTTTCTTCTCTGCAATCCTCACAATCCCGCGGGACGTGTGTGGACGCGCGAGGAACTTGAAAAGATGAACAACATTTGCATGCGCCACGGCGTGAGGGTCATTGCCGACGAAATACATTGCGAACTCGTTATGCCGGGTCATGAATACACGCCTTTTGCTTCGGTGAGCAAAGAATGCGAGGATAATTGCGTGGCTCTCGGTTCTCCGTCAAAAGCTTTCAACACCGCAGGACTGCAAATTGCCAACATAGTTTGCAGCAACAGTGAACTGCGCCGCCGCATAGACCGTGCAATTAATATTTTTGAGGTTTGCGATGTGAATCCTTTCGGACCTGTGGCTCTCGAAGCGGCATACACCAAAGAGGGAGAGCGGTGGCTCGAGGAATTGAACGGTTGCATTTGGAAAAACTATCAGACGTTGAAAATTTTTCTTGCCGACAATCTGCCTCAAATAAAGGTCATGGAACTTGAGGGAACGTATCTTGCGTGGCTCGACATAAGAGATTTGGGAATTTCTTCGGCGGAAGCAGAGGAATTTCTCCTTGAAAAAGGCAAACTCATGCTTTCGTGCGGCACCGATTACGGACAGAAAGCCGGCGAAGGCTATCTGCGCATGAATCTTGCCTGTCCTCCGCAGTTGCTCGAGGAGGGTTTGAAAAGAATGAAAGCAACTTTTGCGAAATAAGAATACGCAAATATTTTACAAAACAATACACCCCCGGGAACAAAGCGTTCCCGGGGGTGTATTATATGCAATTCAGAGCGAATTCGGCATTATCAGTTACCCACGGCACGCACACACAAGCCACCGCAAGTGTTCAACTCCCTGACATAATAGGCCGGATCAGCAGCATACCATGAAATTTCTATGCCGTATGCCGCGGGCCAGTACTTATAACAAAGATTGCCGGTCCAATAAGCCAGAGAAATATCATGAACTTCAAATTCCTCGTTCCTGTCTTTCGAAAAATAACCCGGAGCACAGCCCGTGGGAAGAAATATCCTGTTGCCGTTCGGACCGGTAAGCATTAATCCCTTTTTGCCTTTATATGTAACGAGTGCCTTTTCGCATTTGTCCAAAAGTTCAGCCATTTCCTTTCGTGTGGGCATGCGGTATTTTCCGCCCATGTTCATTTTTGCCGCATCTTTTGAGGTATTGCAGATGGGCGAATTGGGGAAATCAAAATCCGATTGGTATAATCCGGGATATTCATGTTCCTTGGGATTATAATATTTATAGTTGGCAATCGAAAAACTACTTTTCGAAGAAGCTTCGCCCCAGGCAAATAGCTTACCACGTTCCTCGGGCGAGCTTGCACCTACGTTGTGCGAAGCCCATTTTACGCTAAGTCCCAAATCAATAAGGTCGCCCGAAGTAGGAGGTCCCACTTCGGCGTTGCCGTTAATGACAACCTGTTTGATAATTCCCCCGGTTCCGTTGTAAAGTGTGGCTTTAAGTTTGTCGCTGTACTTTGAAGGAGTCCAGTCAACGGTTGCAATACCGTTTGAAGTGATTGCGTAATTCGCCGAAAGGGTTCCGTCGCCTTCGAAAATCACCAACTGCGGAAGAATAGAGGGCATCGGCTCGCCGTAAAGGAACTTGTCGTAAACCATAACCTGAACTTTATTAACGCTTCCAAGGTCAAATTCTTTTTCAGTGGGGTGAAGCACCTGCATTCCCGATGGCGACTTAAATATCTCGTAGTTCAAAAGGTTTGCAGCTGCTAAATTATAATGGTAAAGCTCGTGAGAAAAAATCATGGGGCTTAGACCAACTGCGCCGTCCACACCTGCGTTTAACGAAAAGCTATACGCGCTCCCGCCATTCTTACCTGACGAACCGTTAGCGAATTCTCCTACGTTATAACCGCCGCTTAGCGAAGCCGAATAGTAAGGTTTTATGTCGAAAGTGGCTGCCGCCACCTCGTAGAAGGTAAGAAAAATGCGCGGCCACAGAGATGCTTTTACTTCTATGCTTCCAATGTTTTTCACATTCGCATTATTTAGCTCGTTGGTTACTTGTAAATAGTTTATTCTTTGTAATCCTTTCGACGATTGCGACCATGTGAGACCGTATTTGCCGCTTATTTTTGTATTTACGTCGAAATTTACGATTTGTTTCCCTGAAACTTTTCCGTTAACCCCGCACATCAAGTCCGCACTCATACTTACGACCACGGGGACGCCGCCGGGATAGAACACCAAGCGCACAGGTTTGAACATACTCTCCATAAGTTTGGTTTCTTGTTCTATGTTGGCGTTGGCGTGAATCTCTTCCTGAATCTTATTAATGATGTTTATGTCCCCGTTAAGCACTGCTTCCATCGCAAGATCCCCGCTGCGGTATTGGCGATAGGCTTCTTCTTTCGTAGCTTTGAGAGTGCGCTCGCCAAAACTGAAATAAACATCCAAATTCAGGTCTGCGCTGAAACGGGATTCCTTTATTTCGATTTTAGATCCTAAAGCGTTGTAAAGTTTCAGCCCGTAAGAGATAGGGGCTACCCAATCCCAGAGTTTGTCTGTCCATTTGCTGCCGCGCGTATACTTTTCAGACTTCAGAGAGTGGGTTTTGTTGTCTTCAAAGATTATTTTCTGCGGATAGTAAACGGTAACTCCCGTGGCTTTTGTTTCTTTTGGGTCGGCACCTGTGCTTAGATAGAAATTTGTATTGGCGAAGATATCGCACAATGCCCCTTGTATGCCTTTTATTTCCACATCTCCGCCCGAACGTTTCACACTGTTTACGATTGTTATGCAGCCGGCGGTGTCGGCTAATATGGAAAGAACGGAGCCTTTTTTGATTTTTTCCGTTTCAGAAGTGAGTTGCAGTGTAAATGTCTGGTCCTTGGAGTTATAGTTCTTCACTTTTGTCTTGTCCCAATCCACGGAAACATAGTTGGGATTGATTACTGCGGCTTTTTCTTCTTCGTTTTTCCAACCGCCCGAGACATCCGGGCTGTCTTTTGCGCAAGAAAAAAGCAGCGCACAGGTAAGAAATAGGAACAGGAGATTCTTTTTCATAACGAAATGATTATTTGTAGGTGAAATATCAGGGTTGGGAAGTATATAAGTTGTTGCTGTTTTCGAGTACGGGTGTATTTATAAGCCGGAAAAGGGAAGCTTCGGCAACGTTTGCCTTCTTGGTTATAATTTTATTGCCGGTGAACGAAACACCATTGGAATTTACTGCCGAAACAAGAGGAATGTTGTGGCGCAAATCGAATATGTTGTTTTTTACTACGAGTTGCGGAGTGCCTTTCTGGTTATAATCGTGCGAGGGACAGTTCACGGAAATGCCGCCCCATACAAGATTTCTGAAAATACAGTTCTCTATTGTGAGTTTCTGGGTTGGAGGACCTTCTATTCCGCCACTCAAAAGCGCAAGCTCAAATGCAAGCCCGTTGTCTTCTATTGTACAGTTCGTTACCTTGGTCGGTTGGTGGGTCAGAATGCCTCTCTGCAGTTGCGTTCCCAATGTACATCCTGTTATTACGGCTTCCTCGTCGCTTTGAAGGTAAAGGCAGGTTTTTGTGTCTGCTTCCGCAACGTTTTTGTCCAGTGTTACGATTCCCTCGCGGTAGTTCAGGGGCTCGTAGTCGGTAATGGTGCATTCCGCAAGCTGTTTGGAGGTTTCGGGATTGAACACCATTACTTTCTTGCCCTTTCCGAGATTTGTGTTGTCCCACAGAATGTCTTTGTGTTCTATTTTGAATTTGTTTGTCGCGAGTATTTCCTTTATTGCATCGCCCGACATTTTTATATGAATAGCATCGTCCATGGTGCGTTCTATGTGGCAATTTTCAATGCGTGGCTGATGTTCGTTGCCTTTCAGGTGCATTCCGTCGCTGCATCCCGCCACAATTCTGTTGTCTTTTGATATGATTGAACAGTTTCGCAGTATGTGGCGCGAGCAACCCTTCAGAACGAACGTCATGAGCGGTGCGGCGTATGACGTAATGTTTTCAAGAATAAGTCCGTCGCATTGCTGGGCGGCTATGTTGGCTGTGTTGGTATATATGAACTCTCCTTTTTCGGCGGCATCCTTTGTTTCGTTGTTCTGAATAAGTCTGCTTTCGGCATAGGGCAGTTTCATGCAGAAAAAGTCGCCCGGTTTCAGTTGCTCTTGCTTTCGCAAATCATATTTCACGCCGAATGTTCCGTTGCCCAAGTCTTCCACTTCTTTCACCCACGAATGTCCTTGAAAAAACTTGCGTGTTTTTCCGTTCGCTGTTATGCAGTCCACGATTTTTCCACCGTTTTTGTAAGGCTCTTTTCCTGCAACGGGGGCGGGATAACCGCTGTCAATCTTAAATTCAAGGTAATAATTGTCGGCATCTGCCTTGCTAACTCTTCCCTGAGTGTAAGGAAGCGGCGAATAATCAATCTTGAAGTTGCGAATCACTATGTTTTTTGAACGGTAAACGGCAAATGCCCGCGAAGAAGGGTGAATGAGCAGTGTGCAACCGTTTCCTTCGACAACGAGATTGTTGGCGCGGTTTATGAGAACCCTTCCGTACAAATCTTTAGTGTGTTGTCCAATGCGGTAAACCTTTCCCGGCGCGAACACTACCTTGGCGGGGCGTTTTTGTTGTGATGCTTTAAGAAACAGACGGGTCAGTGCCGGCAGATCATCGGTTTTGCCGTTGCCTTTTACGCCGTATTTCGATACATTATAATATATGGTGTCGTTCTTTTCGGCTTTTGTCTGCACCGAAAGAATACAAAATACAATCAATGCCCCAAGAAAATATTTCATTGTGTTTTGTTGATGTTGGATAAAAAAGATAAATGTATGGCAAAAATATTAATTTTGCACCACAAAACCAAATGTAATACAATGGACTTTAATTTGAAAGGACACGCCGCCATGTTCGGCGCAAATACTATGTGGGGATTAATGTCTCCTGTCTCTAAAATTATCATGGCAAGCGGTGCCGTAACTCCGTGGGTTGTTACCGACATGCGCATAGGCGGTGCCATGCTGTTGTTTTGGGTTGTTTCGTTTTTCCAAAAGCCCGAACACGTGGACCACAAGGACATGATAACGCTCTTTTTTGCTTCGCTTTTTGCCATAGTACTCAATCAGGGCAGCTTTATTTTCGGCGTGAGTCTCACATCGCCCGGCGAGGCTTCGATAATAACCACGAGCATGCCGTTGTGGGCAATGGTGCTTGCGGCATTCATTCTCAAAGAACCCATAACGGGCAAGAAAGTGCTCGGTATAGCTTTTGGTGCGGGCGGGGCACTGATGCTGATTCTAGGCAGTGCTCAGGGCGCAAACGTTTCGGCTTCGGGTGCGGCACATTCCCGTTGGGGAGATTTGCTCGTGCTGTTTGCCCAGCTTAGCTATGCCTTTTACATAGTGCGGTTCAAGGATTTTGTAAACAAATATTCATTGGTAACAATAATGAAATGGATGTTCACCTACGCATTTATATGTACTCTGCCGTTTTCAACCAATGACCTCATGAACACCCGGTGGAGCAGTCTCCCTGCAGCCGATGTGGCGGGACTGGCATACGTTGTGGTGTGTGGCACATTCCTTTGCTACATGCTCGTAGTGGTTGGGCAGAAAACTCTTCGCCCCACCGTGGCGGGAATGTACAATTACGTCCAACCCGTAGTGGCTTGTGTGGTTGCCGTGTGCTGGAACATGGATTCCTTCAATCTCACAAAAGTCATTGCCGTTGTGCTCATCTTTGGCGGCGTGTATCTCGTAACCATAAGCAGAAGCCGCAAGGACATGGAGATAATGCAAAGCAAACAAACCGCAAAATAAAAGCCGGAGGAACAGTCGGAATTTCCCGCAAAAAGCATCAGAAAAAAACGCAGCCGCATTGCAAATAGCGAACGCCGGATGGGATGTTTTTTCATTTTGTGCCTATGCTCCAAAAAACACAAGGCATGTGCGAAAAAACATAAGGCATATATTTTAAAATACAAGGCACTTATTTTAAAATAAGTGCCTTGTATTTTTTAACGTGTCAAGTATCTGAACAACAATAACTTACAAAAGAAGTAGAAAAAGGTGGTATCTGTCGGATTATCAGTGTTTTACGGAAAATCTCTGGATTTTCCGTTTTTTCATGCCGGGGCTTCGTGTTTACGGCGAGCATTCCGGCGTTTCCTGTAAAGAAAAGTCCGCGCACCGCAACCCTTGAAAACTGCCCGACGACCTATGCCCGCAATTTTATATTAATTGCTTATATTTGCAGGCGTAAAAGTTTTTTAAGCATACCATGAAACTGAATACCAAAATAGCATGCGGCACACTGTGTGTGCTCATTTTCGGCGGCGCATACCAACACGGAGCGGCGCAAAACAATCTGCTTTTTTCACAATCCAAGGTCTATGCTGCCGCAAACAAGGAAAACCCGCAGCAGACCAGGGCGTATATAGCTCAAACCTATTCGCAGCGCGACAAGCTCGCACCCCTTGCGCCCGGAAGTATGAAACTCACGGGATATTTCGAGAACGACATTCAAAACAGCCTTACCCATTGGAACAAAGGCGTGTTGCCTTATGCCAGGATTGCCGATTTCTTCCGAAACGGACGTGCGCAGTTTGCACTCGGTGAGATGTGGGGCAAAGCGGTTCTGAATGGTGCAATGCTGTATCGCTATACCCACGACCCGGAACTGAAAACCATTTTGCAAGCCACCGTAAAGGACATACTGACCACCGTGCGCGAAAACGGAAGTATATCGTGTGTGCCCGTGAGCGAGCAACCCGACGGAAAGGGAGGTGACCTGTGGGAACGCAAATACGTATTGCTTGCGCTCACAACCTATTACACCTATGTTGAAGCTGCTCCCGAAGTGCTGAAAGCCATGATTGGAGAAGCCAACAGCATTTTGGACCAGATAGGAGACGCACCCAAACACGATATAATAGAACAAGGGTGGAGCTGGAACGGAATAGAGTCGTCGTCGGTGCTCGAACCGATCATGCGATTATACGAAATAACCGGCGACAAACGCTATCTTGATTTCTCCAAATACGTTATAGACAGAGGCGGATGCCGCAATGCCAACATCTTTACCCAGGCTCTTCAAAATGTCCCGCCCCACGAAATGGCGAGCGGCTATCCAAAAGCCTACGAAATGAACTGCGTGTTTAACGGACTTGTTGAATATTACAGGATGACGGGCGAGGAAAAGTGGAAAACCTGTTTCGAAAACTATTTTTGCAACATAAAACAAAACGAAATAACCATTGTGGGAAACGGAGGGGCTGACGAACCTTACTATCCCAAGTGGGGGGGCGAGGCATGGGACAACACTGCCAAGGAACAGGCTAACCCGAAAATAAAACGCATGATGGAAACGTGCGTAGGCGTTTCGTGGATGAAATTCTGCACTTACGTTCTGCGCACAACAGCCGATGTTTCTGCGGCAGACTATATTGAAAAATACATTTACAATGGTCTTCTCGGCGCAATGAAACCCGGCGGCGACGGATTCAGTTATGTGAACCTCTTGAACGGAGACAAAGTAACAAACCATGGATGGGGATGGGATTTCGACGGACTTCCCGATACATGTTGCAATCTTAACGGTCCCATCGGGCTTGCTTATATCCCCTACATGGCTGTGATGCAAAGCGGTAACGGACCTGTGGTGAATCTTTACAATTCTTTCACCGCAAAAGCCCTTACCGCCAAGAAACGCAACGTGGAAATGGTTTTGAAAACCGAGTTTCCGCGCAGCAACAAAGCCGAATTGGAGCTTACAAAACTAAAATCCGAAAAATTCTCTCTGACATTGCGCATACCGTCATGGAGCAAAAACACAAAGGTAAGCGTTAACGGCGAACCGGTGAAGGATGTGGTGGCCGGCAAATACCTCACGCTGGAACGCAAATGGAACAAGGGCGACAAGATAAGCATAACGTTCGACATGAAATGCCGCGTTATCGATGCGCCAATAGGTTCGAATCCCGAATCGGCAAACTTCCAAGCCGTGGAATACGGTCCGATAGTTTTGGCAAGAGACGAAAACACCGACGCAAACTATAACGCGCCTGTTAAGTTCGTTACCGATGATGCCGGAACAATGAACATCACGCCCGTAAAGCCTCTGCTCGCCGACACACGCATGGAATTTGAAGTGCCAACCGCAAACGGGAAGATAAGAATGAGTGATTATTCGTCGGTGAACTGTTGGCAGGGCAAAAAAATCTGTACCTGGATACCGCGAGTGAGATAATATCCGCCCCGAAAACCGAATGCTCAAAAATTAAAGACGGTTTCGCAAAGTCGCAAAAGTTCTTTTTTTATCCAATAAGTGCTTTGTACTGGATAAAATAGTATGCTTTTTATCCAGTACAGTGGATAAAATGGATAA
>ENA-UOJH01002200-UOJH01002200.1-human-gut-metagenome-genome-assembly--contig:-C148-NODE-2200-length-12638-cov-6.822856_pt1 | contig 12638 bp, 10 predicted proteins | sample MGYA00242345_ERZ723892 | MGnify/ENA metagenome assembly ERZ723892 | reverse complement strand
CCCCGGTTTCTCCGGAACCGGGGGCGTATCTAAGGGGGACAGCGTCCCCCTTAGAGTCAAATCTGCGGCAGCAGATTGACCAGCTCCAGCGCCGCCATCGCCGCGTCTGCGCCCTTGTTGCCCGCCTTCGTGCCTGCACGCTCGATCGCCTGCTCGATGTTCTCGGTGGTGATGACGCCGAACGTTACCGGCACGCCGGTCTGGAGGCCAACCTGCGCGATGCCCTTGGCCGTCTCGCTGCATACCAGCTCGTAGTGGCTCGTCGAGCCGCGGATGACCGCGCCGAGGCAGATGACTGCGTCATACTTGCCGCTCTGCGCGAGCTTCTGCGCTGCCAGCGGAATCTCAAATGCGCCCGGAACCCAGACAAGCGTGATGTCGTCCGTGTCTACGCCGTGGCGGACCAGCGTGTCCTCCGCGCCGGAAATCAGCTTGGAGACGATGAATTCGTTGAAGCGAGCGCCAACGATCGCAAATTTGCCCTTGCCTGCTACCAGTTTTCCTTCGAGTACCTTCATTTTTGTTCGTCCTTTCAGATAATTTCAGTCAGTTATTGAAAATCACAGCTTTTCGCTGAACAGATGGCCCATTTTGATCTTTTTCGTGCGCAGATAGAACGCATCGTCCTCCTGCGGCGCGATCTCGATCGGGACGCGCTCCTTGATCTCGACGCCGAAGCCGTCCAGACCGTAGATCTTTTCCGGATTGTTGGTCAGCAGACGCAGCTCCTTCGCGCCGAGGTCCTGCAGGATCTGCGCGCCGATCCAGTATTCGCGCAGGTCGGGCGCGAAGCCGAGCTTGACGTTCGCCTCGACCGTGTCGAAGCCCTGCTCCTGAAGCTCGTAGGCCTTGAGCTTGTTGATCAGGCCGATGCCGCGGCCCTCCTGGCGCATATAGAGCAGTACGCCGCGGCCTTCCTTCTCGATCTGCTGCATCGCAGCGGCAAGCTGCTGGCCGCAGTCGCAGCGGCGCGAGCCGAATACGTCGCCGGTCAGGCACTCGGAGTGCACGCGGCAGAGCAGGTCGCGGCCGTCGCCGATGTCGCCCTTGACGAGCGCGACATGATGCTCGCCGGTCAGGTCGTTGACGTAGCCCATGATGCGGAACTCGCCGAAGCGGGTGGGCATCTTGGCGTTCGCCTCGCGCACGACGTGCTTGTCATGGCGGCGGCAGTAGTCCTGAAGATCCTTGATGGTGATGACGGCGAGACCCCACTCCTCGGCCTTGTCGAGCAGCTCGGCGGTGCGCATCATCGTGCCGTCGTCGCGCATGATCTCGCAGCACAGACCGCACTGCTCCAGACCGGCCAGACGGCACAGATCAACGGTCGCCTCCGTGTGGCCATTGCGCGTCAGCACGCCGCCGCGGCGCGCGATGAGCGGGAATACGTGACCCGGACGGCGCAGATCCTCCGGCCGGGTGTTCGGGTCGACGCACTTGCGGCAGGTGAGGCCGCGCTCCTCTGCGGAAATGCCGGTCGTGGTGTCGACATGGTCAATGGAGACCGTGAAGGCGGTGTGGTGGTTGTCGGTGTTGACCTTGACCATCTGCTCGAGGCCGAGGTGCTTTGCGACCTGCTCGCTCATCGGCGTGCAGATGAGGCCCTTGGCCTTCGCCGCCATGAAGTTGACGTTCTGGGTGGTCGCGAACTGCGCCGCGCAGATGAGGTCGCCCTCGTTCTCGCGGTCGGGGTCGTCGATGACCATGATGAGATGACCGGCGCGCAGCTCCTCAAGAGCCTGCTCGATCGTGCTGTAGTTTGCTGCCATGTTAATTCCTCCGTTGATTACAGAAATCCGTTTTCTGCAAGAAAATTCGTGCTGATTCCGCCGGTTTTGTGCGGCGCAGTGAGCTTTTCAACATATTTTCCGATGACGTCGCATTCGAGGTTCACCGGGTCGCCCGGCTTTTTGCCGAGCAGGATGGTCTGTGCGCCGGTGTGCGGAATGATGGAGACCGAGAAGTCCGTGTCCGTCACTGCCGCGACCGTCAGGCTTACGCCGTCAATGGCGATCGAGCCTTTTTCGACGATGTAGCGCAGCAGGGGAGCAGGGGTCTTGATCTTGACCCAGACCGCGTTGTCCTCGCGCTTCTGCGAGGCGATCGTGCCCGTGCCGTCGATGTGGCCGGAGACGATGTGACCGCCGAAGCGGCCGTTTGCTGCCATCGCGCGCTCAAGATTGACCGGCGAGCCGCCCTGAAGCGTGCCGAGCGACGAGCGCCGCAGGCTCTCCGCCATGACATCGGCGGAAAAGCTGTCGCCCGTCATGGAGACCACGGTCAGACACACGCCGTTCGTCGCGATGCTGTCGCCTATTCTGGTATCCTCGAGCACGGTATTCGCCTGTATCGTCAGCCGCGCGCCCTTCGCGCCGTGCTCGATGCGGCGAACCGTGCCGATTTCTTCAATAATGCCTGTAAACAAATCATAATCTCCCTTCGATCAGGAAATCTTCGCCGAGCGGCGTGCTTCGGACGTTTTTCAGCGCGAGCGCGTCCGCCATTTTTGCGAGACCTTCGCCGCCGACCGGGCTCTTCGCGTCCGCGCCGCCGATCAGCTTGGGGGCGATGTACGCCTGCACGCGGCGGACGATACCGGCCTTCAGCGCCGAGAAGGCGAGAGACGAGCCGCCCTCGAGCAGGATGCCGTTGATGCCGGCGCTGCCGAGCTGCTGCATCAGGTCGGTGAGGTCAACGTGACCGTCCGTCTCGCCGCAGATCAGAATGCGCACGCCCTTTTCTTCGAGCGCCGCCGTGCGCTCGCTGCGCGCCGTGACTGCGATGTAGGTCGGAATTTCATTCGCCGTCTGCACGAGCTGACTGCCGAGCGGCGTGCGTGCATGACTATCGCAGACGATGCGGACGGGATTGCGGCCGCCGTCGATGCGGCAGGTGAGGAGCGGATCGTCCGCGAGCACGGTGCCGACGCCGACCATGATGCCGGACAGGCGGTTTCGCGTTTCGTGAACGTGGCGCCGCGCGGCTTCGCCCGTGACCCAGCGGCTGTCGCCGGTGTGGGCGGCGATCTTGCCGTCGAGCGTCATCGCGTACTTGAGTACGACGAACGGGGGCGTGTGGGTGATATAGCGCCAACCCACCTCGTTGATCGCGCGGCACTCGGCTTCGCACACGCCGGTTTCGACCTCGATGCCGGCATCGCGCAGGATCTGCGCACCCTTTCCGGCGACGAGAGGATTGGGGTCGAGACAGCCGACGAACACGCGGCGGATGCGGTGCTCGATGACCGCGTCCGTGCAGGGAGGGGTGCGGCCCCAGTGGCAGCACGGCTCCAGCGTGACGTAAAGATCGGCTCCGGCTGCATCTTCGGTGCAGTGCGCGAAGGCGTTGCGCTCGGCGTGAAGGCCGCCGATGTGCTCGTGCCAGCCCTCAGCGATGATGCGGCCGTCCTTGACGATGACACAGCCGACCATGGGGTTGGGGTCTACATGACCCGCGCCGCGTGCGGCGAGCGCCAGAGCACGGCGCATATAGTATTCTTTTTGATCCGGCATCAAAATCACCTCGGTGAAAAATAAAAACGTCCCAGGGAGAATTCCTCGGGACGTGGAAAATGCAGTGAATTTGTCGTAAAAACAAAAAATCTGAAACATCAAACGATATTTCAGAACAGTAAATAAACGGAAAATATTTCCGTGCATTCTTCTTTCATCCAGACTTTACTGTCGGCTCTGGAGTTTCACCAGATCATGCTCATGCCGGAAATTGACACTCGCTCGCGGGCTTTACCGCCGGTAGGGAATTTCACCCTGCCCTGAAGAACATGGTATTCGGTTTTGCGATGGGGAGGAGCGGCTTGCCGCTCGTTCTGGGTACAGTATAACGCCGCACGAGGCAAAATGCAAGAACTTTTTTCGCTGACTGCAAAAAATATCCGCGCAGCGCAAACCATGGGGGGCGCGCTGCGCGGATGAGGCAGTTTTGCTCTGACTGTAAAATCAGTTCTTGAGGCTCTGGATCGGGGCCGGGATGCGGCCGCCGCGGTTAATGAACTTCGCCGGGGAGCCGGTCTTGATGGGCATGATCGGAGCGGCGCCGAGCAGGCCGCCGAACTCGACCATGTCGCCGACCTTCTTGCCGATGGCAGGGATGACGCGGACGGCGGTGGTCTTGGTGTTGACAACGCCGATGGCGATCTCGTCCGCGATCAGGCCGGAGATGACCTCTGCGGTGGTGTCGCCCGGAACGGCTACCATGTCGATGCCGACCGAGCAGACTGCGGTCATGGCCTCGAGCTTTTCGAGCGTGAGCGCGCCTGCCTGTGCGGCCGCGATCATGCCTTCGTCCTCGGATACCGGGATGAAAGCGCCGGACAGACCGCCGACACTCGAGGACGCCATGACGCCGCCCTTCTTGACCGCGTCGTTCAGCATGGCGAGGATCGCGGTCGTGCCGCAGCCGCCGCAGACCTCGAGACCGACTTCCTCCAGAATGCGCGCGACCGAGTCGCCGATGGCCGGGGTCGGCGCGAGGGACAGGTCGACGATGCCGAACGGCACGCCGAGACGCTGGCTTGCGAGCGCGCCGACGAGCTGACCCATGCGGGTGATTTTGAACGCAGTTTTCTTGATGACGTCCGCGACCTCACCGATCGAGCAGTCGCCTGCGCGGCGGATGGCCGACTGGACAACGCCCGGACCGGAAACGCCGACGTTGATGACGGTCTCCGGCTCACCGATGCCGTGGAACGCACCCGCCATGAACGGGTTGTCGTCTACGGCGTTGGCGAAAACGACCAGCTTGGAGCAGCCCATGGAGTCGTTGTCCTTTGTCAGCTCTGCGGTCTGCTTGATGATGCGGCCCATCAGACCGATCGCGTCGAGGTTGACGCCGGCCTTGGTGGAGGCGACGTTGACCGAGGAGCAGACCAGATTGGTCTCCGCCATAGCCTCCGGAATGGAGTTGATGAGGATCTCGTCGCCCTTGGCGAAGCCCTTCTGCACGAGCGCAGAGAAGCCGCCGACAAAGTTGACGCCGGTGGTCTCGGCGGCGCGGTCGAGCGCCTTCGCGAGCGGAACATAGCTGTTTGCCGAGGAGGTCGCGCCGACCATGGCGATCGGGGTGACGGAAATACGCTTGTTGATGATCGGGATGCCGAGCTCGCGCTCAATCTGCTCGCCGGTCGCGACGAGCTTTTCTGCACGGCGCGTTACCTTGTCGTAGACCTTGTCCGCGAGCACATTGATGTCGTCCGCCGCGAGATCGCGCAGCGAAATGCCCATCGTGATCGTGCGGATGTCCAGGTGCTCCTCCTCGATCATCTTAATGGTTTCCAGAATATCTTTCGTGTTGATCATAGACATAATTCAGTTAAACCTCGCTTGCCCGAAACGGCTCAGATTTTGTGCATCGCGTCGAAGATGTCCTCGTGCATGGTGTGGATCTTCATGCCGAGCTCCTCGCCGTCCCTGTCGAGCAGGTCGATCAGGCTGTTGAAGTCTACGGTGCACTTGTCGATGTTCACGAGCATGACCATGGCGAACATATCCTCCATGACGTTCTGGGAGATGTCGACGATGTTGACCTGATGCTCATAGAGCGTGTTCGAGATCTTGGCGATGATGCCGGTGCGGTCCTTGCCGGTTACTGTGATTACTGCGCGCATAATAGTTCCTCCATTTTGCGTATATGTGAATTTTTTGCTGACGTGTATATATCATTCAACGGGAAGCAGCGTCGGTTATCATATTGATGATGCTGTTCGAGACGAGAAAGCCCGCATCGGTCAGATGCCAGCGCGTGCCGTTCTGTTCGGTCAGACCGGGCTTTGCCAGTGCGCGGAACACGGCCTCATAAGGGGCGGGGTCGACATGGTAGCGTTCCTCGAGGTCGCGGAGCTCCACGCCGTCCGAGGTGCGCAGACGAAGCATAAGGTACTCGTTCTGCCGCTCGAAGTCGGGGACTTCTTCCTCGTTCCGCACGGCGGCCGTGCCGTCTGTGAAGCCGGCGATGTCGCGCGGGAATGCAAATCTGCGCCCGTCAAAAAGCGAGTGGGCGCCCGGGCCGAGACCGATGTATTCGGAAAGATCCCAGTATTTGCTGTTGTGCCGCGAGCGGAAGCCGGGCAGGGCAAAATTCGAGATCTCATAGTGTTCAAAGCCGTGCTGACGCAGGACGCGGCACAGGGCGAGATAGGTGTCCGCCTGCGCGTCATCGTCAGGGAGGACGGGAGCCTCGCGTCCCATTTCCGTCATAGGCTCGAGCTTGAGGCCGTAGCAGGAAAGGTGCGTCGGCTGAAGCGCAAGGCACTGCGTGAGCGAGTCGAGGAACATATCCTGCGTCTGACCGGGCAGACCGTACATCAGATCCAGACTGATGTTGGAAAAGCCGTGCTCGTGTGCGAGCAGAACGGCACTCCTTGCCCTCGCAAAGTCGTGGATGCGCCCGATGCGGCGCAGCTCGTTATCATGCGCGGCCTGCACGCCGAAGGAAAGCCGGTTTGCACCGCCGCGCCGCAGCGCGTCAAGGAGCACTGCGTCCGTGCTCTCCGGGTTGCACTCGACCGTTATTTCCGTGTTCTCTGCCAGAGCAAAGTTCTCACGGACTGCGTGAAGGATGCGTTCGAGACGCGCGCCGCCCAGATACGACGGCGTTCCGCCGCCGAGGTAGACCGTGTCGGTCGTGCGGCCTGCGCTTTTTTCGCCGTACTCGCGGATGGAGCGGATGAGGGCGTCCGTGAAGGCGTCCATGCGCGAGGCGTCCGTGATCGAATAAAAGTCGCAGTAGGCGCACTTTTTCACGCAGAACGGGATATGCAGATACAGGCCGAGCGGGCGGGGCGTGATCATGACTCCTCGTCCAGCTTGAGCACGGCCATGAAGGCCTCGGTCGGCATCTGGACCGTGCCGAGCGCACGCATCTTCTTTTTGCCTTCCTTCTGCTTTTCGAGCAGCTTTTTCTTTCGGGTGATGTCGCCGCCGTAGCACTTGGCGAGAACGTCCTTGCGCATCGCCTTTACGGTCTCGCGTGCGATGACCTTGCCGCCGATGGCCGCCTGAATGGGCACCTCGAACAGCTGACGCGGGATGTTCTCCTTGAGCTTTTCGCAGATGCGGCGTGCGCGGCCGTAGGCCTTGTCGCGGTGGACGATGAACGAGAGCGCGTCGACCTGATCGCCGTTGAGCAGCATATCGACCTTGACGAGGTCGCTCTTTCGATAGTCGAGAAATTCGTAGTCGAGCGACGCATAGCCCTTGGTGCGTGCCTTGAGCGCGTCGAAAAAGTCGTAGATGATCTCGCCGGTCGGCATTTCGTAGTGAAGCTCGACGAGATTTGCGTCGAGGTACTGCATATCCTTGAAGATGCCGCGGCGGTCCTGGCACATCGGCATGATGTTGCCGACGAACTCCTGCGGCGTCATGATGGAGGCCTTGACGTAGGGCTCGCGCGCCTCCTCGATGACCGCCGGGTCGGGGTAATCGTGCGGATTGTGGCACTGAACGACCGTGCCGTCGGTCTTGACGATCTCATAGGTGACGGAGGGGAGCGTGGTGACAAGGTCGAGGTCGAACTCGCGCTCGAGGCGCTCCTGAATGATCTCCATGTGGAGCATGCCGAGGAAGCCGCAGCGGAAGCCGAAGCCGAGCGCGACCGAGCTCTCCGGCTCGAAGGACAGCGCGGCGTCGTTCAGCTGGAGCTTTTCAAGTGCATCGCGCAGATCGGGATACTTGGAGCCGTCCTCAGTATAGATGCCGCAGAAAACCATGGGGCGCGCCGGACGGTAGCCGGGGAGCGCCTCAGGTGTGGGGCGGTCGGACTCGGTGACGGTATCGCCGACACGGGTGTCCGAGACCTTTTTGATGGAGGCGGTGAAGTAGCCGACCTCACCCGCGCACAGCTCCTGCTGCGGAGACAGGCCGAACGGCAGCATATAGCCGCATTCGAGCACCTGAAACTCGGCGCCGGTCGCCATCATTTTGACCTTCATGCCCGGGCGGATGGTACCGTCGAGCAGGCGCATATAAACGATAACGCCCTTGTAGGGGTCGTACTGGCTGTCGAAGATGAGCGCGCGGAGCGGCGCATCGGGGTCGCCGACAGGCGCCGGAACGTCGGAGACGATGCGCTCGAGGACCTCGTGGATGTTGATGTTCATTTTCGCGGAGATCTCGGGGGAGTCCTCGGCCGGGATGCCGATGATGTCCTCGATCTCCTTCTTGACGCGCGGCGCGTCGGCGGCCGGCAGGTCGATCTTGTTGATGACCGGCACGACTTCAAGTCCGGCGTCGATGGCGAGGTAGGTGTTGCCGAGGGTCTGTGCCTCGATGCCCTGCGCCGCATCGACGACGAGCAGCGCGCCCTCGCAGGCCGCAAGAGAGCGGGAGACCTCGTAGTTGAAGTCGACATGACCCGGGGTGTCGATGAGGTTCATCTCGTAGGTCCTGCCGTCGTCGGCCTGATATTCCATGCGGACGGCGCGCGCCTTGATGGTGATGCCGCGCTCGCGCTCGAGGTCCATGTTGTCGAGCAGCTGCTCCTCCATCTCGCGGACGGAGACCGCCTTGCACTGCTCGAGCAGACGGTCGGCAAGGGTGGATTTGCCGTGGTCAATATGTGCAATAATAGAGAAATTGCGAATTTGCTCACGATTTTTCACGTCGAAAGCTCCTTATCTGATTGAATATGCCATTATTATAACACGTTCGCGCGCTTCTCACAAGCGTTCATTTGCAATCCGTGCGCGGCGCGGGGCCGGGAGCGAGATTTTTGTATAGTTTTATAAAATCGTGTACGCGACAGTCGGAATTTAAGATATGTTGCCAGATGTCCTCTCAGGGGCAGCGGGCTCTTAAACTCCCTCCCGGGAGCAGGGGGTAAACGGTTCCGCCGTTCCGGCGGCTTGCCGCCGCAGGCGAGAATGGCCCTCCCGGGCCGGGGGTATTCGCCATGACATGGCGTGCGAATTGCCGCCGCCCGGCGGCGGGGGCAAGAGGGGAAAGACAACCAAGGTTTTCTTTCCCCTCTTAACTCCCCAAACTTTCCTTAGGACGCGACTCCCTGCGGTCGCGCGTCTAAAAAGCGGGGGCCCACAGGGGCGTCTGGTGCTCCAAGAGAACGCTCTTGATGGAAGCGGAGTTTTTCGCAGCGACGGTGTTTGCGCTCTGCACCGGATGGCCGCGCACTGTTATGCGCGGCAAATCACGCAAAGTAAATTCAGGGCCTTACAGCGTCCCAAAAGCTGCCCGACGCACGGAACCGAGCCATCGTAACCCCCGTTTAGACGCGAAGCTATGCTGAGCGTCCCGAGGGAAGATGTGGGGGAGTTAAGAGGGGGATAAGAAACCCGGAGGGTGTCTTGGCCCCCTCTTGCCCCTCGCCGTGGGCACGGCGTCTCCCGGCCGCCGAAGGCGGCCATTGTGCACGCTCACTCTGAGCGTAAAATCGCCTTCAGCGGCGCACCGCTGTATCGGCGGAAATATACCCTCTGCTGAGGGTAAAGAAAAAAGGCTCCGAACCGGAGTTCGAAGCCTTGCTGTATTCAGTGCGTCTGCTGATTGATGACAAATACCGGAATGTACCAGATGAGCAGGTACAGCAGCAGATGCTGTACGGGCAGCGCGGCTGCCTGGTTCTGGAATACGAGATAGAACACGATCAGCATGCCGAACAGACCGGCGAATGTGCTGAGCGTCAGCGCAGAGCGTACCGCACCGGCGAGCTTGTCGGCGCAGCGAAGCACCTGCATGAACGGGCCTGCGCCCTCGCGGGTCAGGACAGCAGCCGGAGCGTCGCCCTTGGCGTAGCGCGGGTCGAGCAGACGGGCAACGCCCGCCGGATCGGGCTGGTCGGCGAAGCCGCGGCGCAGATCGAATTCCTCCTCGACCATCGCCGGGGAAACGTTGAAATCGCGTGCGGCGATAACGGCGTTCATGTGCATGCGGCGCATCAGACGCATCGCCTTGTAGGTGTGCTTGGTGGGCAGGTAGCGCAGCGTGATCACACCGGCAAGCTGATTATCCGCGAGCAGATACATCGCGACCTGACTGTCGCGCTCAGCCGGGATGGTGACGCCCATGTTGACCATGAGCGCGCCCGTGCCGAGCACCATGTAGCTGCTGCCGACGTGGCCGGTCAGACCGCCGTCAACGACGCGGAGGTCGTGGGCGGTGAGGGGGAGCGCCGAATGCGCCCGGGCGGCTTCGCTCAGCGCGCGGCCAAGCTCAAGACCTGCCGCATCTGCGAGTGCCGCAGCGCAGGAGAGGATGCGCGTTTCGTCGAGCTGACCGACCGCCTTGATGCTCTCGAGCTCGATCGAGCCGGTCGGGAACAGGTCGTTCTCCGCGAGCACGACCTCCTCCGTGCCGCGCAGCAGATTTGCCTGACGCGCACCGGCGAGCGCAGCGCCGGAGGCCAGCAGGCGGCGCGCGATGTTCTTGTAGCCTGCGCCGAAAGCGCAGAGCAGACCGATCGGAGCGGCGACGATGGTGATGGACGAGAACGCCCAGAAGAAGCGGACCGGCTCACCTCTGCCGAGAGAGGAGACGAGTGCGAAAATGATGCTGAGCGCGAGCGCGAGAGGCGCGTAGATCATGGAAAAACGGTCTACGGTGTCCGGACGCTCCAGCTCGGTCAAAAAGTCGTTTTTGTTGAAAAGCGGGCCCTTTGCAGCGCGGCAAGCGTCGTCAACGTCATCGTAATGGCTGTAGACCGCAAGCAGCTGGTCGGCCTGCGCGACTGCCTTATACGAGCGCGCACGGGCGGCGTAGCGGCCGCGGTCCTCGCGCATCATAGCGTAGAGCATGAGGATGGACGCGGCGATGTAGGGCGTGGTGACACCGTTCTGCTCGGGGAATACGAGCAGGGAAACGCTGTGCAGGATGGCCGCGACGATCGCGACCGAGACCAGCGTCTCGCGGCACGGACGGCCGTGGAACAGCTCGGAAAAGCCGAGGCTGAAAATGTCGACGCCGATGAGGATGGCGAGGATCTGCAGGACGAGCAGCGAGCCGATGCCGAGCGTCGGGTTTGCGACAATGTCGACGAGCGAGGGCAGGGGGAGCTGCGTGAAGCTCGGCGCGAGCGACAGGTAGGCTGCTGCTGCGGCGAGGATCAGCACAAGGATGGAGCGCGCGTTCAGACCGCGGCTGCGGCGACGGAACACACGGAAGGACTGGTCGGGGTCGAGCACCTCGATGTCCTCGTTCTCCTCCTCCTGCTCGGCGGCGATGCGTGCGGCGCGAGCCTGCTTGCGCGAGACGCGCTCCGCCTTTTCCTTCTGGGGAGCGGCAGCGGCCTTTGCGGCCTTTTCTGCCTGCTTTTCTTCGCGTTCCGCGAGCTTTTCCTCGCGCTTGGCACGTTTTTCGGCTCGCTTTTCCGCAGCCTTCTGCTCGTGCTCTGCGGCTTTGGCCTCGCGCGCGGCAATGCGTGCGGCACGCGGGTCCTCAGGCTCTGCCTCGGGAGCGGCGGCAGGAGCGGCCGGCGCAGCCTTGCTCTTGGTTTTCGGCGCAGTCTTTACCGGCGGCTGCTCGCGCGCCGGCTCTGCGGCGGCAGGGGCAGGCTCGCTGTGTACCGGCTCGCTGTGCGCAGGCTCGGCCTTGGGTTCGGCAGGGGCTCGGCCCTCTACCTCGGCGATGATCGACTCAAGGTCGAAATCACCGGCATCCGGAACGTCGTTCAGCAGATCCTTGAACTCGTCCAGATTAAATTCATCTTTCTTATCCATGATGTGACCTCTTTTATCTGTTTAGTGTGCCAGACGGCGGCGGAGCGCTTCGAACAGCAGGACCGCTGCGGCATTGGAGGCGTTGAGTGAGTTGACGCGGCCGTGCATGGGAATGCTGACGATGTAGTCGCACTTGTCGCGCGTCAGGCGGCTGAGGCCCTGACCCTCCGAGCCGATGACGATCGCGGTCGCGCGGTCGAACGGCGCTTCGTACAGGTCTACCGTGCCGTCGGCCTCCGCGCCGAACAGCCAGACGCCGCGCTCTTTAAGCTCATCGAGGGTGGAGGCGAGGTTGTTTGCCTTGTGCACGCCGACGTAGGCGAGCGCACCGGCTGCCGAGCGGGCGACTGACGCCGTCAGACCGACGGCGCGGCGCTTGGGGATGATGACGCCGTGCGCACCGGCGGTCTCCGCGGAACGGATGATCGCGCCGAGATTGTGCGGGTCCTCGATGCCGTCGCAGACGACGATGAGCGGCGTTTCGCCGCGCTCCTCCGCGACGCGGAAAATGTCGTCGAGCGAGACATATTCCTGTGCGGCGGTCTGCGCGATGACGCCCTGATGTGTGCCGGTGACGCTCATGTGATCGAGCTTGCGGCGGTCGCAGGTCACGGTCGGTACGCCGTGCTTTTTCGCCTCAGCGGCGACGTCTGCGAGATGCGCGCCCTCAGCGAGGAAGATCTTGTCCACTGCGCGTCCCGAGCGCAGGGTCTCGAGGACGGCGTTGCGGCCCTCGATCAGCGTGCCGTCATCCTCCTGCGGAGGGCGGCGGCGGTTCTTTTCATATGCCATATTTTCATACACTCCATGTTTGATGCAGATATTCTCAGATAGAGTAAGTATAGCACATAACCGATGCGCTTTTCAACGTCAAAACGACGGAAAATGCGGAACCGCAAAAGAAAATAACGGGAAAAGGGACCGGAGAGATTTTTGCTTGAGTTTGTACCTGTGAAAA
>ENA-UOJH01002195-UOJH01002195.1-human-gut-metagenome-genome-assembly--contig:-C148-NODE-2195-length-12652-cov-6.610939_pt1 | contig 12652 bp, 6 predicted proteins | sample MGYA00242345_ERZ723892 | MGnify/ENA metagenome assembly ERZ723892 | reverse complement strand
TTCTGACTTCGCAGAACACGAGTCGTCCGAAAGTTCCCATGCGGAAACTTTCTCCTTCTTAAAGTAAGAAAACCGAGGCGCATGTCCTCGGTTTTCTTGCGTTTGCGCAGCAAACGCTATTCCATGCGCGCTGCCGCGCGGCTGCGTTTGCCTCGTGAGACAAAACTTTATCGGCAGAGCAATGTATTTTTATTGTGGATGTTGGAATTCCATTCAAATTATGCTATAATAAATAAAATATTGCTGATATATGCGAATATACGGCGTGCGGAAAGCAGCAGTATTTACAAAACTATGAGAGTGAGAGATGCACTATGAGTATCACGCGAGTATGGATCGCGGGTGCGGGCGGACGGCTCGGTTCTGCGCTTTATCACCGGTTCAGCGGCAACACCGACTATAAGCTCGTCACGAGCGACCGCGACGTCCCGATCGAGGACGCACGCGAGGCCGGCCGCTTTGCCGACCTCAACCACCCGGATGTTATCATCAACTGCGCCGGTCTGACCGATGTGCGCGCCTGCGAGGAAAAGCCTGAGGAAGCGTACAAGATCAACGCCATCGGTGCGAGAAACCTTGCGGTCGCAGCGCGCCGTATCGATGCGAAGCTCATCCAGATCTCGACCGATGACGTATTCGACGGCGACGATGACGCGGCGCTGTGCGAGTTCGACGACGCGCATCCGACCACTATGTACGGCAAGAGCAAGTATGCCGGCGAGAAGCTCGTTCGCGAGCTGACCGACAAGCACGTTATCGTGCGCTCCTCGTGGCTGTACGGCGTCGGTTCGTATGATTTTGTCGACCGCGTGCTCGACAACGCGAAAAAGGACGGCAAGGTCGTGCTGCCGGAGGACGAGATCTCCTCTCCGACCTCTGCGGACGCGCTGGCAGGCTTTATCGAGTGCCTGATGCACACCCGTGAGTTCGGCCTGTATCATGCCTCCTGCGACGGCTCGTGCTCGCGCGCGGAGTGGGCGCGCGAAATCCTGCGTCTGAACGGCATGGACAGTATCCCGGTCATCTCCGCGGCGGAGAACACCGAGCTGCGTCCGCGCTTTACGCTGCTCGACAACATGATGCTGCGCATCACCGGTCTGTATCAGATGCCGGACTGGAAGACCGCGCTTGCGGACTATTTCAGCACGAAAAAGGGAGGTGCGCACAAGTGAGCGGAGCGAAAGAGAAAAAGAAAATCGGTCTGACAACGCAGATCTTTATTGCGCTGATTGTGGGCGCCATTCTGGGTATTGTGCTGCATGTCGCCGCGTCTGACGTGGAATTTGTGCAGAATGTATTGATAAACGGTGTTTTCTATGTCATCGGTCAGGGCTTCATCCGTTTGATGCAGATGCTTGTCGTACCGCTGGTTTTCTGCTCGCTGATCTGCGGCGCGACCGCGATCGGTGACAGCAAGACCCTCGGCAAGGTCGGCATCAAGATCATCGGCTTCTATATCCTGACGACCATGATGGCAGTCGCAGTCGCTCTCGGCATTGGCCTGCTCATCAGGCCGGGCATCGGTCTGGATATGTCGCAGGTGCAGCAGGTCGAGACCGGCATTGAGGGCGGCCAGTCGGTCAGCTTCGCGGAGACCATCCTCAATATAATCCCGAAGAACCCGATCGGTGCGCTCGCGAACGGCGAAATGCTCCAGGTCATCGTTTTTGCGCTGATCATCGGCATCATCCTTGCGAAACTGCAGGATAAGACCCAGCTCGTCACGAACTTCTTCCAGCAGGGCAACGACATCATGATGGAGATGACCATGATGGTCATGCGTCTGGCGCCGATCGGTGTATTCTGCCTGATCGCAAAGACGTTCGCCGGTCTCGGTTTCTCTGCGATGGTCCCGATGTTCAAGTATATGGGCGCGGTTCTGCTCGCGCTGTTCATCCAGTGCTGCGGCGTATACCAGGTCCTGCTTGCGCTGTTTACGCGCCTCAATCCGCTGCGCTTCCTCAAGAAGTTTGCTCCGGTTATGGGCTTCGCCTTCTCGACGGCTACCTCCAATGCGACGATCCCGATGAATATCGACACGCTGGAGGAAAAGATCGGCGTTAACCGCCGTATTTCGTCCTTTACCATTCCGCTCGGCGCGACCATCAATATGGACGGCACGTCCATCATGCAGGGCGTTGCGGTCGTATTCGTCGCGCAGGCGTTCGGCATTACGCTGACTCCGGCGGATTATCTGACCGTTATCGCGACGGCGACTCTCGCATCCATCGGCACCGCAGGCGTTCCGTCTGTCGGCCTGATCACGCTCGCGATGGTATTCGATTCGGTCGGTCTGCCGGTTGCCGGCATCGGCCTGATCATGGGTATCGACCGTATTCTTGATATGGCGCGAACTGCGGTCAACATTACCGGCGACGCGGTCTGCACCACGATCGTTGCACATCAGGACGGCGCGCTCGATAAATCTGTATTCAATAAAAACTGAGACAGCATCGCACCGGAAAAGCTCCGGCACTTTGCGGAGTTCGTGCGGCGCCGCGTGAAATCGTTTTTTTGCAGTGGGCACGGTTTGACAGACCGTGCCCATTCTGTTATAATAAATACACGCCGCCATGGCGGAACTGGTAGACGCAGGGGACTTAAAATCCCCCGGAGTTAAACCCGTGCCGGTTCGATTCCGGCTGGCGGCACCAAGGATTCCTGCACTTTCGTTTGAGAGTGCAGGAATTTTTTTGCCTTTTTATCGTTTTCTGCAACTTCTCTGAAAATTTTTGTCCCATGCGTGTTGGCAGAAATTTTTCGTTTTCCAACAATTTGCCAACAAATCAGCACCAAAACGTGCTTCGCGCGGAAGCGTAAACAGACCTTTTTGTGAATGTTCATGTGTTCTTGTGCATAATATTCAAAACCATATCTGCTGCGGCACTGGCTGTATTCATCTTGTCGCGGTAGTCCAGATGCGTATAAATGTCCGCCGTGGTCTGATAGGTTGAGTGACCGAGCCAAAGCTGAATATCTCGCAGAGAGATCTTCCGGCGGCACAGCATAGTTGCGCAGGTGTGGCGCAGGTCGTGGAATCGTATCCGTGGCAGCCCCGCCCGTTTCAGCACCAGCTGGAGCATATGCAACACGCTGTCCGGTGACATAGGGCCTCCGCTTGGCGATGGGAATACCCATTCGCTGCTACCCGTTTTTCTCCTTTGATGCATCAGAACGCTTATCGCGTCTGCCGACAGGGGCAGTGTGCGGTAGGCGTTTTTCGTTTTCAGCGGGGCCTCGACCACCTTGCCGTTTTGCCGGGATATAGCCCGCTGCACCTTGACCACTCTGCGGTCGAAATCTACATCCGTCCATTTCAGCCCCAGCAGTTCGTCCCGCCGCAGTCCGGTGGCGAGATCAAGGTAGTAGAGCTCGTACACGCCGCTGTCCCTGGCTTCTTGGAAGAAGGCGCTGAGTTGGTCGGCTGTCAGCGTTTTCATCTCCTTGTGTTCGACTTTTGGCAAGGCGCAGCCCTGCGTCGGGTTGCGGGTTACCAACTTCTGCTCCATGGCGAGATTGTACGCCGAGCCGATCATCTGGTGGATGTTCCGCACGGTCTTTGGCGCTAACCCTTTCGGCTTTTTCTTGGCCTCAATGCGGTCTACTCGCCCGCCATCCAACAGGTGCTTTGTAGAACCGCTGTAAATCCAGAGAAGTCAACTCTGTCAGCGGGACGCTGCCAATCTGCGGCTTGATGTGGTTCTTGAGGAAACCCTGACTGGTCTTGAACGTGGACGGGCGCAGCTTGATTTTCGCGTAGTTTTCCATCCAGATCTCAAGCCAACTTCCCACGGTGTAGGTTTTCGCTTTGCCGTAGTCGATGCCGACGTTCTCCTCGATGGCTTTTTTCAGTTTTTCTTTTACTTCCGCCTGCGTTTTTCCGAGGACATTTTTGATGATGGACTTTCCGGTTTCCGGATCGTGACCGACAGTGTATCCTTCCTCCCAGCGGCTGTCCTTTCGTTTGCGGATGTTCCATTCCCCGTTTGCTCGTCTTTTTGGCATGGTATCAGCCCCTTTCGACGACGAACGATACCGTAACCAACAGAGGAAAGCTATCCAAAGGTGGAACTGTTATCAGAAAGTTATCATTTGCCTTGCGGTGACTTCTGCCCCTAATCTTTGTCTATGGCGGCGCAATTTTTGCGCTGCCGGGGGATGTTCTTCTTTTGTTACAGCGGTGCGATTTTTGAACGGTCAAGAAGCCCTTTCCATTGACTACAGCGGCGCAAAATATACACGTTTTCCTCCCCAAATTACCGCTGCACAAAAAGCACTTTTTCGGGTGGTTGAAAGCGGCAAACTTCTCAATCGTCTGCGGAACGGTCACCTTGAAAAGTCCGCCGTCACGGGGGACTGACGCCCCTCGCGTTCACCCAAGACCGCGAAAACGCCTCTCAAGGTGCACCTTAGACTGCGGTTTCAAAACCTCGGAAAGCCCCGCACTGCGGGGCTTTGTGGCTGAGAGGGGCCAAATTAGGGGCACCTCTCTTTATCTTGTACTAAAATCGAACGGCCCACGTTCGCTCTCATTCCCGAAAGTGGGTACATACTCGGCCTTCGGAGAAAAATCGCACACAACGGCTTACGCGGCGAAGCAGGGGCGTTTCGGATGGGGGTGCTGTCATTCTCGGCACGAACCGCACGTTCCCAAACCTCCCCTGGCCGGGTATCAGAACGGCAAACTTTGCCGCTTTTGGGTCTTGGTCAGGTGTACTTCCGCAGGCGTCGCGGCCCCGCTGGGTTGCGTGATCTCTTTTTGGTTTTATCGAAATTGCAGCTTGCACGTCCTGCGCTCAGGGCTTTCTGCGTATGCGAGGTAGGGATGGTATCACTACCCTCGGTGTGCTCCGCGTGTTGCCAAAGCGTGCCGTGCGCAGGTGTCAAAACGGCTAATTTGCCGATTTCTGAGGTCGGGTAGCCATCATTGATTCCAGCGGCACAAAATATGTCCCGTTTTTTCTGGAATAGCAGCGGCTCACGCAAAACAGCCCCGGTTCCCTGCGAAAGGGACCGGAGCTGTTTTTTTCGTCACTTCATGGAGCGATACAAAAACGCCGCGATCTGCGCTCTTGTGCAGGCAGCGTCGGGGTCAAAGCGACCGCCGCCGACACCGGAGGTGATGCCATGCTCCACAGTCCAAGCCACCGCCTGCGCGTAGTAGCTGTCGGTGGGGACGTCGGTGAAGCTCGCCGCGCTTCCCGCCGCAGGCTGGCCCATGGCGCGCCACAGCATCGTGACCATCTGGGCACGGTTGATGGCGCCGTCGGGGTCTGTGCCGTCGGAGATGCCCTTGGATTTCGCCCAATTCTGTGCCTTTTCATACCAAGTATTACCGCCGCTCAAATCCGCGTCATTCTGCCGTGCCAAAATCGTCCAAAGCTGGGCGCGGGTGGTGGAGCTGTCGGGCGCGTAGGTGGTCTCGTTCATGCCGTTCACGAGGCTGCGGGCGCTGACAAAGTCGATGGCGTCCTTCGCCCAATGGTTTTGGGTGTCGGCAAAATCCTTAGAATTATCAACAATTTTGACCGTCGCGCCGCCGTTCACGGTCAGCTGGATGCCGTTCTCCGTGGGAAGGGAGTTCTTGACGACCTCCTCGGTGCCATCGGGATGGACGAGCACCGCCACCGTGCCGGAATTTGCGTTGGAAACGGGGATCTCCACCTTGGTTTCCCCTGCCCCCTTGGGCAGCTCGATGCTCACGGTGGGGGCGGTGCTGCTGTTGCGGGTGGCCTCGACCTCGACCGGAGCCTTGACCGCCTCGCCGTTCTTCTTTGCGTCCTCGATGGCCTTGTCGCTCAGCTTGGCCGCCGCCTCGGTTTTGCCGTCTTTGTCGGTCTTGACCGTGCCCGTGGAGCCGTTGGGGGCGGTGCTCTCCGTGACGGAGCTGCCGTCGGGCTTGGTAGTGGTTTCGACCTTGGTGCCGTCGGGCTTGGTGGTGGCTTCGGGCTTGGTGGTCGTCGTGCTGCTAGAGCCGCCGCCACCGCCGGAGGAAGAACCGCCGGAACCGCCGCCCGCAGAACCGCCGGAACCGCCGCCCGCAGAACCGCCGGAACCGCCGCCCGCAGAGCCGCCGTCCGGGGTAAAGCGCCATGCTCCGCGGAACATCACGGTCGTGCCCTCTAAGGTGCCGTTGTCCCAGCCGGAGAACGTCCATGTGCCGGTCAGGTCGCCGTTTTGCGCGTTGGAGGTCGAACCGGCGGTGAAGGTGGTGTCCACCGCGTCCATCGCCTGCTCCACGCTGCGATAAGCCCTGCTGTCGGTGGGCAGCTTTCTGTCGGAGGGGGCTTCGCCCCAGTCATAGCGCACCGTGTAGGTCTTTACCTCCGGCTGCTCCGAGGTCTCCTGATAAACGAAGGTGACCGTGGAGCCGCTGACCTCCTTCTTGACAAAGGCGTGGCCGTTCAGGGTCTGAGGCGGCTGCCAGTTCACGCTTGCGCCTGTCGGGACCGGCAGAACGGAGGGCGCGGTATTGGGCATCGCCGTGCCGTCCTCCAGCGCATAGCGAACGGTGACGGCGGTGTAGGACTGATTTTCAGTGCCATCGTTAGCGAGGATGTTCCCCTTCCCGTCCACCACCTCAAAGCCGATGGTATCGCCGCTTTCCAGCTGGGCGTCCGCCGGGATCTGATAGACGAGAGAGCAGTTGACGAGGCCGGAATCAAAGTCGCTGCCGGTGTATTCCAGCGCGCCCTTGGGCCAGAACTTGGACTTTTCGCTCCAGACGGGAACGGTAAAGCGCTGCTCCGTCAGAATTTTTTCGCCGTCTGCCGTGACCGCCCGGCTGCCGTCAGCGTGCTGCACCCACAGGCGCAGCGTCACGGTCTGCTCCTCGGTGTCGGAGAGGTTTTGAACGATGGTCCGCAGCTCGATCTCCTGCCCCTTCATGTCCGGAGAGAAGCGGTTTTTATAGCCACCGCTCAAAAGGCGGTTCTCCCGATCCTGCTGATACCTCCAATAGCCGGAGGAATCCGCCTGCCGGTAAGCGTCGGAGTTCTCGGAGGGGTTTTTATAGTCGCCGGTGTACCGCTTCACCTCGGGAACCGCCACATAGAGGGCGGGCGGGTCGGAGATCAGCTGGCTCATGCGCTTGGTGCCCTGAAGGGCGCACACATCGCAGAACTCATTTTTCGTGCTATCCCGCATGAGGCACACAGTGCTGGAATTGTACACATACGAATTGTCAGCGTGCGGGCAGGAATAGGTATTACGGAAGCCCAGCATGTTCTTCCACTTTACCTGCTTGGGGTCCGCCGTGTGAGAGATATTCAGCGAGGCGCGGTAGGACTCCTCCCCCACGGGGGTCGAGCTGGTCGCATACTCGTCGCCCAAATGAAGCAGTCCGTGTCCCAGCTCATGGCGCAGGATAAACTTGGAGTAGCTATTTTTTGCGGCTGCCAGGATATAGTGGATACCGCTTTTTATATCATCGTGGGAGCCGCCGAAATATTCCCCGCTGTTCGCCAGCACAACAAACTGGTTGATGTGCTCATAAACATAATTATACTGGCTGTAATCTTCGTCCTGCGGCTTGGTCGTGTTGGGGATGTGCGCGTCATGGATCTTTTCAAGGAAAGACGTGCCTATGATGCGCTCGAAAATGTGGTTTCTCCAGTTTCCGAAATTGGTGGAAATGCCGTCGGTATTCGCCCGGAAAAACGTGTTGCCGCCAAAGCCCTCTTTCGACGCCGTGCAGAGCGCATAGACATTGAACCGGTCCGCCATGCTGCGGTACGGCTCCGTGTTCAGCGTTGCCTGCCACAGCTTCTGAACATCTTGGATGAAATCCGCCTGCTGGCTTTTGGTGTAGCCCTCGGCGCAGAACAGGATTACCATGTTCTCCGTGTCGCTGCGGGGCTTCTGGATCACATACACTGGAATGGTGGCGTTGGCGTATTCGGGGTCTTTCGTGTAGTAGTCGCTCATCTCCACCTGAAGATACGTCTCGGTGTCCACGTCCCAGTTTCCGTCGCCGGTGTCCCGCTCGGCGGGAGAAAGGGGGGTGCTGTCCGAGGGCTTGTTCGGCGCGGTGCCAACATAGGGGTCGGTCTCCGTGCCGCTGCCGGAGGTCACGGCATAATACGCCGTGTCCAGATAGAACGCCGGACGGACACCGTAGTAGCCCTTGCAGGGCGCGTCGCGTCCGATGCTCCCCTGCGGGCTTACATAGCGCATATCGTGGTTGCAGTCCGTCACCGGCGTCCGCAGCCAGTAGCTCCAGTTGACGCCGTCCCGGTTCTGTGCGATGTAGTAGCTGCCGAGGTTTTCATAGACGGTACAGAGCTGCTTGACATCCAGCAGGAACACCTTGTCGGTGATGTTCTCGTAATGTGCGCCCTCATAGCCGTCCGCCACCGAGCCGATATCGGTGTTGTAGGGGAGGTCGGCTCCTGACGCGTCGATGTAGCCCGCGGTGTACTCCGGATGGGAAACGATGGAGCGCTGCGTCACCGCCTTGATGGCGGCGGCCTCGTCCCTCGTAAAGCCGTTGAGGAAGCCCGCCTTGCCGTCATACGCGCCGCCGCCCATGATATAGCCGTCCTTGGGCGGGTTGCCGCAGAGCCATTTCACCTGTCCGGCTTCGGCGTCGGAATTGAGCCACGAGCGCATATCGCTGTCGCGCCAGTGGTTGGAGCCGTATTTGCTCCGGTAGCCGCTGCGGCGGTGAGAGCCGCTGGTGGAATTCTCGCTGGTCTGCGCGTCATAGGGCATAGAGTCGCACAGCACCCTGTCTGAGAGCATCAGCGGGCCGTTTTCGTCCACGCTGACGCAGCGCCACAAAATCGGCTCGCCGTCGTAGCTGCCCAGCCGGATGTAATCGCCCAGCTGAACGCCCGTCTTCGCGCCCGCGGCCCTGACCGGCAGAGGGAGCAGGCCCAGCATCAGGACGACGGAAAGGAGCAGAGCCATCACTCTGCCGCTTTCCTTGTACTTCTTGTGCTTCATGTGTTGTCTCCTTTGCGTTGAGATTTTGCTTTTGTGGATCGCTTTGGGAACATTACTTCATGTAACGATACAGGAAGGTCGCGATCTGGCCGCGGGTGCAGGTGCCGTTAGGCTCGAACCTTCCATTGCCCACACCGGCGGTGATACCGTTCTTCGCCGCCCAGGCAGCGGCCTTGGCGTAGTAGCTGTCGGCGGAAATATCGGTGAACGCGGACGCACCCTCCACCTCTGGGCTGCCCGCTGCGCGATAGAGCATGGTGACCATCTGGGCGCGGTTGATGGTGTCCTCGGGAGCCGTGCCGTCGGAAATGCTGTTGGTCTTGGCCCAGGTCTGCGCCTTTTCGTACCAGCTCCCGCCGACGCTCAGGTCCGCGTCGTTCTGCCGCGCCAAAATCGTCCAGAGCTGGGCACGGGTGGTGGCGTTGTCGGGCGCGTAGGTGGTCTCGCTCATGCCGCTCACAAGGCCGCGGGCGCTGACAAAGTCGATGGCATCCTTGGCCCAATGGTCCCGGGTATCGGCAAAATCCTTCGAATTATCCACAATTTTGACGGTTGCGCCGCCGTTGACGGTGAGCTGGATGCCGTCCTCCGTGGGAACGGAGTTCTTCAAAATCTCCTCCGTGCCGTCGGGGTGGACAAGCACCGCCACCGTGCCGGGCTTCACGTTGGAAACGGGAATTTCCACCTTGGTCTCGCCGGAGTTTCTGGGCAGTTCCACCTTCACCACGGGAGCGGTGCTGCTGTTCTTGGTGGCCTCCACCTCCACGGGAGCCTTGACGGCCTCGCCGTTCTTCTTCGCGTCCTCAACGGCCTTGCCGCTGAGGGTGGTCTCCGCTTCGGTCTGACCGTTCTTGTCGGTTTTCACCGTGCCGGTGGAGCCGTCAGCGGCCTTGTTCTCAGTGACGGAACTGCCGTCCTTCATGGTCTCGGTCTTGACGGTGGTGCCGTCCGGCTTAGTGGCGGTTTCCACCTTCGTACCGTCCGGCTTGGTGGCGGTCTCCGGCTTGGCGGACGCTGTGTCACCGCCACCACCGGAGGACGAACCGCTGGAACTGCCGGACGAACTACCGCCACCACTGGAAGAACCACCGGTATTACCGCCCGTAGAGCCGCCGGGCTGAGAGGGCTCGGGTTTCGGCTCAGGCTTGGGAACAACGGGAGCATCCTTAGCCGTGATCTTGACCATGATGGTGCCGGTGGTGTCCCCGTGGGTCGTGCTGGTGATGATCACTTTCCAGCTTGCGGTCTTGCCCGCGTCTGCCGGGGTCAGGCCGTCCGCCAGCTTGAACGTGGTGCTGGTGAAGTCCTCGGTCGAAATGATGTGATCGGGATCCACCATATCACGAACGCCGTCCTTGATGACCGCATCCTGAACCTGATCGGCCGGAACGAAATTATAAGCGGTGATTTCCTGAATTTCAGTGATGTGATAGTACATCTGACAATCGTAGTCGGCCATCTTAAACGCGTCCGCCTTGGCCACGGTAACATCCTCGGACTTCAACACGCCCGTGCACTTCTCGGCGGAAACCGCAACATGGACGCTCTTGCCAATATCCTCGGCCGTGGGCGTGTACGTTTCCTTGATGGCACCAAGGATCCTTTCATCGTCGTGATACCACTGGTAGGTCAGCTTGGCACCAGCAGGCGTGAGATTCGTGACGGTCGCTGTCAGGGGCTGGTTGTACTTGGGCGTGCCGATGATGGTGACGGCGCCCTCCAACTTGGGCTTTTCGGGCGGGACGGTCTGTGCGGTCTGACGGTAGTAAAGGCGAAGGGCAAGCCCCTCCCGCTCCATCCGAACAAAGGCGTGTCCGCCCACCGTCCGGGGGGCCCACTGGCTGATAAACGGATCGCCGCACCCCTTGGGCAGGAGTAACTCTTTGGTGAAGGTGTTGGGGATGGACTGTCCGTCCTCCAACAGATAGTCCACCTGATAGGTGTCGTATTCCGGCTCCTGATAGGTGGCCAGCACCTCGCCGCTCTCCGCGTCCCGGACCTCTCCCACCAGTCGGTCTCCAGCTTCAAAGTTCGTGCTCTGAATGGGATTAAAAGTCAGGGTGGGATAAATACAGGCATCCTCCATGTTCCCATTCTTCGTCAGCGCCGGGACGGTAAAGACCTCTTCCTTCAATGGCTCTCGCGGCTCGCCGTCCGCCTTGACCACGCCCAGCACCAGCTTCACCTTCCGCTCCTGGTCGCTGAGGTTTTGGATCACCGTCCGCAGGGAGAGATCACGGATATTGGGTGCTTTTTTCAGCAGGTTTTCCTGCGTGACGCGGTAAAGCTCGCTGTCCTCAGTGTTGTTGTGCGCCATGGTGACCTCCGGGTCCGCCACATACAGCTCCATGCCGTTTTGGATCTTATCCGTGGCGAACATCCGCCGCACCAGAGCCAGACGGCACACCTCGCAGAAGGGCTGATCCGACTGGTACATATTGCACTTGAACGCTGTGGGGATCAGCACCCTGCCGTCGTTGTTCTCACATGCGATGATGCTCCGGTAGCCCATCATCTTTTTCCACTTGATGTCGCTACCGGTGGAGACGTTGGGGGACCTCGTGTCTAGGCCGTACTCATCCCCCAGCTTTCCCACGCTGTGGGAAAGCTCATGGGCCATGGCATAATCCTTGGCCCCTCCGGTGGAAAAGGAGTAGATCCCGCTAGCGGAGCCGACAGATGCGTTTGTGTTGACGAACATATGGATGTTGTCCACAAACGCCCCTTCGTCCAGACACAGCCGCTCCAGATCGGCACGGATCGCGTTCACCCTTGCTTCCCCGTCCGTATCACTCCTAAAGCCGATGCTCTTTGTTTCGAACAGGGTAGTAAGGCCGAAATAGGTGTCCAGCTTGGTGTTCTCGCTGCTCAGTCCCGCCTCATTGGACACGGCGGGCACGGCGTACACATTGATCCGGTGGGCAAGGCGGCTGTACGGCTCCAGCGCCATCAGGCGGCCAAGCTGTACCCGCGCCTCCTGAAGAAATTGCTGCTGCTGATCTTGCGTGTAGCCGTCGCCCAACAGCAGCAGCACCAGATTTTCCCGGTCGTTCCCCATTTTTTGCAGGGTGTAGACCGGGAGCCCCGCCGCCTGTAACGCATGGACGGTGTTCTCCTCCGCTGCCGCCGTCACCTGCGTCGGCAGAACGGTCTCCGTGGCGGACGGGCCGCTGATGGGGACGGCCCCGGCGTGCAGGGGAAGCAGGGTCAATGCCATGCAGGCGGTCAGCGCCCACGCGGCGATCCTCTTTCTCATCATATCTGTTCTCCTTCTGTTCGCGTGTAAGCCAGCGGGGTTCATCCCCCCGGACAGGCCTTGTATTTTTTTATTATACATGCCGCCCCTTTTGCAAGGCAACCTTTTTGTGAAAAAACAAACAAAAATCCTGCGGATTTTCCCCGTTTCGCCCGCCCTTTTTCATTTCAGAGGTCTTGCGCTCGCTGCCCGCATGAGCCACGCGGTTTTCGCTATCCGCCCGTCCTGTTCTCGTGCCTGTTTGGCCCTAGAAGCGCGGGCGTCCGCCGCGCGCATGCGGCGGATCAACTATAATCCGCCGGCCCCCTGTTTGATACGCGGCCCAGCTTGACGCCTACTGCCCTAATAACCCGGATACGGAGGCACCGGATACGGATAATCCCGCGCAATTAAATAATACTAAGAAATCTAATACTCAAAAATCAAATACTGATCTATCAAGCACTCATT
>ENA-UOJH01002166-UOJH01002166.1-human-gut-metagenome-genome-assembly--contig:-C148-NODE-2166-length-12807-cov-5.060696_pt1 | contig 12807 bp, 24 predicted proteins | sample MGYA00242345_ERZ723892 | MGnify/ENA metagenome assembly ERZ723892 | reverse complement strand
GAAGCCTTCTGCGAAAGCTCCGCAAGGCGGGATAATTAAAAAAGAGGCTCCTATACATATTTCGAACCTCAATGTTATTGACCCGAAGAGCGGCAAACCTACACGCATAGGTCGCCGTCTCAACGAACAAGGCAAACTCGTGCGTTATTCCAAAAAATCAGGGGAGGAAATTAAGTAATGAGTAATACCGCAAGTCTAAAACAGGTGTACGCCGAGCGTATTGCTCCGGCTCTAATGAAGAAATTCAACTATTCTTCAAAAATGCAGATTCCTGTATTGAAAAAAATCGTTATCAACGAAGGATTGGGCGATGCTACACAGGACAAGAAAATCATAGACAAGGCAATAGAGGAACTTACGACAATTACAGGTCAAAAGGCAGTTGCAACTTTGTCAAAGAAAGATATAGCAAACTTTAAGGTTCGTAAGAAGATGCCTATCGGTGTAAGAGTAACTCTTCGTCGTGAGCGCATGTACGAGTTTCTTGAAGAATTGATTCGTGTAGCTCTTCCCCGTATCAGAGATTTCAAAGGAATAGAAAGTAAACTTGATGGACGTGGAAACTATTCACTTGGCATCAAGGAGCAAATAATTTTCCCGGAAATCAACATTGATAGCGTTGATCGCTTAAATGGTATGAACATCACATTTGTAACAACGGCTCAAACAGACGAAGAGGGTTATGCTCTTTTGAAAGAGTTTGGTTTGCCGTTCAAGGATGCTAAAAACAACTAATTCAATATGGCAAAGGAATCAATGAAGGCACGCGAAGTAAAGCGTGCCAAGATGGTAGCCAAATATGCAGAAAAACGTGCTGCTCTCAAGAAAATCATCAATACAACAGATGATCCTGCAGAGGCTTACGAGGCAGCGCGCAAACTTCAGGCAATTCCTCACAATGCGTCTCCCGTGCGTATGCACAATCGCTGCAAGCTTACCGGACGTCCCAAGGGATATCTTCGTATGTTCGGTTTGTCGCGTATCCAATTCCGCGAGATGGCATCGAACGGTCTTATACCGGGAGTGAAGAAAGCAAGTTGGTAATCCCAAGAACATAGAGTATTTATTTAATATTGTCGGGAAAATCCCGATCAATTAAACAAACAAATCAATGACAGATCCAATAGCAGATTATTTGACGCGGCTTCGCAATGCCATTCGAGCAAATCACAGAGTGGTAGAGATTCCCGCATCAAATTTGAAAAAGGACATTACAAAGATCCTTTTCGAAAAGGGTTATATCTTGAACTATAAGTTTGTAGAAGAAGGCCCTCAAGGTGTAATTAAAGTGGCGTTGAAGTACAATCCTGCCACAAAGTCAAACGCAATTAAGAGCCTAACACGTGTTTCACGTCCGGGTTTGCGTAAGTATACAGGTTACAAAGATATGCCTCGTGTTATCAACGGACTCGGTGTTGCCATCATATCCACTTCAAAAGGAGTGATGACAGACAAAGAGGCTTCCGTGCAGAAGATAGGCGGTGAGGTATTATGCTACGTATATTAATTAGGAGGACAAAATATGTCAAGAATAGGTAAATTGCCAATAAACATTCCTGCAGGCGTAACAGTAACGACTAAGGATAATGTAGTGACCGTAAAAGGTCCGAAGGGTGAGTTGACACAGAAGATAGATCCTTCTATCATTGTGAACGTTGAGAACAATGAAATGACATTCTCTATTGATGAGAAGAACGATACTGTAGATACAAAACAGAAACAAGCTTTTCATGGTTTGTATCGTGCACTCGTTAACTCTATGGTAGTAGGTGTTACTGAAGGCTACAAGAAGGAAATGGAACTTGTAGGTGTGGGTTATCGTGTTTCCAACGAAGGCAATGTGATGGAATTCTCACTTGGTTACACTCATCCCATTTTCCTTCAGCTTCCGCCTGAAATAAAGGTGGAAACCAAGTCTGAAAGAAATAAAAATCCGTATATTTGCTTGGAGTCGTGCGACAAGCAGCTTCTCGGACAAGTTTGCGCCAAGATTCGTTCGTTCCGTATGCCTGAACCTTATAAAGGCAAAGGTATTCTGTACATAGGCGAGCAGATACGTCGTAAGTCTGGCAAGGCTGCAGGAGCTAAGTAAAATTTCTAAGAAGTAAGAAAATGAAAACGAAAATAGAAAGACGACAGAAAATCAAATATCGGGTACGCAATAAAATCAACGGTACCGCAGAACGTCCGCGTTTGAGTGTTTTCCGTAGCAATAAGCAGATTTATGCACAGGTGATAAATGATGAGAATGGTCGCACTCTTGTGGCAGCTTCTTCACTTGGTATAAAAGATAAGATGACAAAGTCTGAACAAGCTGTTAAGGTTGGTGAAGACATTGCACAGAAAGCAATTGCAGCAGGAATTACAATGGTTGTGTTCGATCGTAACGGCTACTTGTATCATGGTAGAGTAAAAGAATTGGCTGACGGAGCCCGCAAAGGTGGTCTTAAATTTTAATGGTTATGGCAAACAGAGTAAATGTAAAAAGCGAAGAATTAAAGGATAGACTGGTTGCTATCAATCGTGTTACCAAGGTAACCAAGGGTGGTCGTACTTTCAGCTTTTCAGCCATTGTGGTTGTTGGCGATGGTCAAGGTGTAATTGGTTATGGTCTTGGTAAGGCTGGAGAAGTTACTGCCGCTATTTCAAAGGGCGTAGAGTCTGCAAAGAAGAATCTGTACAAGGTTCCTGTTGTTCATGGCACTGTTCCTCATGCTCAGTCTGCACATTTTGGAGGCAGTAAAGTTTTGCTTATGCCTGCTTCGGAGGGTACCGGAGTTGTTGCCGGTGGTGCAATGCGTGCGGTTCTTGAAAGTGTAGGCATAACAGACGTACTTGCAAAATCGCAAGGTTCTTCCAATGCTCATAATTTGGTGAAAGCTACAGTTCTTGCTCTTAGCGAGATGCGTGATGCACGTCAAGTGGCTCAGGCACGTGGTATATCAATGGAAAAAGTATTCAGAGGTTAAATCACACAACAATGGCAACAATTAAAATTAAACAGATAAAAAGCAAAATTGGAGCACCAAAAGACCAGAAAGAAACTCTCAAGGTGCTTGGTCTGCACAGAATTGGTGAAGTTGTTGAACGTGATGATAACGCTGTAACACGTGGTCAGATCAACAAAGTACACCATTTGGTAACCGTAGTAGAATAACTTCAAAAATAGCGAGAAAATGAAATTACATACATTGAAACCGGCAAAAGGTTCTACACATAGCCGTCGTCGCTTGGGACGTGGTCCCGGCTCTGGTCTTGGTGGAACTTCTACACGTGGTCATAAAGGTGCTATGGCTCGTTCCGGTTATAAGAAAAAGATTGGTTTTGAAGGCGGTCAGATGCCTATGCAGCGTCGTCTCCCCAAATACGGATTTAATAACATTTTCCGTGTGGAATATAAAGGCATAAACCTTTCCGTATTGCAGGAATTGGCAGAGACTAAGAATTGGGAAAAGATCACACCGAAGGAGCTTCATGAGGCTGGTTACATTTCGAAAAAGCAACTTGTTAAGATTTTGGGCAAAGGCGAATTGAAAGCGAAACTTGAAGTTGAAGCAAATGCTTTCTCGAAATCTGCGCAGGCTGCAATCGAGGCTGCTGGTGGTAAAGCCACTAAACTCTGACAATAATGAAAAAAATAGCAGAAACCATAAAGAACATATGGCGAATAGAAGACCTGAGAATGCGTCTTCTAATCACCATTTTGTTCATAGCCATCTATCGTTTTGGCTCGTTTGTGGTGCTTCCTGGAATTGACTCAGGCAAACTTCAGGCGCTCCATGAGCAGACCAGTGGCGGTTTGATGTCGCTGTTGAACATGTTCTCGGGTGGTGCTTTCTCAAACGCATCTATATTTGCGTTGGGAATCATGCCTTACATTTCGGCATCCATCGTTATGCAGTTGCTGGCTGTGGCACTACCGCAATTTCAGAAAATGCAGCGCGAGGGGGAAAGTGGCAGACGTAAGATTAACCAATATACACGTTATCTTACAATCGCTATCCTTCTTTTCCAAGGACCTACATATCTGATAAATCTTAACAACCAAGCTGCTGGAGCTCTTGCTCCCGGTCTCAGTTGGACGATGTTCTCTATCTCCTCTACCGTTATATTGGCTGCAGGAAGTATGTTCATCCTTTGGCTCGGTGAAAGAATTACTGACAAAGGTGTTGGTAACGGTGTCTCTCTTATCATTATGATTGGTATTATAGCTCGTTTCCCGACAGCTTTCGTTCAGGAGCTTACATCAACACTTTCAACTCCCGGTGCCGGTGGTCTCATCAAATTGCTGTTTGAAATCATCGTGTTTGTACTCGTGATTGCTGCTGCAATTTTGCTTGTGAATGCTACCCGCAAGGTTCCTGTTCAATATGCAAAACGTGTTATGGGTAGTGGCAAGCAGTATGGTGGTGCACGTCAGTACATCCCCTTGAAGCTGTTCGCTGCCAATGTAATGCCTATCATCTTTGCTCAGGCCTTGATGTTTATCCCCATGGCTATTGTGGGTTACAACACAGATAGCGCAAGTTGGGCAGCACGTCAGTTCATGGATCATACAAGTCTTTTGTATAATGTGGTGTTTGTGATTCTTATCATAGCATTCACATATTTCTATACAGCTATAACAATGAACCCGCAGCAGATGGCTGAGGATATGAAACGTAATAACGGATTCATCCCCGGTATTAAACCTGGAAAGAGTACGGCAAACTACCTAGATACAGTCATGTCGCGCATTATGCTTCCCGGTTCTCTGTTCATTGCTGTTATTGCCATAATGCCGGCTTTTGCAGGTTTGTTTGGCATAAATCAGGAGTTCGCGCAGTTCTTTGGAGGGACTTCTTTGTTGATTCTTGTCGGCGTTGTGCTTGACACTATTCAGCAAATAGAAAGCCACTTGCTTGTACGTCATTATGATGGTCTGCTTAACTCCGGTCATGTTCGTCATGGCGGAAATTCGACTCTTTAATTAATATGATAACTCTCAAGACAGAAGACGAAATAGAATTGCTGCGTGCAGCAAACCTATTAGTAGGTAAGACACTTGCCGAGATTGCCAAGGTAATAGCTCCCGGAGTTACTACCAGGCAACTCGACACACTTGCTGAGACTTTTATTCGCGACAATGGGGCACTTCCTACTTTCAAAGGTTTTCCCAATCCCTATGGTCCTGAATTTCCCGGCAGCATTTGCACTTCTGTAAACGATACGGTAGTACATGGAATACCCGATGACACACCTTTGAAAGATGGTGATATCGTTTCGGTAGATTGCGGCACGCTTCTTAACGGCTTTAATGGCGATTCGTGCTACACTTTCTGTGTAGGTGAGGTTTCTGATGAAGTTCGTCAATTATTGAAGATAACAAAAGAAAGTCTTTATCTTGGAATTGATGCAGCTAAGGTCGGTCATCGTCTTGGGGATATCGGATATTCTGTTCAACATCATTGCGAAGAGAACGGATATGGTGTGGTGCGTGAATTTGTGGGTCATGGAATAGGACGTGAAATGCATGAAGATCCAATGGTTCCAAATTACGGTCATCGTGGTAATGGCATTATGCTAAAAAATGGACTCTGTATTGCAATTGAGCCTATGATAACAATGGGTTCTCGCGATATAATGATGATGCCGGACCGTTGGGCGATAAAAACGCGCGACGGGAAACCAGCAGCCCATTTTGAACATACCATAGCAATACATCATGGAAAAGCAGACATCATGTCTTCTTTTGAGGATGTTGAAAAAATTGAACAGCAGAGGTTGAATAAGTAAGAAGCTATATTTCGTACATGGCAAAACAATTAGCTATCGAATTTGACGGAACCATTGCAGAGGCTTTGAGCAATGCAATGTTTCGTGTGACCCTTGAGAATGGTCATGACATAACAGCACATATTTCCGGTAAGATGCGTATGCACTACATAAAGATTCTTCCCGGTGATAAGGTGAAGGTAGAGATGAGTCCCTACGATTTGACAAAGGGACGCATTGTATTACGATATAAATAAAAGCAATATAGAAATGAAGACAAGAGCATCCTTAAAGAAGCGCACGCCCGATTGCAAAATAGTTCGCCGCAAGGGCCGCTTATTTGTGATTAATAAGAAGAACCCTAAGTATAAGATGCGTCAGGGTTAACCACAACGAATAAAGTAAAATAATATATGGCAATAAGAATTGTTGGTGTCGATTTGCCTCAGGACAAGAGAGGCGAAATCGCTTTGACCTATATATATGGTATAGGTCGTAGTAGCTCGGCAAAGATCCTTGATAAGGCCGGTGTCGACAGAGGTATAAAGGTAAAAGACTGGACCGACGACCAAGCAGCCAAGATACGTCAGATTATCGGTGCCGAATATAAAGTGGAGGGCGATCTCCGTTCAGAGGTGCAGCTTAATATCAAGCGTTTGATGGATATCGGTTGCTATCGCGGTGTTCGTCATCGTCTTGGGCTTCCTGTACGCGGACAGAGCACTAAGAACAACGCTCGTACACGCAAGGGTAAGAAAAAGACTGTTGCAAACAAGAAAAAGGCTACTAAGTAATAAGTAATTAATATGGCAAACAAAGCAGTATCTTCCAAAAAGAAAACGGTCAAGGTTGACGCTATGGGGCAGCTCCATATCCATAGCTCATTCAATAATATAATTGTATCTTTGGCCAATTCAGAGGGTCAGATTATCTCGTGGTCTTCTGCGGGCAAGATGGGCTTCCGTGGCTCAAAGAAAAATACTCCTTATGCAGCTCAAACAGCTGCGGAGAATTGTGCCAAAACAGCTTTTGATCTCGGACTCCGTAAGGTGAAAGCCTACGTTAAGGGACCGGGCAACGGTCGTGAGGCTGCTATTCGCGCCGTACACGGTGCAGGCATAGAGGTTAGCGAAATTGTTGATGTAACGCCGCTTCCTCATAACGGTTGTCGTCCTCCCAAGAGAAGAAGAGTATAATACATAAAAAGAAATAAAGTAGAATATGGCTAGATATACAGGTCCTAAATCCCGAATTGCGCGTCGTTTTGGCGAGCCTATCTTCGGTCCCGACAAAGTTTTGTCGAAAAAGAGCTACGCTCCGGGTCAGCATGGAAATTCACGCCGTCGCAAGACTTCTGAGTACGGCACCATGTTGGCTGAGAAGCAGAAAGCAAAATACACTTACGGTGTTCTCGAGAAACAGTTCCGCAATACATTTGCAAAGGCAGAGCGTACCGAAGGTATTACAGGTGAAGTGCTTCTTCAGCTTTTGGAGTCTCGTCTCGACAACGTTGTTTACCGCTTGGGCATAGCTCCTACACGTGCTGCGGCACGCCAGCTTGTTAACCACCGCCACATCGTTGTTGACGGTAAGGTTGTGGGCATACCGTCCTATTCGGTGAAGCCCGGACAGATTATCGGCGTGCGTGAGCGTTCAAAATCCCTTGAGGTCATTTCTGATGCATTAGCAGGTTTCAATCACAGCAAGTATCCTTGGCTAGAATGGGATGAGAACGCAAAGGCGGGCAAATATCTTAACCGTCCCGAACGTTCGGAAATCCCCGAGAACATAAAGGAACAGTTGATCGTTGAGTTGTACTCCAAATAATAATTGAATTCATGGCGATATTAGCATTTCAAAAACCTGATAAAGTTATAATGCTGGAAGAAAGCCCAACCTACGGAAAATTTGAATTCCGTCCGCTTGAGCCGGGCTTCGGCATCACTGTGGGCAATGCATTGCGCCGCATTCTCCTTTCCTCACTTGATGGATATGCTATCAATACCATACGTATTGAGGGAGTGGAGCATGAGTTCGCGTCTGTGCCCGGTGCGCGCGAAGACGTTACCAACATTATATTGAATTTGAAGCAGGTGCGCTTCAAAAGAGTAGTTAAAGATTTTGACGGTGAAAAGGTCTCCATTACCATTGAGAACTCTTCAGAGTTCAAAGCCGGTGATATAGGAAATTACCTTACTGGATTTGAAGTGTTAAATCCTGATTTGGTGATTTGCCATTTGGATTCCAAAGCCTCGATGAAAATCGACCTTACTATTAACAAAGGTCGCGGCTATGTGCCTGCGGAAGAGAACCGCCAGTTCTGCACCGATGTTAATGTCCTGCCGATTGATTCCATTTACACGCCTATCCGTAACGTGAAATACGAAGTTGACAACTATCGTGTAGAACAGAAAACCGACTACGAGAAGCTTGTCATCGAAGTAACTACGGATGGTTCCATACAGCCCAAAGAGGCACTTCGTGATGCCGCAAAAATTCTCATTCAGCACTTCATGCTCTTCTCTGACGACAAAATTATACTTGATAATGCTGCCGTATCGGGAGTGGAAAATGAATTTGACGAGGATGTGCTTCACATGCGCCAGCTCCTTAAGAAGAAACTCGTGGAAATGAACCTCTCGGTTCGTGCTCTTAACTGTCTCAAAGCTGCCAACGTTGAAACGCTTGGCGACCTTGTACAGTACAACAAAAACGAACTTCTCAAGTTCCGCAACTTTGGTAAGAAATCGCTCAATGAGCTTGATGATTTGCTCAAGAGTCTGAATCTGTCGTTTGGAACCGATATTACCAAATATAAACTTGACAAAGATTAATCAAAATGAGACATAACAGAAAATTCAACCATCTCAGTCGTACTGCATCTCATCGTCACGCCATGCTTGCCAACATGGCTGTGTCGCTCATCATGCACAAAAGAATCACTACGACTGTGGCAAAGGCTAAGGCACTGAAAAAATACGTTGAGCCGTTGATCACCCGCTCAAAAGACGATACTACTAACTCTCGTCGTGTAGTTTTCAGCTACTTGCAGAACAAGTTTGCCGTAACCGAACTCTTCCAGAATATTTCAGTAAAAGTTGCCAACCGTCCCGGAGGCTACACTCGCATAATCAAGACCGGCTTGCGCCAAAACGATTCTGCTGCAATGTGCTTCATAGAGCTTGTTGACTACGATGAGAATATGGCTAAGGAAGTTAAGAAGGCTACACGCACACGTCGTTCACGTAAGAAAGCAACCGTAGCCGCAGCTCCTGCTGCTGAGACTCAAGCTGAGGAAACACCCGCAGTTGAAGCTCCCGCAACAGAGGCAAAACCTGCTGAAGAAACAAAGGCAGAATAAACCGACACTTATTGCTAAATTATAAAGGCTGTGTCCCCTTTGGGGCGCAGCCTTTGTTTTGTGGAATTTGAAATAGGTGGGCTTGCCGTCATTCCGCCACTTTGTCGCGGTCAACGAGCCTGATTTTCATTTTCACTTTCAGGGCTTTGCTGCAACCAATGCCGTCGTCTTTCTTCCCGTTGAACTTTGCGCTGGCTTTTACGGCAAGGTGTTTCCCCTCCTTTTCCAGCATATTTAAGTCCTCTGGGCCTTCATGAACTTTCCCCTCGTGGTGTCTTGTGTCTGTGGCAAGCATCTTGAAACGCTTTTTCCCATTGACGGGAAGCGGAGTTTTGAAAACCTTTTCCTCGAAAAAGTCAAAGCGTCTTTTGGTGCCGGGAGAAGGGTTGTAGGAATATGCCACAAAATGGGCAAACTCGGTGAAGTTCTTCTTGCTGTCATCATATTTCCCCATAAGGCAAACCCTGCATCTTGCAGCGTACCTTCATAAAAGTTTTCTTGTGCGTTTGCCAATGTGCCGCACAGGGCAAGCATCAGCGGCAGGGTTGCTTTTTTCATGTGGCTTGCTTTAATGGTTGTGTTGGGCTTCCCTTAATTGCCAATTACTATATATTTGTATTTGTCAAGGTAGTTTTTTAGCCATTTGTCTTCTTTGGCTTTCCGTTCCTCTTGCCATTTTTTCTCTTTGCGTTTCTCTTTTGCCAATTTTGCTTTGTATCTCGCGTCGCTTCTGTTGGTGTAAATGCCGTATTTGGCACGCGAAATATATTTTCGCCTTTTCGTGGTGTATCTTACGCAGGTCATGTAGTCGTTGAATGGGAAAAAGTCGATGTGTGCGGTAACCTCCAGTACGTATGGCTTCCCGGGAACAGTGTTATATCTGCCATAGGCCTTGGCTTTGAGTCGCATATGGCGGCGCAGCTTCTTGAAATTGCTTTCTCCGCTAAAGACGTTTTTGTTGCCGTTGTTTTGACCTTCTACAATGAGTTCTATTCTCCCGATGTCGTTTTTGTAGTCCAAACTCCCCCATGCCATGCGTGTTTCGCACACAATGGTGTCCTTTTCCATACTGACAACTTGTGAGCAACCGGAACTGTATATCCCGAATTGATTCCTGTTGTAGTTTTGTGGTATTTGCTTCGCGTGGAAACAGCTTTTGGGGTCATCTATTATTGCGTCAAATCTCTCTTGGCGCAATTGTCCTGCCGCCGTTATTAGCGGCAGCAGGAATAATGTGGTTATGACTATGCGTTTCATCTCATTTTGTAAATGTTACAATTGATGGATTTTTGCGCCAATACGATATGAGTGTCTCCCATATACGTACTTTCAATGTGAAATGCCAGTTCTCCGTTCAATTCTGCACGGAGGTTGATTTTTTCAGGTGAAGTGGTGGCGCAGTCAATTTGACAGGATTGCCTAAGTCCGGAGAAAGGGAATGATTTAGAACCTCCTGAAGTGGAATATACAATTGGTTTGCCCTCCTGATCGTACCCATAGCGGCGTTCTTTTCCCTTCACGTCGAAATTCATGTCAATCCTTTCTTCATGCATTGCCCATTCGTCTTCTTTTCTCCATCTGTCGATGTAAACGCTGAAGCTGCCGCTTAAAACAACATCGAATTCGTAGTCCTGATTATAGGTAACAGTGATTTTCTTCGAGAAATTTCCGCTGTAGGGAATTTTTTCGTACTTACGCTCATTTCCGCTGCCTGAACCGTCGCCACTTCCACAACCACAGCCAGACCCTGAACCCGATCCTGATCCAGAGCCGCTACCGCAGCCATAGGCTTCTATGCCATACCCGTTGTTGAGAATTTCGTTTGCCAGCTCTTGGCTGACTTTTTTCAATTTAGCCATAATGCTTTGTTTTTTTGTATTACAGAACCTTTTTGTTAGTTTAGCACCCGTTTGTTAGTTTAGCACCCGAATTTCGTGTGTCCCGTTTTTCACTCAATCAAGGCGGGCACTCCCATGTGCCTTTTGTGTATTCGGTTTTAATATCGCTCCAAATATACCGAATGTTTTAAAAATGGCAAAATTTAGTGCGTTGTTTTGTGGAAAATATTTTATGTCAAATGAAAAAGCCTGAAAACCAGACTGAAAATGCAAAAATGCAGTGTCAAGTCTGTGAAAATAGTGGAATGGACGAAGTGCGTAAGCGCAAATATTCCCTATATTGTGTAGGGCAAGCAGCCTTTCGTTATAAGAGTGTCAACTTCGTCCCAAAACTCCTCGGGCTTCAGTTTGGGGTTGTGCGATGCGTCAATCCGTTCCACGCTTTCAGGGAAATAAACGGCACGCAGCCTGTTGTGGAAAACGTTCGGCACTCTCAGCTTCGGGAAGCGTTTTCCCCATTCCCCACGGAACGAAAACGTCTGCAATAATGTCGCCTCAAATGTACCGAATGTTTTCCATACGGCAAAATGCGGATTTTCTTTATAAAGAAACAAAGTGTTCGATAATTTGCGAATATAAAAATTAGCGGCTATCTTTGCAGAAAGAAACGGACGAAAATGATTATCGAATTTGATAAAGCCTATTTGTATGAGCTCTATACCGGGGGTAAAACAAACGACAAAAAACATCGCTATCAACCCGAAGTGATAAGGGGCTACCAAAAGGCTGTTTTCGTGCTTTCTTCCGCAAATGCCATTACAGATTTGTTTCGGAACAACGCACTTAATTACGAGGTGTTGAGGGGTGATAAAAAGGGTATTTCGTCCGTGCGAATTAACAAACAATACCGTTTGGAATTTACGGTAAGGGAAGTTCGAAACTAGCAAATTGTTACCGTATGCCGTTTGCTTGATATTAGTAACCATTACAAATGATAAATGATATGGAAACAACAAGAGCTTACGCGCCGCATGAACTGCAGCCGTCAACGCCAATACATCCGGGTGAGATACTGAAAGACGAGTTGGAAGCGCGTGGAATGTCGCAAAGAAAGTTTGCGGCTGTTATCGGTGTGTCTTATTCCGTGCTAAATGAGGTGGTAAACGGCAAACGTCCCATTACCACAGAATACGCATTGAAGATTGAGGCGGCAACGGGCATTCCTGCCTACATTTGGGTGAATATGCAGTCGGCTTATAATATGCAGACTGCAAGGAAAAACCAAAAGCTCTCATCCGCGCTTGAAGGCATACGCAGGGCTGTTGCCGCCCTCTGAAGTGGACTATGTGCGCTTTTGATGCCAGGCGTATTGACAACGATTTGCGGGCTTGAATGCGGGGATTTTACAACCACTTGATTTATAAAGAGTTGCTCAATCAGAATATGGTTTTGTAAGCTGTTGTTTTTCATATGTTTGCAAGCGGCGAAAAAAGGTCTGATGTAGTTTGAATTATGTCTGATATAATTTTTTCTACATAGGACATAGTTTTTTCTATGTCCTATGTAGTTTTCGCAGCTTTGGTTTTGCGCCAATTGTAGGGGCGTATGCAATACGCCCCTACGGCGGTGCGATTTGTTGATTGATTGAATGCAGTGGGTTTGTGTGGCGTATTGCATACGCCCCTGCGGAGGTGCAATTCGCTTGTTGATTGAATACGGTGGAATTTGTCGGGGAGTTGGTACGGTTTTGCTTGACATGGATTGCAAAACAATGTTAATCGGGCGAAAACGGAGCGGATTTCGTTTTTTTTTTTGTTGCATTTGCGATTTTTTGCATTTGAAAAATGGCGTATG
>ENA-UOJH01002158-UOJH01002158.1-human-gut-metagenome-genome-assembly--contig:-C148-NODE-2158-length-12859-cov-5.000781_pt1 | contig 12859 bp, 6 predicted proteins | sample MGYA00242345_ERZ723892 | MGnify/ENA metagenome assembly ERZ723892 | reverse complement strand
AGAAGTATTCATACACGATCTTATCAAACAGGGATTCAAAGCAATTTATTGTCCGGTTACCATAGTTTGTACGGCTGCAAGCACAACAGGTTCTTTCTTTTTCAAAAAATCTTCCGTCCGTCGTTCCAAAGGAGCTGTTCTTGCAGTGATACACGGGTATTGGGGAGCATTGCCAAGAATTATGAAATACGCATTGTTTAATGTAAAAGGAATGTCAAGGTTATCTGCCTTGCACGATATGTATTGCGGGGTAGTATACGCAAAAAAAATAGGCAGATGCTGATAAGTGTTGTCATACCGGCGTATAATCGTGCCGAATATATAGAGCGTACTTTGAAATCGGTCAAAGAGCAAACCTATCGTCCCATAGAACTGATAATTGTTGACAATAATTCCACCGATTCAACCAAACTTATTTGTAAAAGATTTTTGAAAGCCGAAGAAACCGAAGGTTTCAAGATAAAACTTTTGGAAGAAAAAACTCCCGGTGCTTCGGCTGCGCGTAACTGCGGGCTGAAAGAGGCTTCGGGGAAATGGGTTTGTTTTTTTGACAGCGATGATATTATGTCTCCTATGGCTCTGCAAGATTCTGTCGATGCCATAAAAGAAAATCCTGACGCAGACGTCGTGGCTTATGCCACATGTCTTGTAAAGGACAACGGAGATTCTGCAAAATCAGAAGGCATCCCTGTTAAATCCAAAGTGAAAAGGAGAGTTTTTTTGTATACATCAGACATAAAAGCTCATATTCTTATGGGAGAACTTTCCACACAATCTTTTATTGCAAAGGCTGATTTTATTCGCAAAATCGGTGGTTGGAATGAACATCTCGTGCGTTGGAATGATTGGGAGATTGGTGTGCGTATTCTTCTTGCCAAACCACTTATGGTTTGGCTTAGAAATAGAGCATATCATTATATTTTTGAACACGAGGATAGTATAACCGGTAAAAGTTTTTCTGATTCTTTGCCCCATTTACAGAAAGCCATAGAAACTGTCAAGACTGATTTGGATGCAGTGGATTCTAATGATAATTCCGCGCTTCTTGCCCTGTATTTTAGGGAAAATATTCTAAAAGGCATCGTTAAAAGGGAGTGCGCAAAAGGTTGCACTTTCTCCCGTATGCCGCAAATACGTTGCAAAGGATTTGTGAATCGTATTTTTGCCAAGGTTCTTTATTTTTATACATCTTGTGGGGGAAAAGGTGCTTGGAAAATAGCTCTTACCTATTTAGATATATGTAAAAATAAAGGGTAGTTATGTTTCATGCGAAGCCGTATAAAAAAATGCGGTTTCTGGTGGTGAAAAAAACACAAGCCACTTTGTAAAAAACATAAAGCACATATTTTAAAATAAGTGCCTTGTATTTCAAAATATATGCCTTGTATTTTTTCCTGTTATAAGTTGCTTATAAACAGTGTGGTATTTTGACTGTAAATTGAGGGATATTTTTGAGGGTATAAGCTGTAGAAATAAAAAAATTGATTGTCTCTCGACAACCAATCTTCACTAACCTTAAATCTAATACCATGAAAACGATACAAAAGTACTGCTTTTAATTTTACCGACAAATTCTCTGATAAAAAAAATCGCAAGTCTATCGTTTTTTATGGTTTTATCTTTGTCTTTGCCAAGCGTGAATTTCAAAACCATGGGTTTACTCGGCAAAGAAGTCCTATTCTATATATAAAGCCATACCTTTCAAATACTCGCTTTCCGGGTGATAAATATTTATTGGATGGTCTGCGCTCTGATGCAATTGGTGGATAATTCTCACTTTTCTGCCACTTTGAGCGGCTGCAGTGAAAACCGCAAGACGGAATTGCTCCTTGCTAACTGCTTGTGAGCAACTGAATGTGAAAAGAATGCCTCCCGATGATATTTTTTCAATGGCTTTTTGATTTAGCCTTGTATATCCGCGCAACGCACTCTTTACTGCGTTAAGATGTTTGGCAAAGGCTGGAGGATCAAGTATTATGAAGTCATACGCATCTTTTTCCATGTTTTGCAGAAACTTGAAAGCATCTTCGGCATATGCTTGGTGATTATTGCAGTTGGGGAAGTTTAATTCTACATTTTGATTTGTAATGTCAATAGCTTTGGCTGAACTGTCCACTGAATGCACCAGTTTGGCTCCTCCACGCAATGCGTAAACCGAAAACCCTCCTGTGTAGCAAAACATGTTCAATACTTTTTTACCGTAAGCGTAGTTTTCCGTTAGTTTCCTGTTGTCGCGTTGATCAACAAAGAAGCCTGTTTTTTGTCCTCTCTCCCAATCTATGTGAAATTTCAATCCGTTTTCGAAAGCAACGTTTTCTGCCGTTTTTCCTATTAGAAACCCATCGTGTTCGTCGGTTTCTTCCACAAAAGGAAGTGTAGTTCCGCTTTTGTAATACACAGAAGAAACTTTGCCTCCCATGACATCAATTATGGCTTGGGCAATATCGTTTCTCGAAAAATGAATTCCTGTGCTATGAGCTTGCATAACGGCAGTTGCACCATAGATGTCAACTATAAGTCCGGAAAGATTGTCGCCCTCGCCATGTACAAGTCGGAAAGTGTCAGTGTCGGGATTGTTTGCAAATATGATTTTACGCAAATCAAATGCTTTTTTTATGCGGTCGTGCCAGAAATCGGCATTAATTTCTTCGTTCTTGAATGAAAGAACTCTTACAGCTATAGAGCCACGTTGGTAATGTCCTGTGGCGACATATTTGTTTTCGCTGTTATAAACTTTCACTACATCTCCGTCTGTTATGCCATTGTTCATTTTAGCAATCGCGCCGGAGAATATCCACGGGTGAAATCTGTTCAAACTTGCATCTTTGCCGCGTTTTAGCGTTATGTTCTTACTGTTCATTATCGTTTTCTAATAATATATAGTCTTTTTGTGTTTTAAGTCTACAGAATTCGTTGTAAAGGTTTAGACAAGTCCAAGCATCTGTAGCAGCATATTTTTTTTGAGCTTCGGTAAATACGTCAGCTTCCCAATTGCTTAATCGTTGTCCCTTTGAAATCTTTTTGCCAAACAGATTGGCATATATTTTTTGCAGTGAAAGGTCTTTAATTCCGAATTGAGGAGCAATTGTTTGTATATCTATAAATTTTCCAACCCGAAAGTCTCCTCTGCGATGCAGTGAAAGAATGTCATCGTGCAAGGACAAACCAACTTTTAATGTCTTTCTGTTTGAAAGAAATTTCTTTACGGGGGCGCACAAACCGATAATGTTCAAACGAAAAAGGAAACATATATCTTCCGTTGAAACTTGCAACAGCGCAACTTTGTGTGACACTCCCTTGTGAAACGAAGGTTTGGTTTCTGTGTCTATTCCTACAATATTTTGTTTGCAAAGAAACTCACAGGCTTTTTCTGCTTCGGACAAAGTTGAGACAACAACGATTTTTCCTTCGAATGCCACAAGGGGCATTTCGTTTATTTCTTCTTTTGATATGGTTGGGTATAGATTAGTCATTTACTTCTTGGTAAATATCCGAGTGTACATTGTATTTTGTTTCGTGTAACGGACGCATTACATTGACAAGAATTTGTCCCCATCTTTCAGCGAAACTGTCAGATATTTCGCAAAGAGCAGCATAGGTGGATTCTTCATTGTCTTGTTTGAACACATACAAGAAATCCGCCAATTCCTGATAAATATCGGCAAGACATTCTGAAACGGTACAGTGTATGGGCTCGTCGCTATATTTCATGTCTTCTTGAAAAACATCAAGAAAATCATTGTATGTGCTCATTGTGTCTGCAATGCTGTTTTGTATAGCATTATAGTCTGCCTCTGTTACGATGTGTTCGAGGTAGAAATCCTCGTCAGTTTGAAAATTCAGGACAATTTGAGATTTTACATATAAGAGAGGTAGAATTTTTAGCATGGAGTCTATAAAATCTTTGCGCTTTGTGGAATTGACGTTTTCAATGCGCTTGCAAAATTCAAACCCCACTGTCACAAACTCCATTATGTCTTTACTGTGATATTGTGAAGTATCAGTAATAGTCATTTTGAATGATTTACAATCAAGTTGTTATTAGGTAGAAAAACATTTGTACAAAGTTACTAATTTTCATGCAGGCATCGGTTATATAATATGGAAGAATTCAGAATTGTGCTTGCAGATGCGTGTAAGATTGTAAAGGAAAGTAGTAGAAAACGTGTGATTTCGGGTGCGGACGAAGACGGGCGTGTTATGGTGGAGTTCTCCGAGCCTGTCGGTGGGCGCAGGGTTAAGATGCTTACCCTCGACGAGATAAACGGCATGTTGTACAAGGAGGAGACAGCCGAGAACCCCGCAGACATGACAGAGGAAAATCCCACGGGAGAGCAGGACACCGAGCAAGAACGCGGGACAACGGAAGAATCCGCTTTTGAGCGCATACCGAAAGACGCACAGACGGGCGAGCCGCAGTATACGCAGACGGATGCCGACACGGCATGGGACGCTATCGTGGAGCAGACAGAGGGTGATAAGGGCATGGCGCGCTATGTAGCCGAGAGCACGATGAAAGCCCAAGAGGAAGCTCTGAAAAAGCTGGAATCCTCCGAGCCGAAGGCGGGGGCAACCGTAACGGAGACGATTGCGGCTGCCAAGGAGCATAAAGCAGCCATTGAGGCGGCAAGGCAGGAGCTGGAGCAGTGGAAAGCTATCGTCGAGGTGGAGAACCGCAGAAAGGCGGAAGTTGAAGCAAAAGTAAAAGCAGCAGAGGAAGAAGCTAAGGCAAAGGCGAAAGCTGAAGAGGAAGAAAAGACAGATGAAAGTGCGGAAAGATACCCTGTCGGATTAGACGAGGAAGAATCTTCTGCCCTTATGGAACGCATGGAGGCGGAAGCCGCTGAAATTCCGCTAATAGAGTTGAACCCCGCTAATTGGGTAAAAGAATTTGGCGAAAAAGGGATTGTATCCACGCCCATAGGGGAGGTAAAAATGGGAGAAAACCAGATTGCAAAATTGTTTGAGAAAGGGCGCAGCAATCAATTTGGTATGATAAGACCTACGCTTGAAACTCCCCAACTTATTATAGAAGTCCCTTCTTTTGCTGCCGACGGTAATTCCGAAAGAGGTTCTTCTTTGCTTTTTGTAAAGACCTTTACAGACAGCAAGGGTCGCAAAATTTATTACTTTAAGTCTGTTACAGTAAAAAAAGACGGATTAGAAGTAAGTGTAAGCAGTCATTACGACCGTCCTAAACGTATTAAAGAAGCTTTGAAAAAAGGAAAGTTGCTATACCGTTTTGACGGTGGCGCACAGACCGAACAACGCCCTGCCGATGTTTCTGTGGCAACTTCCCGAGAAGTGTCGCAGGGAACTTCTCTTGCCGGCAAAGTTAGCGAATCCCCGGAAACGAAGCAAGAAAAAGCGGAAAAATCTATATCTGCAAAGGTAAAAGAAGCTTCCGCCGATGTAAACACAGAACCCACCGAGGCGCAGAAAGAGGCGGGTAACTACAAGAAAGGTCATGTGCAGGTTGGTACGTTCGACATTACCATTGAACAGCCCGAGGGCAGCATACGGCGCGGAACCGATGCCGACGGCAAACAATGGGAAAGCAAGATGCACAACACCTACGGCTATTTCCGTGGCACGGAGGGCGTGGACGGCGACCATATCGACGTGTTCCTGTCAAACGACATGGACAACTGGAACGGTGCACAGGTGTTTGTCGTGGACCAGTACAACCCCGACGGCACGTTTGACGAGCATAAAGTAATGCTCGGCTTCAACGAGGCAAGCGACGCGAAAAACAATTATCTTGCCAACTATAAAAAAGGTTGGGAGAATGGGCGTAGGATTGACGTGTCTGCTGTGAGTCTTGCCGACTTCGAGAAATGGATAGCGAGCAGCCACAGAAAGACCAAGCCGTTCAGCGAGTACAAGAGCGTAAAGCCCGCTGATGACAGCGAGACTTTTAAGGGGCATAAAGTCGAGAACAGCGGAAAGGATATCGAAGCGCAGATTAAGCACCTCGAAGAAATCAAGGATTATCCCGGAGCGGATAAGAAAATCGTGCAGTCCGAAATCGACCGGCTGAAAGCTAAGGAAGAAGCCACGGCTAAGTCGAAATCCGAAGAGGTTAAGTCGAAATCCGAAGAGGTTAAGTCGAAATCCAAAGAGGAAAACGGAGTAGACGATGCCAAGATTGACGCCGTATTGGAGGCTTTGAGCAAAGGCGATGAAAAGGCGGAACAACTTGTGCAGGGGCTGACAAGCAGGGAGCTGTCAAAGTTACGCAGTAAAGTGAAAGCGTCTCCTGTGTTAGAGAATGAATGGCTGCATCGAGTGGGAACCCGTGGTGGTGTCAGTCTGCATGACTGGCTGTTGGAGAATCAGTATGTCGAGCCTGTGAAGCGCGTGAGCGGCACATTCAAGATGACCGACTATATTACTCCGAAGAATAGCAAGCTATACGGGGGCAGACTAAGCGGCGTTTACCATGACGACAAGGGATATGCAGTTGCGAGCGACGGCATAATACTCGTGGCGGACAAAGGCAGCTATGACCCGAAGCTGAAGGGCAAAGTCATAGGAAAAGACGGGGCGGCAATGGAAAACAAGTTCCCCGACTGGCAAAAAATAATACCCGTCGCAGAGAAAACCAAGTCTTCGCGTATCGATGCGGAAGATTTGCACAGATTCGTTGCGGGAGTTCTGAAAGCCGACAAGCACGCTTATATCTCCCTGCGCTTCCCCGACGGCACGACAGTGTCGTTTGGAGCATACAAACTAAATCTGATGCTTCGTGCGATGAAGCAATTGGGCACAAGCGAACTGCTGTACACGAAAGACGGCATGAAACTTGTTGCAAAATCGGAGAAAGGCACGGCATTGCTTATGGGGTTAGTGTCTGTGGAGGATGAGTTGGTGGAGGCTAACGGCTACGCTTATCCGGGAAACACTGTTTCGTACCACAGAGGGGAAGTTGTCAGTGAGATGTCTCAGGAGGAACGTGTTCTTCGTGGTGCCGTGATTGACAGATTGCGTGAGAGCGGCATGGAAGTTATTACCGATGAAGAAGCGGGGCAGCGTGTGCTGGATGAAGCGAACGGGAAAGCGAAGTTGAGTGCTAAGAAAAGAAGAGCACTTGAAACCGCCTCTCTCGGGAAAACCCCGAGGTCATTAACTGTCGTTTCAAGTGCTGACGGTGCAAAGGAAATCGCGACAATAGCAGAAAACTCCACTAATAAGGCCACTGGCATTTCCGATGCATTTGCAAATGTACAAACAAATTTGGAAAATCTTGCAAGGGTATATGCTGAAAAAGTAACAAACAAGACAAGAGGCTTTATCACAGACTTGTCAAAAGCATTGAAACTAACTCAGCATGAAGCAAGCAACTATGGTTCATTTGCTTTGCCAAATGGAGAAACATTAGCGATACGCATAAGTAACCATAATGCCCGTGTGTCTAACTTTGACAAGAATGACGAGAACAATGGTATAAGCATAGTTATATCAAGTCATAAAAACAAAGGACTAAATAATGACGGCAAGGCTCATATTATAGAGTATTTCTATCATAGACGCGCTATTGAGAATGCGACGGGGAAGCCTCTTGCTGATATTGTGAAATCAATAGAGCAAGCCTTGTATAGCGGAGAGTTTAAAGACACCACAGGACTTGCACAACGACAAGAGGTGAATGCAGAAACTATTCGCGAGCACCGTGTTTACCACGGCAGCGGCGCGGACTTTGACGCGTTCGACCACAGCCACATGGGCGAGGGAGAAGGAGCGTAAGCCTATGGTTGGGGTACTTATGTAACCGAGGTTGAGGGCATAGGCAGGACTTATGCGGAAGGAGCCCGCAAAAAGCCAACCTATTTATTTGGTGGTAAAGAAATGACTACCGATGAATTTCATGATTATGTACTGGGCGAGATTGGAGACAGGAACGAGAATATGCTTAATGACTTCATGTACAATCTTGAACGGCATGGTGTAACAAGAGCCAAAGACATATTGAAGAAAGGCGATTTGGCTCGATATAAAAACATGTTTTATCAAAGCATAGGCGATACAAGAAACTACGCGGAGGGAAAAATTAAGGCAGCACGAACCTTACTTTCATTAAAAGGCATTCGTATCAGAAAGCCTAAAAGCCACCTCTACACCGTTGAGATACCCAATGACAACGGAGGGAACTATTTGGACTGGGTTGCCCAAACAGGCAGCGGTTTGGTTACGCGCATAAGGGAGGCCTTGCGTGCGGACGAGGGGCTGAACGGACTGTATGAAGGCAGGAAGAGCGAGCTGAATGCGGAACTTGAGAAATTTGCTCCAGGGATGCCGTTTTATGAGACTTACGCACAGCTTGGCGATTTGCTCGGCAGCGACAAGGCAGCGTCGGAGCTCCTTTCCTCGCTCGGCTTTGCCGGCATAAAATATCCTGCCGACAATATGCGCGGCGGTCGTGAGGACGGCGCGAAGAACTACGTAATCTTCAACGAGAAAGACGCGAGGATAACCGACCAGGTGCGCTTTTTCCGCACGGAGAGCGGCGAGGCTTACGGCTTTACCGTTGGCGGCAAGATATACATAGACCCGAAGATTGCCAATACGGAGACCCCGATACACGAATACGCCCATTTGTGGGCTGCAGCCTTGCGCGGGCAGAACCCGAAGGAGTGGCAGAACATAGTGGAGCTTATGAAAGGCACTTCGGTTTGGGATGAGGTGAAGAAGCGTTATCCCGAATTAAATACCAACGACGATATAGCCGACGAGGTACTTGCCACATATTCGGGCAGACGCGGCGCGGAACGTTTGCGCGAAGAGCAGCGCAAGATTGCCGGGGGCAAAGGTGGTGTGTTCGAGAAAGCGGAAGCCATAAGTGCGTTGGAGAGGGTTAAGCAGGCTTTGCGGAAGTTCTGGAAGAGCGTTGCCGACTTCCTCCATATTCACTACAAGAGCGCCGAAGAAGTTGCCGACCGCGTGATGAAAGACTTGCTCGACGGCGTAGACCCGAGAAAGCATTTCAACAGTCGCAATGATGCCCCCCGTTTCATGTTTGCCGGCGAGAAAGGCGCTGCTCGTGCCGACCGCGAGGAAGAAGCGTTAACCCGTCAGAATAATTTGGACGTGGCACAGAAAATGGAAGCCGCAAAGAAAGAAGCCAAGGCTATCAAGTTGGCTACGGGCTGGGAACGCGGGGCAGACGGAAAATGGAGATATGAGATACCCGACGGCATATATCACCCCAAAGGCGATGCGGAGCTTAAGAAAGCTTTGGCAAAACAGCCTTGGCGCGAAGAATTAAACGGCTTGTCCGACAGAATCCTTGACGGGGAGGGGCTTTCGAAAGAAGAAACGGAACGCTTTAACGAACTTGCGGAAAAGGAAGCGACCTTCAAAGCCGATTATCTCAAAAAAGAGAAACCGCATCTTGCGGATTGGCTGGAGAATGATGAACTGTTTAAGGCGTATCCGGAACTGAAACGTGTGGGGATAGTGTTTACAGACAATATGCCGAAAGAACAAGCCGGATATTACGATTCGAAATCAAACACCATTACCGTCAATACAAACTCTTCGGAGGACACAGCTTCTATTATTGCCCATGAGGTGCAGCACGCCATTCAGAGATACGAGGGCTTTGCGACAGGCGGCAACCTAAAAGCCGCAATGGAGTATTTGTCCGGAAACAAACGGGCTGATGTAAAGATAAAGCAACAGCTTGCCTATAAGCTGTCGCAGGAGAAAGGTCTTGGTCTTTCGGAGGAAGAGGTGAACAGTCTTATCGGTCATTTGGAGTATGAGGATATATCCGATGACGAGCTGCAAAAGCAGATTGATGCCCTGTGCCAAAAGCACAATATCACGGAAGACCAATTGGAAGATATATATCCGATGGATTCTGTTTGGCACGAGGCATACAACCGCATTTCGGGCGAGGCAGAAGCCCGCAATGTGCAGAAGCGTATGGGCATGACCGCAGAGGAGCGCGGGGCGAGCCTCGCAGCGGATACTGAGGACGTGGCAAGAGACAGCCAGATACTCTTGTTTGACGATACGGGTAAGAACATGCGTATGGAAAGTCGGGATACGGACAAAGAAGAGGTGAAGCTTTAAGAACTATGCCGATGCGAAGCAATGGGCAAAAGAAAATATCGCGGGGACTTACACAGATGCCGAAACAGGCGGGAAAGGCGAAATTCGAATCAGCAATACCGCAATAGATAAATTTTTATCAGAGAGTGCGACGGCGAAAAGCGAGAATCGAGACGCCCATATGTCAACACTTCGTGTGTTGCCTGACGTGATACGTGAGAGTATCGATGCAGAGCAACATCCCGATTTCAAAAAAGGTGTGGACGGAAAACGTTCTGCGGAGAACGGCGTTAATTCTGATGTGATGATTCACCGACTATATGGCGCAATACGTATAGGCGATGATATTTACAGGGTGAAAGTAACGCTGAAAGAAAATAGGCGTACAAAAGAAACAACAAAAGCGTATAGTTATGAAACGACAAAAATAGAATTGCTGGCTGGTCAACATGGAGACGTTACCATGACCTCTCCCCGCAATTCCAACAATTCTATTTCCGTTGCAAATTTACTAAAAGGTGTCGAGAAATCAGACGGAAGCGGCAAAATATTATCAGAGGACAATTCAGAAGAGAATAAGATTATTGCCGAAGCCAAGAAGAATGGTAGGTATATGCCCGCGCCTAACGGAAAGAAATCGAATTTGAATGAGCGGCAGTGGGCACAGGTGCGCACAAAGGCTTTCAAAAATTGGTTCGGCGATTGGGAAAACGACCCCGAGAACTCCTCAAAGGTAGTGGACGAGAACGGAGAACCGCAGGTAGTTGACGGGTTGTTTCTTAATTTGAAAGAATCTCCTCTCCCTAAAATGAAAAAAGCTTTCCTCCGTGCTAAAGAATTGGCAGAAATGGGAAGAAAGGCGGAAAAAGACAGCGGCTATCAAATAGACAGTTCGGAATTTGCTTACTCGGAAGAGGGCGATGCCTTTTTAGAAGAGTATATGCGCAGTTCCGATTCCGTTCAAAGCCTATGCGACTGCTTACTGAAAGGGTACACGCCAAAGCCTGTTGTCGCTTTCCGATACGGAGAGATAAGAGACAACCAGCGCTCGTATAACTACCGCGATAATATTTTTGAAAAAGGAGTCAGCGTTGTGGGCAAAGTATCTGAAATGAATACCAAGAAAAGCGGATATTATGACGCTTTTTGGGGTAACGGTGAGAATTATAACATTGTTATCGGCTATGATATAGGCGAGAGAGGTGCAGACGGAGAAATGCTGTTGACTAAGGCAAACGTGATAGGTAAAGCCAAAGACATGGCGCGTATTGTCAAATCGGCTACGGAGAACAGTGGAAAATTTTCAAATGAGGAAGACGATATAAGATACCGCATGGGAGAGAAAAAGGAACTGCGCGACGGAAGAAAGATAGAGTTTGTAAGGAAGCCGACTGCGACCTACAACGCATTGGCAAGACACCTGCAGGCAGAAGGCATAAAGCCCGATATGCACGAAGCACGCACAGGAAGCCGCTATATGAGTTTCGAGAAAGACGGTGTGCAATGGAAAGTGAGGAGCAGCGACCATACGAAGCCCGAATACTACGGAGAGGCGCAGAAGCCCGTGGAACTTACGTACTACAAGGATAAACAAGGTGAAGAAAACCTGTCCGTAAGCGTGGATTTGGGAACCTCAGGTTATAACATTGAAGACATGAAAGCCCTCATGGCGGAAATCGACAGGCTGAAGAACGATGCCGGAGAGGTCAAAGAATCGTTTGACAGGGGTGTGGCAAGCAACGAAGTCGTGGAGCGCTACCCGCTGCTGTCGCAAGCTTTGGGCGTAAAGTCCGAAAATGAAGTACGCGCCAAGGAAGAAGCCCGGGAACACGCCGAAGAGGCACGCAAACAGGAGATGCGAAGTGCAGTGGAAGACATGGCGGGCAAGCTGCACCTGAACAACGTGGACATTGTCGACAAACCCGCAGGGCGTGGTGCGGGCAGACGCGAGAGAGCCAAAGGTATGTTCGAGAGAAGCACAGGGCGCATTACGATAAACACAGGCAATTGTGTCGATAAGAGAGATGCCGTTGTAACGCTTCTGCACGAAGCGGTGGCGCATCACGGACTGCGCAAACTGTTCGGAGAAAACTTCGAAACATTCCTCGACAATGTGTATAACTCGGCGAATGCGGAAATCCGCCGTATCATAGACAAGCACTCGCACCGGTATGACGGCGACAAGCGTACCGCCACGGAGGAGTACATGGCAAGTCTGGCTGAAAGGACGGACTTCGAGAACGCCAAGAAGTCGGGCTGGTGGCAGAGGATAAAGGACTTCTTCCTGAAGATGCTCGAAAAGATAGGTTTGAAAGGCTTTAAGGGTGAAGACTTGTCGGATAATGAACTGCGTTATGTGTTGTGGAGGAGCTACGAGAACTTGAAGTCGGGAGGTAAGGATACGGTGTTCAGTGCCGCCGACGACTTGGCGAAGCAGAGCGAGCTCAAGGTTGGAGAATTTGCACCCGACGCAAAGAAAACAGCACCTAAAGAGAACGCCGAAGAGGTGAATGAGAGATTTAATAACGAACTTGGCGGCCTGACGGCGGATAACGCTGACAATGTTGTGCTTTCATTGGGCCGCCCGTCTAAGGTTCTTTTGTCGGCGGGAGTGGAAAACAAGCCGATGACGCTGTACGGCAACAAGGTGATTAAGAAAATGCGTAAGCACGGCTTTGCGTTGGAAGAACTACGTAACTTGCCGCGCGCGGTGGCTGACCCTATTGCTGTGTTCAATAATTATGGTAAGAACGGTAACCGCTCGATACTTACAGAGTTGAAAACTCGGCGGGGCAACTTCCTC
>ENA-UOJH01002153-UOJH01002153.1-human-gut-metagenome-genome-assembly--contig:-C148-NODE-2153-length-12873-cov-242.573256_pt1 | contig 12873 bp, 5 predicted proteins | sample MGYA00242345_ERZ723892 | MGnify/ENA metagenome assembly ERZ723892 | reverse complement strand
CTCTTGAAGACGACAACGCCATCGGCGAAGTTGTAGTCGTTGGTTATGGTCAGCAAAAGAAGGCATCTGTCGTAGGTGCCATTACCCAGACCACAGGAAAAACGCTGGAGCGTGCTGCGGGTATCAGTGATATCGGAGCAGCTCTGACAGGTAACCTTCCTGGCGTTGTTACCACTGCATCCAGTGGTATGCCGGGTGAAGAGGAACCTCAGATTCAGATTCGTGGTGCTTCTTCCTGGAACAACTCTTCTCCTCTCGTGTTGGTGGATGGTATTGAGCGACCAATGTCAAGCGTTGATATGCAGTCTGTGGCTACCATCTCTGTATTGAAGGATGCTTCTGCCACCGCCGTTTATGGTGTGAAGGGTGCGAATGGTGTCATTCTGATTACCACCAAACGTGGTTCTGAAGGCAAGGCTCAGATTAGCGTTACTGCTAATGCAGTAATGAAGATTCCTTCAAAGTTGCCTGATAAATATGATTCTTACGATGCGCTTATTGCCCGCAACAAGGCTATCGAACATGAGTTGAACATCTCTCCAGGCAGTTTCGACAAGATGGAACCGATGAGTTTCATCGAGAACTATCGCAACCAGACTACACTGGAGCAGCGTGAGCGTTATCCGAACGTAGATTGGCAGGATGTACTCTTCAAGGATTACACCATGTCATACAATGCCAATGTGAATGTATCGGGTGGTACCAAGTTTGTGAAGTACTTTGCAGGTGTGGATTTCGTGAACGAGGGTGACCTTTATAAGGATTTCGGCAATGGTCGTAACTATAGTTCAGGTTATGACTACAATCGTGTGAATGTTCGTTCTAATCTCGACTTCAACATCACAAAGACTACCGTGTTCAAGATGAACCTTGCTGGCTCTAATGGTCAGCGCAAGGCTCCTTGGGTAAATAGTTCTGATGGTTTTAGCGATTGGCAGGTCAGCCAGCAATGGGCTGGTGCATATAATATTTCTCCAGATGCTTTCTTGCCTAAGTATAGCGATGGCTCTTGGGGATATTTGCCAGGATCTACTAATGTAACCAACTCTGCCCAGCAGGTTTCTTTGGGTGGTACCATGACTTCTACCACTACTCGCATCACTACTGATTTCGTGTTGGAACAGAAACTTGATTTCATTACCAAGGGACTTTCTGCACGAGGTATGATTTCGTGGGACAATACTTTTGTAGAGAAGAATCGTGGTATTAATGATATGGACCATGATCCTCAGCTGAAGTGGATAGATCCTCATACAGGAGCCGTTTCTTACAAGAAGCCATACGAAGCATACGATAAGTTCGATTATGCTATGGGAAACCAGTGGACCGTGAATGGTGGTGAGGTTGACAATAAACTTACACAGCGCAACCTGAACTATCAGGCTCAGCTCAACTGGGCTCGCAGTTTTGGCAAGCACAGCGTAAGCGCCATGGGACTTTTCGGTCGCCAGGAATATGCAACAGGTTACATGATTCCTTCTTATCGTGAAGACTGGGTGTTCCGTACCACTTATGATTGGAATTCCCGTTACTTCTTCGAGTATAATGGTGCTTACAACGGTTCAGAGAAGTTCTCTCCAGATAACCGTTTTGCCTTCTTTAGCTCTGGAGCTCTAGGATGGATGATATCGGAGGAGCCTTTCATGAAATATTTGCGAGAGCATAAAATAGTGGATATGATGAAACTCCGTGCATCTTATGGTGAAATCGGTGATGATAACGTAGGAGACCGCTTCCTCTATATGACTCAGTGGGCATATGGCGGCAAGACTCAGTTGGGTACGACTTCCAGTGATAAGGAGTCTATTTATACATGGTATCGTGAGTCAGCAGTAGGTAACCCTAACGTACATTGGGAGAAAGTGAAGAAGGTAAACTTCGGTATTGACTATGGATTTTTGGGTGGTTTGATTACTGGTGCTGTGGATTTCTTCCATGATACTCGTTCAGACATTCTGGTTAGTGGTTCAGATCGTTCCGTTCCTTCTTACTTCGGTCAGACTGCTCCTACAGCCAACTTGGGTAAAGTAACTACCAGCGGTTATGAGTTGGAAGTGAAGTTCAACAAGGTTTTTGCCAACAAGATGCGTCTCTGGGCAAATTTCAATATGACCCATGCTGTAAATGAGGTAAAAATCAAGGATGATGCGGCGTTGCTCCCATCTTACCGCAAGGCTGCAGGTCATGCTATCAACCAGACTTACACCTTCCTTGATAAGGGTATTCTCCAGAACTATGATGATATATATGGTTCTCCGAAGATGGATTCCAACGATGGCCAGCGTCTTCCAGGTGACTACTACATCGTAGATTTCAATGGCGACGGTAAGGTGGATAATGTGAACGATAGAGTTCCTTACGGTTATACCGGTACTCCACAGAACTCCTACAATGCAACAATCGGTTATGAGTACAAGGGCTTCAGCTGTTTCGCTCAGTTCTATGGTGTAACCAACGTAACCCGTGACGTAACCATGATTAGTTTGGTTGACCCAATGCTTGCCAATGTTTATGACCAGGGAACCTGGTGGAGCGACAATCACAACAACTGCGATGTCATCACTCCACGTTTCAACTCTAAGCCAATGTCGAATGCGGCTTACTATGGCACTCAATATCTTTGCGATGGTTCTTACATTCGCTTGAAGAACGTAGAGATAGCCTATACCTGGAACGGCGGTTGGATCAAGAAACTTGGTTTGAACAACCTCAAGGTTTACGTAAGTGGTAACAACCTCTGGCTCTGGACCCGAATGCCAGACGACCGAGAGTCAAACTTCTCTAGTAACGGTGGAGCCGTAGGTGCTTACCCTACAATGAAGCGTGTGAACTTCGGTGTCAAGTTTAATCTTTAAACATGCATAACAAATGAAAAATAATTTAGTAAAAATATTTTGTGCGCTGAGCCTCACTTGCGGATTTGCTTCTTGTACAGATTACTTAGATAAGAGCCCTGATACAGATGTGAGTGCAGAACAAGCGTTCAAGAACTTCACCAATTTCCAGGGATATGTGGAGCAAATTTACAACTGTATTCCAAGTAAGGAGTCGAATATGTATTGTACATCATTCAACTGGGGTGAAGATGAAATCATGAATACTGGCTTGGGAGATGATCATGTGACTGCTCATTTTGATTTAGGCGACTACCGTAACTGGTATGACAATAATCAAAGTTTCTTGCACAGACCATCTTCTGGAAATCCTGGTGAGTACCTTGATCCGACTTCAACCAGTAAAATGGCTCATTCTTTGGAGCATGCCTGGTATTGCATCCGTAAGTGCAACATAGGTCTTGCCAATCTTGACCTGATGACCGACTGTACTCAGGAAGAGAAGAACTTCATCAAGGGACAGTTGTTGTTCTTCCGTGCATGGTGGCACGAGGAGTTGATAGCTTTCTTTGGCGGTATGCCATACGTAGACACCGTATTGGATGGTGCATCAGCTTTGACTTTGCCTCGTCTTTCTTATCAGGAGTGCGCATTGAAATGTGCCGAAGATTTTAAGGCTGCTGCAGAGTTACTTCCTAATGATTGGGACAAGACAACTATAGGTAAGAAAACTTTGGGCAAGAATGAACTTCGTATTACAAAAGTTTGCGCTTTGGGCTACTTAGGTAAAGTGTTGCTTTGGGCTTCTTCTCCATTGAATAATATCGGTGCAGAGATGGGGGCTTCCAAGAATGGCGATACCTATAAGTATAATACAGAGCTTGCCACAAAGGCTGCTGATGCTTTGGCAGAGGCTATTGCTCAGGTAAATTCAGGCAAAACTCCATATGCATTGTGTACCTATGACTACTCTGATATTTATAATCATGTAGCAAAGTCTGGTTCTACAAACAACTTTTCTGATATCTTCCGTACTACAGGTAAGAATTGGAAACAACCAGGTTCTACAGAGGCAATCATGCGCGGTCCATATATTGGCGAGAATTCATCAAACTGGAACTTCACCAAACTTTGGGGACCTAAGATGGAAGATATCGTACAACACGATGCTGTGATTCACCAGCCGACAGCCAACTATGTAAACTATTATGGTATGGCTAATGGTCTGCCTTTGAATGATCCTGATTCCGGATTCGATCCAAAGCATCCATTCAAGGATCGTGATCCACGTTTCTATCATGACATCGTCTTCGATGGTTTTAAGTATATCAATACAACCATTGATGCAGTAAAGGAACCAAAGGTTGCAGCATTGCAGTATATGCCAATGTATTCTGGTAGTGAATTGCGAAATTCTTCAAGTCAGGGATGCCGCACTGGTTACTATACTCAGAAGCTGGTTCCTCACCAGGCAAATAAGTATGATGGCATGTACGAATGGGGTGGTGCCTTGCAGTGCGACCTTCCTTACATGCGTCTTGCCGACCTCTATCTGATGTATGCTGAGGCTGGTGCTGCCGTTCAGGGAGCCAACTACAAGAGCTCAAAGCTCAACCTTACCGCTGCTGAAGCAATCAATGTGCTTCGCGATAGAGTAGGAGCTGGTCATGTGGCAGATAAGTTTATGAACGACCAGAAGAAGTTTATGGACGAGGTTCGCCGCGAGCGTGCCGTAGAGCTTGCCTTTGAGGGCTTCCGCTGGAACGACCTGCAGCGCTGGTTGCTTCTCACCGAATATCCATACAACATCAAGACTTCACAGGAATTCAAGCGTGTAGGTAATTTCGATTATACCAAGAACGATCCACGTGATGCCGAGGTGACAGGATGGAGCGAGGAGACCATCGTGACCCGCAACTTCTCAGAGAAACACTATCTCTTGCCACTCAAGGAAAGCGATGTTTATCTGTATCCTGAGTTCGGTCAGAATCCAGGATGGTAATCACCCGGAGATGTGATATATAAAAAGCATAAACTTAGAAATAATCATATTATATATGAAAAATAATAAGAAAACAATATACTCTGCTCTGACAGTGGTTACGGCACTTCTGGCACAGTTGCCTGCTTCGGCTCAGGAATCTGCTGATAGCGCAATGGTTAACGTGGCGTTCAAGAAGGCGTACCAGAGCGATGTGCTCGGTGGCGTGAGTACCGTCAACGTCAGAGAATTGACAGAGAAAAACTATAATACCTACAGCCTTGACAACATGCAGGGTTATGTATCCGGTTATAATGGCAGTGGTATGTGGGGTTATTCCAATGCACTCGTTCTCATCGACGGTGTGCCACGTGAAGCCAGTAATGTTCGCCCCGACGAGATTGAGGATATCTCTTTTCTGAAGGGAGCCCAGGCCACAGTACTCTATGGCAGCAAGGCTGCCAATGGCGTGGTTCTCATTACCACCAAGCGTGGTAAGGTTAACGATGGCTTGTCGGTAAAGGTGAATGCCAATACGGGCTGGAACGTAGCCAAGGCTTTCCCTGAGTATCTCGGTTCGGCTGAGTACATGACTCTCTACAACGAGGCTTTCCTCAATGATGGCGGTGATGTAAACAACCTGCCATATTCTGCAGAGACCATCTACAACTATGCATCCGGAAAGAATCCATATCGCTATCCTAGCGTAGACTTCTATTCTTCTGATTACATCAAGAAGGCGTTCAACCGCTCGGAGGTTTCTGCCGAAATAGAAGGTGGCAACCAGAAGGCGCGCTTCTATGCCAACGTGAGTTACTATCGCAACGGTGACAACTTGAACTTCGGCGAGGCTAAGAAGAACTATACCGACCGATTCAATGTAAGAGGTAATGTGGATTTCGTCTTGAGCAGCACCATCAATGCCTACGTAAATGCGAATGCCACCTTCTACGGGGCTAAGTCGGCTAACACTAACAATAGCAGCTACTGGGAGCAGGCTCGCACCTTCCGCCCTAACCGTGTGGCTCCGCTGATTCCTGTGGAAATGATTGACCCTAATGCCAAGTCGGCGCTGACTATGATTGGGGCTACCAGCAATATCATTGATGGCAAGTACTTCCTAGGTGGTTCTTCTGCCGACCTCACCAATGTGTTCGGCGATATTTATGCTTCGGGTACCAATGTCTATCACAGCCGTCAGTTCCAGTTTGATGCAGGTTTGAACTTCGACCTCTCTTCTGTACTCAAGGGCTTGAGTTTCCACACGATGGTAGCCATCGACTATGCTACGGCATACTCAACATCGTTCAACAATTCCTACGCCACCTTCCAGCCTACATGGGCTAACTACAACGGCAAGGATGTTATCGTAGGTTTGAACAACAATGGTACGGTGGACAAGAAATCGGGTGCTCAGAATATCTCTGGTTCTACCGATAACCAGACCATCGCATTCAATGCGCACTTCGATTACAACCGCACCTTCAACGATGTGCACAACGTAAGCGCCATGCTGGTGGCCAACGGTTATCAGCAGAGTAAGTCTGGAGAGTATCATAAGGTGAGCAATGCCAACCTGGGCTTGCAGCTCTCTTATAACTATGATCATAAGTATTATGCCGATTTCGCTCTGGCTACACCTTGGTCTGCCAAGTTGCCATCAGCCAAGCGATTGGGTGTATCTCCATCTGTCACTCTGGGCTGGCGCCTCTCTAAGGAGAAGTTCATGGAGAATTCATTCTTCGATGATCTGACCCTCAGCGCAAGCTACACCGATATGAAGACCGATTTGGGTATCGACGATTACTACATGTATCTCGGAACCTATCAGAGCGGTGGCTGGTGGGATTGGAATGGTGGTTCCGGTCACTCAGCTATGCAGTCTAAGCGTGGTAGCAATGACGAACTCAGCTACCTGCACCGCAAGGAAATTTCTGCCACGGTTCATGCAGAGGTGCTCAACAAGGCTTTGAGTTTCGATGCATCTTACTTCCTCTCTAAGTGGACCAACGGAATTCTGGAGGCTCGCAATCAGGTGCCTAGCTATCTGTTCAGCTACTATCCTGAGTCTTCTTTCGTTCCTTACATTAATTTTAATGAGGACAAGCGCAGCGGTTTCGACTTTGCTGTGAACTACAAGAAGCAGTTTGGTGATTTCGGTTTCGGCGTAGGAGCCAACGTAACTTACTACACCACCGAGGCAACCAAGCGAGATGATTCGCAGTATGCTGATACCTATCAGTATCGCCAGGGTCAGCCACTCGATGCTATCTGGGGTTATGAGTGCCTGGGCTTCTTCCAGGATGAGAATGATATTAAGAACTCTCCAACTCAGATTATCGGCGGAACCATCCGTCCGGGTGACCTGAAGTACAAGGACCAGAACGGCGACAACGTTATCGATAGCAAGGACCAGGTTTACCTGGGCAAGGGTGGCTGGTATGGAACTCCTACCACTATCGGTATGAACCTCACTCTGAAATATAAGGGCTTCACCCTCTTCATGCTCGGCACAGGAAACTTCGGTGCTCATGCCGTGAAGAACTCCACCTACTTCTGGGTAGGCGGTGATGCCAAATATACAGCAGAGATGCGTGGCAGATGGACCAAGGAGACTGCAGCCACAGCCACCTTCCCACGTCTGACCACTGAGGCAGGTACGAACAACTATCAGACATCAGACTTCTGGATGTACTCTACCGACCGCATCGACCTTCAGAAGGTGCAGTTGAGCTACGACTTCCCTAAGGCGATGTTCATGAAGAGTTTCGTACGCGGACTTCAGCTCTTTGTCAACGGCAACAGTCTGCTCACCATAGCCAAGGAGCGCAAACTCATGGAGATGGATGTTAACAATTCAGGCTCGGCACCATTGAACCGCTTCTATAGCATCGGTGCTAAGGTTTCATTCTAGAATTAATTAAAGAATTAAAATTATGAAATTATCAAGATTATTATTGATAAGTGCAGTCTTAGTATCGCTCACTTCTTGTGACGACCTGTTTGAGCCTGCCTTGGAAAATAACCAAGATATCAGCGAGATGTATAAGGATCCTACGTTTGCCCGTGGTATTCTTGACAATGCTTACCTGGCTCTGCCATATAGCACCTCTCCATATACTGATGTGGCTACAGATGATGCTGTCACCAACGAAAACTCAGGCGACTATTTCAACCATAAGAAGATGGCTACAGGTTCTTGGGCTGCAAATATGAATCCGGTTTCACAGTGGGATGGTCGTTATCACGCCATCCAGTACTGTAACCTGATGTTGGAAAACTGCGATAAGGTAGAGTGGTCTTACTCCAGTGAGATTCTCAATCAGATGTATTGCGACAACTACAAGGGTAATGCCTATGCTTTGCGTGGCTTACACATGATGTACTTGCTCCGTGCTCATGCCGGAATGGTAGATGGTCAGTTGATGGGTGTGCCTATCCATCTTTCTTCAGAAGATTCAAAGTCTGATTTCAATCTTCCACGTAACTCCTTCAAGGAGTGCTACGATCAGATTATGTCTGATTTTGATGAGGCTCTGAAGTATTTGCCTGAGCAGTATGCCGATGTGGATGAGGATAAGGTTCCTGCCAAGTATGCCCAGAAGGGTGCTACCAATGCAGAGTACAATCGTGCCTTCGGTACCAACCATCGTGGCAAGATTGACGGTCGCATCATCTTGGCTTTCAAGGCTCAGCTCGCCATACTCGCCGCTTCTCCTGCTTATAAATCTGCCGGTGTAGCCTCTTATGAGGATGCTGCCAAATATGCTGCCAACTGCCTGAGCGAGTTTGGTGGTTTGGATGCAGTGGATCCTGACGGATGGAAGTGGTTCTGCAATAAGTCGCTCATAGACGGTTTGGGTGCTACATCCGAGAATCCTAAGGAGATTATCTGGCGTGGAAATGTTGAAGAAAGTAACACTCTGGAGACAGATTACTATCCTCCTTCGCTCTATGGTAGCGGTAAGATCAATCCAACCCAGAACCTGGTGGATGCGTTCCCTATGGCAAACGGTTATCCTATTACTGATGACAATGCAGAATACGATGCCAAGAATCCTTATCAGAACCGTGACCCACGTCTCGCTGCCTACATTCTTGTAAATGGCGATAAAATCGGTTCTACTGATGGAGTGGTAAATACAGCTGCCGATTCCAAGACTCTGGATGGCTTGAACAAGGAGAATGGAAAATCAACCAAGACGGGTTATTATCTCCGCAAGTTGCTCCGTCCTGATGTGAACCTCAACCCAAGCTCTGCAACCAAGCAGAAGCATCTGCCAGCTCGTATCCGTACTACGGAAATCTTGCTCGACTATGCTGAGGCTGCTAATGAGGCTCAGGGTCCTAAGGCAAATGTGGGCGGTGCCAACTATTCTGCCTACGATGTTATCAAGGCAATCCGTGAGCGTGCCGGACTTGGTGAGTTTGGCGAGGATCCATACTTGGAGGAGTGCGCACAGAACAAGGACAAGATGCGTGAGCTGATCCGCAACGAGCGTCGCTTGGAACTCTGCTTCGAGAATCATCGTTTCTGGGATTTGCGCCGCTGGAAGGTTGAACTCGCTGATCTCAATGAGGCAGCCAAGGGTATCAACATCACGACAGATGCCACAACAGGCAAATACATCTACAAGACTTTCGACGCTGAGGAACGCAACTATTCAGACTATATGTACTATGGTCCTATCCCATACTCTGAGATTCTGAAATACAGCAACCTCAAGCAGAACGAGGGTTGGAAATAATAAACGGCTAATATTATAAATAAAGACTAATGATTATGAAACGATATATCAAAATGGTGGCAGCCCTTCTGACACTGATGGCTTCTTTCACTGCATGTGAGAATGGAGACCAGGCTTTTGATGATTACGAGGGTGGAACCACTGCCATGTTCGTTTATCAGAGTCCGGTTCGTACCATCGTCTTGGGCGATGATGAATACGATACCTCTCTCGATAAGGAGCATAAATGCAAGATCAAGGCAACTTTTGCCGGCTCTTACAATGGAAGAAAAGGTTATGTGAACGTAGCTGTGGATAACAGTCTGTGCGATCATCTTACTTTTGCAGATGGCACCCCTGTCAAGGCGATGCCTGCAGAATATTACTCTCTTTCTACCAACAAACTCGATTTCAAGGGTGGAATGACGGGTGAGACAGTAGTTCAGCTGACTGATGCTTTCTTCAACGACCCTGATGCCGTGAAGAATACCTACGTGATTCCTCTAGTGATGACCGATCAGCAGGGCTTCGACAGAATCTCTGCCGGTACTCTGAAAGAAGGTGCTACAGGCTCCCGTACCAATGCATCCATCTGGGAAATAGCTCCTAAGGATTACGTGATGTACTGCGTGAAGTATCAGAACAAGTATAGTGGCTGGTGGTTGACAAATCACAATACAAGCACCGACAACATCGAGAAGGCTTCACAGGTTCAGATTACTACCCGCACCCTGAACAGCTCTGTTTATTCAGTAGAGTTCCAGGAGGGCAGTACCATCTACAAGGCAGACCTCCTGCTCACCTTCGATGACAAAGAAAAGTGTACCATCACTTCGCTCACAGATGGTGTTACGGCTACAGGCTCAGGCTCTTGGGCTGACGATGGTATCCATTCGTGGAATAACAAGGATCGTGACCTGATGGAACTCAACGCCGAAATCACCTTCGCTGATGGTGTAAAGAAGAGTTTGAACGAGAAACTCGTCTGGTGGCGTAGTGGAGTAACTTTAGAGGAGTTCTCTTATACCTATAATAATTAATGATCGCATAAGTTATGAATAAACAAATATTAGTATCTGCACTTGGGGCCATGCTTTTGGCCTCTTGTGCAGACCACTTCGACCAGAATTTCGAGACCGTACGTCCTGATAAGGAAGCGCAGTATGGTTATCTGGAGCAATATGATGCCTTGAAGGAATACATCAAGGACCGTCCAAACTTCCACCTCGGAATCGGAACTGCTGTAGATGAATATAACAAGAAGGAACTGGTGTATGCTTTGACCAACAGCAACTTTAACGAGACTGTAGCCGGCAACGCCATGAAGATGTCTTCTTGTGTTGCTGATGATGGTAGCATGAATTTTGATAAAGTAAGTGAATATGTTAAGAATGCTACCGATGCAGGCCTTTCGGTTTATGGTCATACCTTGGCTTGGCATGAACAGCAGCCTAACAAGTATCTGAAGCGACTGATTGCAGATAAGGAGTTACCTCCTGCTGGGGATAATCCTGGTCTTATCATTACAAGTGGCGATCCTAAGGCCAATACCTGGGATTATGAAATCTACTATGATTTGGATGAGCCTCTCAAAGCTGGTAAAACTTACGAGATTTCACTTAATGTAAGGGGAACTAATCCTGGAACGATTGATTTCTGGCCTGGTAAGAAAGATGGTTCTGCTACACAGTATGGAGCAGGTTCATTTACTGTAGCTGAAAGTGCTGTTGACAATAAAGTCACTTTCACGCCAAATGCAGATATTGACCGTATGCGTTTCTGTTTCGGAAAGGTTGGCGGAACACTTTATTTTGATAATTTTGTATTGAAAGAAAAGGGCTCTGACCATAATATTGCAGTCAACTCTACCTTTGATGAAGATGATATTTCGCATTGGACACAAGTGCCTTGGGTACCCATTTCATATAAAATCGGTAATGTTGCTGGTGCAGCTGCTATAGATATAGAAAATGAAGTTCATAAGCAAACCTATACTGATGGACCTTTCCCATTCTATGCTATGGGTTGCGAACCACCTGTTGTGAATGGGGCTATCCATTTTGTTCCAACAGGAGATTGGTCTCAGTTCTTTGTTATGCCAAGTAGCAACAATACGCTTTCTGAGGAGGGTAATTATGTGGTTTATCTTGACTTGTCTGCTTCAAAGGATGCTAGTGGAGTAGAATTGACTATGCAGAATGGTTGGGATGCAAATAGTAACCAGCAAATTACTGTAAAAGTACCTGTTTCTGCTGGTCGTCATACCGTAAAACTTCCGATGCCTAATATTGCTGGAGGTAATTATGATATTATCTTGAAACCACAGACAGCAGATGCTACTTTGGATGTACATTCTGTTAAGGTTTGTCAGGTCAAAAAATCCAATACTAAACCTTTGACTCCTGAGGAAAAGAAGGAAATACTTACTCCTGTTTTGCAGAATTGGATTTACGGCATGATGGCAGCTACCGAGGGTAAGGTGAAGGCTTGGGATGTTGTAAACGAGTCTATCTCTGGTAAAGATATTGATGGCGATGGTTACTACGATCTCCAGTCTGCCACACGTGGTACAGTTTCTCCAGATGATGCCAAGAACAAATTCTACTGGCAGGATTACCTGGGTGACCTTGATTATGTTCGCACTGCTGTAGCTGCAGCTCGCAAGGGCTTTGCTGATGCTGGTGGAAATCCTGAGGAGTTGAAGCTCTTCATCAATGATTATAACCTTGAAACTGCTTACGACCAGAACAAGAAGCTCAAGAGTCTGATTCATTGGATTGAGGAGTGGGAGAAGGACGGCGTTACCAAGATTGATGGTATTGGCAGTCAGATGCACGTTACTTGCAGCATGGATCCTGCTAAGCAGAAGGAAAATGAGGAAGCTTACGTGAACATGCTCAACCTGATGGTTGGTTCACAAAAGTTGGTTCGTATCTCTGAATTGGATATGGGCTTGGAGGTTAAGAAAGACGGCAAAGATATCCTGGTAAATACTACTGATATGACCGAGGAACAGCACAAGGCAATGCGTGCTTACTACGAGTTTATCGTCAAGAAGTATCTTGAGATTGTTCCTAAGGAGCAGCAGTGGGGTATCTGCCAGTGGTGTGCTACTGACAGTCCAGCCAATAGTGGTTGGCGTGCTGGTTTGCCAGTAGGCCTCTGGGATTTGGATTATTATCGCAAGCACACCTATGCAGGTTTTGCTGCAGGCCTTGGTGCTCCAGAATATTGGAAGGAAGCCAAGTAATTACTCTAAAAGACATTAGTTTTAGGTTTATCATACAAAGATTAACCGAAAAAAGATGTTAGTCGTTAAGGTTGGCTGTGT
>ENA-UOJH01002130-UOJH01002130.1-human-gut-metagenome-genome-assembly--contig:-C148-NODE-2130-length-12983-cov-149.972850_pt1 | contig 12983 bp, 8 predicted proteins | sample MGYA00242345_ERZ723892 | MGnify/ENA metagenome assembly ERZ723892 | reverse complement strand
AACCCAGGGCGTTGCCCTGGGCTAAGAGCTTCTGCCCTTTCAGGGCGTGCTGCTTTTCCAGAGCTTCGTCCCCTTTCAGGACGGGCTGCTTTTCCTGGGCTTCGTCCCCTTTCTGGGCGTGTGGGCTTTCATGCGAAAGTTGATTAAAGACAACTACTCATAGCTTCAGGGGTGACTGAGCAGTTACAATGGAAGTTAAACTCGTTAAAGGAAGTTAGAGAAAAACCCTCGCAGTATGCTCAGCACGATAAAAAGTCGTATCTTTACCAAAGATATTTCGGAAGAAGAAAGAAGAAAACAAAAAAGAAAAAACAAGGAAGAAAAAAAACAAGAATAGTAAAAGAGAGAAATATTATGAAGAAAACATTCGCATTATTATGCTTTCTGTGTACATTCATCATGAATGCCACGGCACAGACATGGGTAGGAACCTGGGCTACAGCTCCACAGGCTGCCGTGAAGAGCAAAGTGTTATACAGCAATACGCCCCACTCCATCAGACAAGTGGTGAAGGTATCATTGGGCGGCGAGGTGATTCGACTGAAGCTGAGCAACATCTACAGTTCTGAACCCGTAATGATACGTTCGGTATATATCGCCCATGCCAAAGACTCATTTGGCGTAGACGCCAAGAGCGCTGAGTACCTGAAGTTTCACGGCAAATACAAGACTGTGATTCCTGCTGGCAAGGCGATAGAGAGCGACCCACTGAAGTTCAACCTCAGACCTTTGGAGCGCGTTGCCATTACCATCAACTACACCTCATCGCCAGCCAAACCTACCATGCACCCTGGCTCCCGCACCACCTCCTATATAATAAAAGGTGTAACCAATGCTCACTCCAACTTCGAAAAAGCACAACGCGTGAACCACTGGTACACTATAGCTGGCATTGATGTGTACACGATGAAAAACAACCTGAGCGCCATTGCCATCATAGGAAACTCAATAACCGATGGTCGCGGAACAACCGACAATGCACAGAACCGATGGCCCGACATCATGAGCGAGATGCTGCACCTGAAACATAAGATTACCAATCAGGGCGTACTCAACTTAGGTATCGGATCCAATCAGGTGGTAGTGCCCGGAGGAATAGGGACATTGGCCAAAGACCGATACGACCGCGACATCCTGGGACAATGCGGTGTGAAGAAGGTGATTATCTTCGAAGGTGTCAACGATATAGGAAACACTAAGAGCGGAAACAGCGAGACAACAGCCCGACTGCTGATAGAGAGTTACCAGAACATGATCAAGAAGGCAAAGGCAAGAAAGCTAAAGGTGTATCTCGCCACCATCACTCCTTTCAAGGGTGCAGGCTATTACACTTATTTCCACGAGGCTTGCCGACAATACGTGAACGAATGGATACGTAACCAGGGAAAAGAGAAAAAGGTGGATGGCGTGCTCGACTTTGCCAAACTGATGCAAGATTCTGCCGATGAGCACAGAATGAAGAAGGAATATGTATGCAGCGACTGGCTGCATCCCAACGCCGCAGGATATAAGGTAATGGGAATCTATGCGGCAGAAATAGTCAAATAGATTTGGAGGAGTTAAAGGAGTTAAGGCACTTGAGATTTGGAGGAGTTAAGGAGTTAAAGGAGTTATCGCTCCCTGCGGTCGCTGAGGAGTTAAGACAACAGCTTTTTTTCTTATATTTCAAACAATAAGGCATTTGTCTTAACTCCTTTAACTCCTTAACTCCTTAACTCCATGAAATAGCTCCATAAAATAACTTCTTACTTCAATACAATCTTGCAGTCTTCCAGGCTCTCAACCGTAGCGAGCGCCTCATAGCGCATTCCCTCACGGCGCAGGAAGTCGCCACCATGCTGGAAGGCTTTCTCAATGATGAAGCCCATCGCCTCAATCTTGGCGCCAGCCTTTTCGCAGAGTTCCATCACGCCCTTGGAAGCATTGCCATTGGCGAGGAAGTCGTCGATAAAGATGACATGGTCGTCGGGAGTAAGATAGCTGTCGCTCACACAAACCGTATAGTCGCGGTCCTTGGTGAAAGAGTGAACCACAGAAGTAATCATACCCTCCATTGTCTTGGGCTGTTTCTTCTTGACGAAGACCACAGGAAGATGGGTCAGATAACCTACCATGATGGCAGGAGCGATACCCGATGCCTCAATGGTGATGATCTTGTTGTACTTAATGTCCTGGAACAGACGAACAAACTCCTTCGCCAAATCCATCATCAAGATAGGATCCATCTGGTGATTTACGAAACTGTCTACTTTTAAGATTCCACCAGGAAAACATCTGCCTTCCTGCATAATTCTTTCTTTCAGCAAATCCATTATGAATAGAATTTTATAGTAATATTAGCAAATAATTCTCTTTTTATTGTTCCAGATCCTTTGGCAACACGAGGTTGAGAACCACAGCAAGCAGGAAGACCACGGCCACGCAGTTGTCGGCAAACACCGTGCGGACAATCTCAGGGAAGATGTTGAACATGCCTGTAGCCTGGGTGAAGCCAAGGCCTACACTCAGCGAAAGGCTCACGATCACCATGTTGCGCTGTGAGAAACCCGTACGCGCCATCATACCGAAACCGGCAAATAGGATGCTACCAAACATCATAATGGTGCAACCGCCCAAAACAGCCTGAGGAATGGTGGTGAGCACATAGCCTATGGCAGGGAACACACCACCGATAATCATTATCAAGGCTCCCATGGCAATGGTGAAACGGTTGACCACACCCGACATGGCTGCCAATCCCACATTCTGACTGAACGAGGTGATAGGAGTACAACCGAAGAGACCAGACACCGAGCTGACGAAACCATCGCAGCAAACGGCAGAACCCATCTCCTTGGTCTGAGGATTGCGCTTCAGCGCACTGTTGCAAAGGGCAGAAGTATCCCCTATCGTCTCTGTGGCTGACACAAGATAGACGGCTACCACCGAGAGGATGGCACCGATATGAAACTCAGGAGTGAAAGGCAGAAGCTGGGGCAAGGCAACGAGCGAGAGACCGGTGAGTCCGCTGAAATTGACCATACCCATGAAGCAGGCAAGAATGTAGCCTACTATCAGACCCATAAGAACAGACAGCGAACGGAGGAAACCCTTGGCAAAAATCTGGCAGAGCAGACAGGCCAACAAGGTAACACTTCCAACAATCCAGTTGTTCACACTGCCGAAATCTGCAGCACCCTGTCCTCCAGCAAACGAGTTGGCACCTACAGGAAGTAGCGAGAAACCGATGGCGGTAACCACCGTAGCAGCCACAACGGGCGGAATGAGTTTAATCCAATACTTGGCAAAGAGTCCAAGTGTTCCCTCTATCAATCCACCAATGATAACCGCACCAATGAGGGTTCCCATGCCCTGAGAACCGGCAATGGCGATGGCCAGAGAAAGGAAGGTGAAGGAAATGCCCATCACGATAGGCAGGCGCGAGCCAATGCGCCAAACGGGATAAAGCTGTACCAACGTACCGATACCGGCTATGACCATACAGTTCTGGATAAGCACGGCGCTCACTGAACTGTCCAAGCCTACGGCTCCGGCAAGAATCATAATAGGAGCAATGTTGCTCACAAACATGGCCAGCACATGCTGAAGGCCGAAAGGAAGTGCTTTGGCGACGGGCACTCTGCCGTCGAGCTTGTAGAGATTTTCTATTGACTGTTCCATTGTCACATATATATAATTTCAGAAAGATGCGGCAAAAGTACAAATAAAATCCGAGAAATACAGCCCTTTCATCACATTATTTGAACAACAGGAGAAAAAATATGCATCAATAATTTTGTTTTCACTGCAAATAGCTGTACTTTTGCATCATCATTCCGGATAAAACAACAAGCAATGGAAAATCAATACATCAAGCAGTTCCCTGACCTGATGCAGGGCAAGAAAATCATGTATGTGCACGGCTTCCTCTCCTCGGGACAGAGCGGCACGGTAAAGATGTTGCAGGAGTTGATGCCTAATGCCACACTCGTGGCTGAGGACATTCCCGTGCATGCCGAAGAAGCCATAGAGATGCTGCGGGACATGCAGCAGAGGGAGAAACCCGACCTGATCATAGGCACCTCCATGGGTGGTATGTTCACTGAGATGCTCCATGGCACCGACCGCATCTTGGTAAACCCAGCTTTCGAGATGGGCAACACCATGAGCAGTATGACGGGAAGACAGGAGTTTCAGAACCCGCGCAAGGACGGAGTGCAGGAGCTGATGGTGAACAAGGGACTCATCAAGGAGTACAAGGACATTACCGCCCTGTGCTTTCAGAATGTAACACCCGAGGAACAAAACCGTGTCTACGGACTCTTTGGCGACAAGGACCCAGTGGTTCATACCTTCGACCTCTTCCACGAGCATTATCCACAAGCCATCCGCTTCCATGGTGAGCATCGGCTGATAGACAAGGTGGCATTCCATTATCTCGCACCCGTCATCCGATGGATAGACGACAAACAGAACGGAAAGGAACGCCCCATCGTGTATATCGACTTCGATGCCCTGCACGACAGTTACTGGAAAGCCACCAGCTCAATGCACAAGGCCTATGAGATGCTGATAGAATATTATAATGTGTACATTGTGGCACAGGCACCCACCAACGACCATGACTATATGGCTCGTGTCATAACCTGGGTAGAGGAGTACCTATCTGCCCCAGCCTACAACCACGTCATTTTCTGCAACCAGAAGGCATTGCTCTATGGCGACTACTTCATCGACCCCTGTCCCAACAAGGGCTTCATGGGCACAGCCATCGAGTATGGCAGCGATGAATTCAAGACTTTTGAGGAAATCATCACCTTCTTCGAGCGCTTGGGAGGACAATAAAAAGCCTCTCCTTATTCGAACTCGATGAGGAAATCGGTGAGCGACTTGTCGGTAGGAATGCCCAACTTCTTTCTGAGTCGGTATCTTGCACCTTCCACACCACGGATGGTAAGGTGAGTGAAGTTGGCTATATCCTTCGTATTCAGGTTCAGGCGCAAGAGGGCACATACCTTCAGGTCGTTCGACGTGAGGTCGGGATATTTCTCACGCAGACTGCGGAAGAACTTCTTGTGTATCAGGTCGAAGTTGTTTTGGAACGTATTCCAGAACAAGTCGTTGTCGCCACTCTTCATCTGCAACAACAGTTTGCTGGCATTCTTGGTGGTGATGGTTCCCTTGCGCATGCCTTCAAGCAAAGTTTCCTTCGCCTCACTGATGGAGTTGTTCATCGCCACCATATCGAAAGCCATGCTTGCCACGTCCTTTCCCTTAAGGGCGAGTTCGTTCTCCAAGAGTTGCTTCTGCTGTTCGGCAATGATGCGTTCCTGCTCTAACGATTTCATCTTCTGCTCCAGGAGTTCTTTTTCAGCTATCTTCTTATTGCGACGAATAATCTTGTTGGTGCGCCAGCGGATATAGCCATAAACCAAAGCTGAAAGCAGCAACAGATACATCAGCCACGCCCACCATGAGAGCAGGAAAGGTGCGGGGAAAGAGAAACAATAGACAAGAGGCTTGCCTATGATGTCGCCCTTGAGGTTTTTGACCACCACCGTCAGTTCATAATCTCCAAAGCCGAAGTTGCTGTACACGATCTCTGGCGAATAGGAAGACTCAGTAAGCGTATTGCCTCCACCCTTCAGCGTATAGCAGAACAGCAGCTTGTCGTTATCGTAGTTGGGGAACGACACCCTGAGCCGAATGTTACCCCATGCCTTCACCTTGCCATCGCTGACCACAGGCAGCTGATGCGCCACATTATCACGGTCCTTTGTCGTCACCTCGCAGAATGAAGCCTGATAGCAGGCGGGCTTCTTTCCCTTTTCAGCACCTGTGCCCAAATATCTGCCTATACCATCGTTGAGGAAGAAATAGGTGGCACGACCCGACACATACATCGAATGTCCATAGATGTTGCACTCCTGCCCAAACGAAGAGTTGGAGATAAAGAACACCGGCAGGTTCTCCTTACTGCCCGAATGCATGAGCCAATAGCCATCGCTATTGAGCAACCAGAAGGTTTTCTTATCAAGGAAGGCAGACGACACGATGCCCATGTCGCTCAACCTGCCACAACCATAATAGGGCAATATCTGCTTGCGTATATCATCGTAAGTAAAGAGACGGCCACCATACGAGAAGACCACACGTCCCATGATGGTCATCACATGGAATGCATCACCCTTGCTATTGGGCAGCGACGAATAGTAGTTCACCTTCTCAAATCGCTTCATGTCCTTGGAAAGCTCCAGTCGATAGAGACCTTTACTCATGTGGGCAGCCCAGATGACACCCTGGTTGTCTATTTCTATCTCTCTGATAGGAGCACCGAAGCCTTTCACCGTCCAACCATAGCGCCATTTGTCGCCATCGCGTAAATAAATGCGGAAACTGTTGTAGGAAGACTCTATCAATGCATGCTGACCATAATGCTGATACTCACGCATCATAGTACAGCCCTGATTGTCGTTTAAAAGGTCGAAAGACTGATTGCCCACAAGGGCCTTTGTGCCTAAATTGTTGCCGGCAAACACCTGGTTGTCAAACTGAGACACATACCAGTTTTGTCCTTCGCAGCCATTCACTGGAACTATATTGTGTTCCTTCATGTCATATCGCCACACCGACTGGTTGGTGGCAATATACATATCGCTTCCCAAGGTAGCCACATCGTAGACCATACCGATGCCCTCGAGTCTCATCACCGAAAGGGGCAAACCCGTATGGATAAGAGCGATGCCATTGTCCAAGGCTGCCCATAAGTTGCCCGTTCTGTCCACCAGAAGATTGAGCACGGTATTGTTTCCCAGTCCGTTAGCCTTGCTGTAGTGCCACAACACCTTATTGGTATTGAGGTCGATGGCAAAGATTCCACTCTTGATGGTTCCCACCACCAAGGTATGCTTATTGAGCATGACAGTACGGTTAATCAAGGCTTGTCGGAGCAAAGCATCGACATCAGTACGAACAGGCTTCACCTGCTGTCCGTCGTATAGGAAGAGTCCATTCTGGTTGGTGGCCAACAAGAAAAGACTCTTGCCCAACTGGTGCAAGCCCATCACATGATCGTTGCCATAGTCTCTACGATGTAGGATGGGGGGGGTAATACGTCTTGCTGACCCGGCACAATCCGTCGGAAATCAATTGAGCATAGAGCTGACCGCCTGTTTGGAAAAACCAGAGCGGCAGATGCTCCTTTATATAATAAGGTGTAACTTTCTTGCCATCGTAAACGAAATAAGAGCAGAATGACTGGAAATAAATATGCCCATCAGCACCCTTCACGATATTCCATATCTCGTCATTATGCGACTGATATTTTTGGGGCCAAAGAGAATGATACACCATCTTACCCCATTCATCACGCACAAAATAACCGAAGTCGGTATAAGAGCCGACATAGATACGGTCGCCATCAGCAAGAATTGATCGCACCAATCCCTTGCTGGGCAAGGCTATGGTGCGCCACGAATAGCCATCAAAACTGAGCACACCATTATTGTTGGCAAAGTACATAATGCCCCTATCATCCTGCGTACAGCACCAGTTCTGCATGCCATAATGATAAGTGAACGAGTTATAGTATGAGATAATAGGCATAAAAATCTGTGCCTTTGTCATCATTGGACATAGACAAAAGATTAACATGACAAGCCATAAAAACTGCTTTTTCATTCTTTGATTTAGACGGGTTTGTGGTTATGTATTTGCAAAATTAATAAATTTATACCATCTACCAAAGAAAAAAGGCAAAATTTTGTCGTTTTCCTATCTTTCTCTTTTCCAAACGTTTAGAAATTGGCATCGTAGTAAAATCGTAGTGCCAAGAAAGCGCATCGTAGTTATATCGTGGCAACAAATTTGCCCAAACCTTTAAAAAGTATTTACTTTGCACAGCAGTTTTGAATCAACAATTATCTTAAAACGAAAAAAGCATGAAAAAGAATCTATTATTATTCATTTGCGCTTTTGTAGCCCAGCTGGCATTTGCCCAAGCACAGGCTGTCAAAGGTACTGTCTTGGATAGTTCTGGCGAACCAGTCATTGGCGCCACTGTCAAAGTACTCGGTACAAAGCAAGCTACCGTTACGGACATAGACGGTAACTTCACCATCCAGGAAGTTAATCCTAACGCATCTATCAACATTTCTTATGTGGGTATGCAGCCTGTTACCCTCAAGGCTTCAGGCAACCTCAATGTCACATTGAAGGATGATTTCCAGAACCTCAACGACGTAGTTGTCATCGGTTACGGTTCTGCAAAGGCCAAGGACCTCACCTCACCTATCACCGTGGTTAAGGCAGCCGACATCCAGTCTGTTCCTTCAACATCGCCTATGACAGCCCTTCAGGGTAAGGTGGCTGGTGTGAACGTTGTAAGTTCAGGTGCACCTGGTAGCGCACCTACCGTTCGCATTCGTGGTGCTGGCTCTTTCAAGAACTCTTCACCTCTTTATGTAGTTGACGGAATGTTCTACGATGACATCACCTTCCTCAACAACGACGACATTCAGGACTTCACCATTCTTAAGGACGCTTCGGCTGCTGCCATCTATGGTGTGCGTGCTGCCAACGGCGTGGTGCTTATCACCACAAAGAAGGGTGCCAAGAATCAGAAAGCACAGATTACATACGACGGCTATGTAGGTTTCCAGAAAGCCTCCAACGTATTGGAACTATGTAACGCCAAGGAATATGCTACTATGATGCTTGAAGGCAACTACGATGCTTATGTTTCTCATTTCAAGAAGAGTATCGACAACTATGGTGGTAGCTATTCAGATCCTGATTTCCACAACTGGACTTACAACACCGACAACGATTGGTATGATCAGATGCTTCGCACCGCCCTCATCACCAACCACAGCCTAAGCATTGCCGGCGGTTCAGACAAGACCACTTATTCTTTGGGTGGCAGTTACCTCTACCAAGATGGTATCATGGATGTTGACAATAACTATAAGCGTCTCAACTTCCGTGCTGCTGTAGACTATAACGCAACCAACTGGTTGAAGGTGGGCTTCAATGGTGTATTCAGTCAGTCAGAGCAGCAAGTGCCAAACAATGCCGCTTGGCAGAAGGCATTTAACTGTCCTCCTATTGTGGCTCTGTATGATAAAAACAATGACAAGGCCTTCCCGAACAAGTATGGTTCACCCGACGTATTAGGCTACTCTTCCAACTTCTACAACCCAATTGCTTTTGCTGAGTATTACGACTCTAAGAACGAAAGCTATCAGGCACTGACCAATTTCTATGCACAGATAGACTTTATTCCTAACAAGTTGAACCTGCGCAGTAACTATTCTTACAGTTTCCTCTCAACACAAGGTCGCGAGTTTACACCTGCTTACTATGTGAGCAGCTGGCAGCAGTCAACAACAACCAAATTGAGTAAGAGCGAGAACAAATATTACAACCGCATCTGGGATAATACATTGACTTACAACGATCAGTTTGGCAAGCACAAGGTAGGTGCCATGGTTGGTATGTCCATGCGTGAGGAACAATGGCGTAATCTCAATGGTTCTGCCAGCAACGTACCCGATGGCGAGGATGAATACTGGTACATTAAGAACGGTGACGCTACTGGAGCCACAGTAGGCGACGACGGCTATTGCTACCGCGGTCTGTCTTACTTCACACGTCTCAACTACAACTACGATGACAAGTATATGCTCGTCTTCACCATGCGTGCTGACGGTTCTTCAAAATATCAGGAGAAATGGGGTTACTTCCCATCAATCGGTGGAGCCTGGGTTATCTCACAGGAAAACTTCCTGAAAGACCAGAAATGGCTCGACATGCTGAAACTTCGTGCAAGCTGGGGTAAGCTTGGTAACGACCACATCGCAGCTTCTGATGGTTTCAACTCTATAAGCACAGGTAACAAATTCTCTGGTGTATTTGGTAACACCACTATTCCTGGTTATGAGAACTCAAACTACTTCAGTTGGCTGAAGTGGGAGGTTGTAGAGGAGTGGAATGCTGGTTTCAACCTCATTGCTCTCGACAATCGTTTGAACGTTGATATCGACTATTTCCACCGTATGACCAACAATGCTGTGATTTCTCCATTGTTGCCTTTCAGCACACAGACATTGGCTGGCAACTATGGTAAGATTTTGAACCAAGGCTTTGATATCACTCTCAACTGGAACGACAGAATCGGCAAGGACCTCAAATATCGTGTTGGTGTCAATATGTCAACTCTTCGCAACCGCGTAAAGGAGCTTAGTGGTCATAGTATCATCAGAGGCGGAAAGACCGTGAATATCGTAGGCAAGGAGATGAATTCATTCTACGGATTCAAGATGATTGGCGTTTACCAGACACAGGAAGAGGTTGATGCTGACCCTATAGGCAAAGCCAATGGTTGCCAACCTGGTGATTTAAAGTATGCAGACCTGAACCATGATGGTGTGCTCGATGGTAATGACCGAACCACATTGGGTTCATATATTCCAAACTTCACTTATGGTATCAACCTTGGATTAGAGTGGAAGAACTTTGATTTCGAATTGACAACTTACGGACAGACTGGCGCACAGATGTTCAACCGCAAGCGTGCTCTACGTTATGCTTCACAGAACTACAACTTTGATAAGGATCAGTATGAGAAGCGTTGGACAGGTCCAGGCTCTACCAACTCTGCTCCATCTGCTGCGGCACTGCTTCGCACATGGAACGTGAGCGACCAGAAGTACAGTTCTTACTTTGTTGAGAGCGCTGACTACTTCCGCATCCAGAACATTACATTGGGTTACACCTTCAAGAACTTGAAGTTCGGAACATACACATTGCCATCTGTCCGTCTCAGCATGACGGCCGATCGTCCATTCACTACATTCAAGGCAAACACCTTCTCACCAGAATTGACCGATCCAGAGGGATGGGATACCGAAGTATATCCTCTGACTTCTACCTACACGTTCAACGTGAAAATCAATTTCTAAAGATCAACCTCAATTAAAATTTGCTACATTATGAAAATTATCAAAAATACAATCATATTAGCGGCAGCTGCCCTCATGATGGGCGCAGTTTCGTCATGCAGCGACTATCTTGACAAGACGCCGGAAGGCAAGGTTCCTGACACACAGGTCGACTATGCCAACTTAGACAATATGTATCAGCCCGCATCTGGTATGTATGCCCGCTTCCGTAATAGTGCTCTGCACTGGGTAATATGGGAGATTACAACCATTCGTGATCAGGATGTGTTCAGCGGTCAGTGGAATGGTAGCGACTATTACAACTTATCAGAGTATAAGTATAACGACTCTTTCTGGGGCTTCAACGAAATATGGATGCAGTATTATAACATCATCAAGAGCGCCAACTCAGCCATTGAGGCTCTTGAGGGCTATGCTCAGCACTGCACCACAGAAGCTCAACAAAAGGCCAACCGTGCCTACATTGGTGAGGTAAAGTTCATGCGTGCTTACGCTTACTTCCGCCTCATTCAGGCATTCGGAACTTGCACTATTCTGCGTGATAACAACCAAAGCGATCTGAGACGTTCTACCACAGAGGCTGTTTATAAGTATGCTTTGGAGGATTTGCAATATGGCATGGACAACATGCCTCGCATCCGTCCTAACCAAAGCGAGCACAAGGGTGCTGTAACTGCATTCACTGCTGCCACATTAGCTGCTAAGATTTATCTCAATCAGGGCAACTACCAGAAGGTGGAGGAGCTGACCGATGACATCATCGCACATGGTAACTTCCATCTCTATCCAGACTACTATCAGTTGTGGAAAATTCCTGGAAAACTATGTGACGAATCTATTTTCGAAAGCCAGTGTACAGACTTCGGCAACGGCTCAGGCGAGTTGATAGACCCCGACCAATGGTTTGGTTGTCAAGGTCCAAACAACTCAGGCAGCAACATCTCAGGATGGGGCGACTGCGGTATCTTGAAATCGTTCCGTGACTGGGCTTATGGCCGTGGCGAGACCATTCGTGCAACCACATCGTTCTTATTGGCTGGCTCAACCACCCCCGATGGTGACTACATCAAGCCTCAGGACAACCCTACAAAGACCGATTGCTGGAACGGCAAGGCTTATACACCAACCACTCAGCTCACTCCTGGACGTACAAAGTATGGCACAAACAACAACATCCGAGTACTTCGCTATGCAGATGTCCTGCTGATGAATGCAGAAGCAAAGGTTAAACTTGGTAAGAATGGAGATGGTCCTTTCAATGAAGTTCGCCGTCGTGCTCACATGCCTGAGCTTACTAATGTTACCTTCGACCAGATTATTGACGAGCGCCGCATGGAGCTCTGCTGCGAATGGGGTGAGCGTTACAACGACCTCGTACGCACAGGCAAGGCTGCCACTGAACTTGTAGGTTGGTCTAAGGAGAAGGCTCTTATCCCACTACCTTTCAATCAGGTAACAGCAACTCCTGACCTTCTGAAGGATCCTATCGACGAATAACGAGAAAACGTCATTCATATTGAATAATTCATAAGCTCTATTTCGATTTCATGAGCCAGTCCTTCGTTACAGAAGGCTGGTTCATGAATCTTCCGACAACTCTTTATCACTATTCACTACTCACTTTTCATATACTCTATACACACTACTATGCATATCTTCAGAAAAACTCTCTTCTTACTTTCTCTCTTCGTTGCAGGCTTTACATCGCAAGCCAAAGCACAAATCAGCGTCATGTCGTTCAACATACGTTTGGACGCCTCGGTAGACAATGAAAACCGTTGGGACAACCGTAAAGGCGAGGTGGCAAAGATGCTCACCTATTATCAGCCCGACCTCTTGGGCATGCAGGAAGTATGCCCCAACCAGATGGCAGACCTCAAGGCTGCTCTCAATGGCATATATGAGGGCATCGGTGTAGGACGAGATGACGGAAAACATCAGGGCGAACACAGCCCAATCTTCTATAACAAGCACAAATTCTGTATGGTAAAGCATGGCGACTTTGCCTTGAGCGAGACACCAGAACAGTTCGGAAAGAAGGGC
>ENA-UOJH01002129-UOJH01002129.1-human-gut-metagenome-genome-assembly--contig:-C148-NODE-2129-length-12990-cov-3.753537_pt1 | contig 12990 bp, 9 predicted proteins | sample MGYA00242345_ERZ723892 | MGnify/ENA metagenome assembly ERZ723892 | reverse complement strand
GTTTTTCCATGTGACGGAATCCGTCACATACAATTTAATAGTTCAAGGTTTTAACTTGCATAATAAAAATAAGGAAATCTTTACCAGATTAAATTTGGTAGGGGTTTCCTTTTTTGGTGCAGAAAAATCAGGAAGGAGAAGCAGCGTGAAAAGTGTAAGAGACCCACCAAGCAGATAAAAGGGTAAGAGTTAAACAGAGTCAGCGTGACGGCTTCCGTCACAGAAAGGTAAAATAATGGAAAGAGTAAAAAGAAAAAAGATACCAATATCCAGAAGAATAATATCAAGTATTCTGGCAGTATTTATGGCCGTAACAGCAATCATCACAGGAATGTCACCAGTAACAGCAAAGGCATCAGATGGTGTATATACAGTTGAGGAGGTATCAGATAGAATTAGTTATCAGGAAGCCTTTAGCGGTATTGATGATGCTATGGCTAATTGGGGAACTAATATATTTACCGTATCAGACCCTAGTGGCGATACATATTGGGGACTTTGTGCGTCACCAAACAAAGCAACACCAGGAACAGGTACTAACTATTATGATTCAACAGAATACACAAACGATACAGTTGCAAGAGTAATATATTGGTCACTAGGTAATGGATGGGATGATGAAGAATGGGGCGTTTTAAGAGATTATTCCGAAGATGTCAGAACAATCATTGCTCATCATACTGTTGCTTTAGCAATGGGTAATGACGACTGGAATACAACATATAGTGGCGCTATGGCACTTGGAGATGATTCAAAGATAGGTTATCAGCTTTGTATGGAGCTGCTTAATGTTGCAGCAAATATCAGTACTGGTGACTGGGATTGCACAGTTATATATATATCAGACCCAGACCATGATTGTCAGAATATTGCTGTATATAAAGAAGCTTATAATCCTCCAATAGAACTTACGGGAAGCGTAAGATTCCATAAAGAGTCAGCAATGCCTTCTATATCTGATGGCAATAGCTGCTACAGTCTTGACGGAGCAGAAATATCTATATATTCTGATGCAGACTGTACAGATTTGCTTGATACATTAACAACAGGTGAAGATGGATATACAGATTATTACAGCACTACATTCAGAGAAGGTGACAGTGTAACTCTTTATTTTAAGGAAACCAAAGCTCCAAAGGGCTTCCTTATTAATGATGAGGTGCGTTCAATAACGCTCGATTCTGAGGACAGCTACACCGAGACAATATCAGATATGCCAGGTAATGACCCTATCACATTACTGTTAAAGAAACAGACTGCAGATGGACATGGTTCTGGTGATACAAGACTTGAAGGGGCAGAATATACAGTAAAGTATTATGACATTTTATCAGACATAGACCCGGCAATTGCGGGAAATGAAGCTAAGTATACATGGATATTTAGGACAAATGAAAGAGGATATATATTTTTAGCTGATAATTATTTAGTAACTGGTTCAGATGGTCTTGTTAAAGATATTAGCGGAATGTATACATTGCCTTTAGGAACAATTACACTTCAGGAAACTAAAGCTCCAGAAGGATATTTGCTTAATGACACAGTATATGTAGCACAGACAGTTCTTGATTCGGGTAATAATACAGTCAGAACAACCAACCTTCCAACAGACGACAACGCTGCACAGGAAACACCATATGAAGGAACTATATCTATTCAGAAGTTCTTGGGTGGTAGTACAGTAAAGACATCTGAACCAGATGCAGAATTTGAAATCTATCTCACATCTGCAGGAAGTTATGATGCAGCTCCAGAGGAATCAAGACAGACAATAACAACAGATGCCAATGGTTATGCCATTACAAAGCGTCTGCCATATGGTACATACACAGTTCATCAGACAAAAGGTAATAATAAGTACTATTTTGTTGATGACATGGAAATAACAATCAGTGAGAATAATGCTAATTATCACAAGATTCTGGAAGATTCACCTATTGAGTTCTATATCAAGATGGTAAAAAAAGATGCTGATACAGGTAATACAGTAAATGTAGCCGGCACAACATTTGAATTGTATGATGATAATGGTTCAAAGATATCATTTAATATAATGACATCAAGTGGAATGCAGACAATTGACAGCTTTACAACTGATGAGAATGGATGTGTATATACAGCAGAAAAGCTTCTTAAGGGCAATTATACGCTTGTAGAGACTAAAGCTCCTGACGGTTATGTATTAGATTCAACACCAGTACAATTTACTGTATCAGAAGATACTTATACAGCAGATGGCGAAGCTGAATTTATTCTTGTTGAAAAGAGTGATAAGGCGGTTACAGGACAGCTTACTGTTACAAAGGTCGGTGAAGTTCTTGATGAATATAAGGGCGGATTATATGTAAATCCTGATGAGAAAGGATTTACATATAGAGAAGGTTCTCTTTCAGGTGCAAAATTTGAGGTTTATGCTGCTGAGGATATTTATACAGCAGATAATCAGAAGGATACTGCTGGTAACAGAAACAAGCATTACAGCAAAGGGGAACTTGTAACAACACTTGTTACCGGGACAGATGGAAAGGCAACAGCAACCAATCTTCCTCTTGGCAAGTATAAAGTTGTTGAAGTAGAAGCTCCTGACGGCTTTGTATTAAATCCGGATGAACAGGTAGTGACATTAGTTTATGTTGATGATAAGACTCCTGTTGTAAATGAAGCTTTGACATTTTCAAACGATAGACAGAAAGTAGAGTTATCTGTTTCAAAGCTTGATTCAGAAACAAGAAAACCGGTTGCAGGTGCAGAGTTTGGGTTATATGCAGCTAAGGACATAGTTAATGCTGACGGTAAGGTTATTGTAAGCAAAGATACTCTGCTTGAAAAATCAGTATCAGATTCAAATGGATTAATCCAGTTTGTAAAAGATTATCCACTTGGTTCATATTATGCTAAAGAAATCAAAGCGCCAGCAGGCTATGCCTCAAATGATGAAGTAATAGATTTTACTGCAGCATATCAGGGTCAGAATGTTAAGAGCGTAAAGCTTTCTGCGGAGTTCCTTAATAGTCCAACACATTTTGAATTTACTAAGACAGATATTACTAATGGTTCGGAATTGACAGGAGCAACGCTTACTGTATTGGATAAGAACGGAAATGTAGTTGATACATGGACATCTGATGCCAGAGAAGCACATGTAATTAAGAGACTTGTTGTTGGAGAAACATATACTCTTAGAGAAGAATACGCTCCTTATGGATATCTAAAGGCAACAGATATTCAGTTTACGGTCAAGGATACCGGAGAAGTCCAGCATGTAAATATGAAGGATGAGGTAGCCAGAGGCTCAATTGTTGTAACTAAAGATGGAGAAATTGTTTCTGATGCAACTATCAGGAAGGAATATTGGAATAACTTCGTTTTCAATTTCTTAAAGCGTAATCTTTCAGGAGTAACATTTGATGTTTATGCGAAAGAAGATATTCTTAGCGTAGATGGTCTTAACACGGTATATTATAAGGCAGGAGATAAGATAAGTACTATCGTAACAGATGAGCAGGGTATCGCAAGAATTGATAATCTTCCTTGTGGTAAGTATTATCTTATAGAGACTAAGACGATTGATGGTTTCATTCTTGATAACACCCCAATCGAAGCTGACATTTCATATATCGACCAGAATACTAATGTTGTATATGCAGGAATGAATGTTACAAATGAACGACAGAAAGTACAGATTTCTGTGATTAAGACTGATTCTGAAACAAAGAAAGTTCTTGAAGGTGCAGTATTTGGCTTGTTTACTAAGGAAGATATCGTTAATGCAGACGGTAAGGTAATTGTCAATGCTGATACACAGATAGAAAAGGCTGTTACAGGAAAAGACGGAAAGGTAACATTTACATCAGACCTCCCACTCGGACAGTATTATGTCAAAGAACTGGAAGCTCCGGCAGGATATGTTAAGAGCGATAAGGTGATTGATGTTGATGCAACATATAAGGGAGATAATGTAAAGGTTATTGAACTTGAGGCTGCATTTGAAAATATACCTATTAAGGTTGAATTTTCAAAAACAGATATTACAGGTGAAAAGGAACTGCCAGGAGCAAAGCTTTCTGTGATAGATTCAGAAGGTAAGATTGTAGAAAGCTGGATATCAGAAGCAGGAAAGAGTCATGTAATTGAAAGACTTCCAGTTGGTAAATATACACTTCGTGAAGAATCAGCTCCTTATGGTTATAAGGTGGCTGTTGATGTCACTTTTGAAATAACTGAAACATCTGAAATTCAGAAAGTAATCATGAAGGATGAACAGGCTGTTGGAAGAATCATCATCAATAAGACTGATTCTGTAACAGGAAGTCCGATTGAAGGGGTTGTGTTTGAGATAAGAGACAAAGATGGAAAAGTGCTTGATACATTAACAACAGATAAAAATGGTTATGCTGAGAGTAAGCTTCTTCCAATTTGTACATACAATAAAGACGGTTCGTATAAAGAAGATATCCATTACACAGTAATTGAAACAAAGGCTGCTAATGGATATATTCTTGATGAAGCATCTTATGATGTAGTTCTTAAGTATAGTGATAATGCACCAGTTTGTATTGAAGAAACAGTGAAGCTTACTAATACTCCTAAGCCAGATATTCCAAAGACTGGTGATACAGGTAATGTATATAGATATGCTTTACTTGCGTTAATATCACTTGCAGTTATGGTAAGCCTTGTAATGGCAAAAAAGAGCAGAAATCAGAAGAATTAGAAATGTGACGGAATCCGTCACGCTATCCTGATGGACAGGATGGATAAGGAATAAAATATATCACACATATGGCAGGTGCTTAATTGCATCTGCCTTTTTTAGCGGAAAGGAGAGCAATAATGTTCTGTAATAAATGCGGTACAGAAAATCCGGATGAAGCAATGTTCTGCAGTTCATGCGGTAACAACATGAAGCAAAACAAATCCGGCAGACTAAAGCTTGAAAAAGTGCCGGAAGACAATGTGACGGAATCCGTCACAAATGAAGATGGAGACAGTCAGGATACAACAGATTCACCAGAGACAGATGCCCAAAAAGCGGATGCAACAGTCGGTGTTACAGAAAGCCTTACTCCTGATATGATTCCAGATACATTTAAGGAAAAGGAAGAAAAGCAGCTTGCACAGATAGTTGCTGAACTGCGGTCTGAGAACAAGCAGGCAGTACCTAAAAAGGATTGGTACATATATTCTTTAATGTCTGCTATTCCTGTTGTTGGATTTATCTTTTTTGCTGTCAGGAAGAAAGATAAGAATGAGAATAAGAAGAGTTTTGCAAAAGCCGGATTCACAATAAATCTTATTTTGTCAGTTGTAATTCTGCTGATAGCCGGAAGTACATTATATTTTGCCTTTGGTGGAAAGATTACAATGCCTAAGAAGACAGCGAAGATAACAGAAGAATCAATTGAAGAGACCAGAGCAGCAGAGAGCAGCAGCGCAGCCAGAACTACATCTCAGGCAGTTTCAAGCACAGCAGCTACAAGCCCGGTAAAAAAGACAGAGTATGTTAAGAGCTTTTCTTATGATAAGAATAGCAAGGCATTTACATTTGAGTTGAATGGCAATACATTCAAGTATCCTGTAGCGGCAGCTTCAATCAAAGATTTGGGTTATATATATGTAAGTAATACATTATCAAGTGAAACAGCAACACTTGATATGTATATGGATGCATATAAGAGTCCGATAATGATTAAATCCAACACTCAAGCCGGTAACACTTCTGATTGTTATGCAATTGCTGTGGAATTAAAAGAAGGTTCAACATTTATGGGGCTTTCCACCACGGCTACTTATGCAACAGTTAAAGATGCATTTAAAAACGCAGACACAGAAGTTTCAACGGATTACAGGTCAGACACAGCAACAGGAATCCTACAATACATGTATGGGGACAGAAGAATATCTGTAACACTGGATAATGGTTATGTTACAGGCGCATTAATAGAATAAATTATAAAAGAAACGAGGTAGTTTTATGAGAAGAGGAATAAGCCCGGTTAAAGTATTGGCATTAATAGTAGTAGTTATAGTGGCACTTGTTTTGTGCATGGTATTATCAAGACTGATAGTCGGTATCAACCCGGCTGCATTAAACAGATGGTTCGGCATGATATTCTTTGTAATGTTTATTGTACTTGCAGGACTTGGTGTATTTTTAGTCGGTAAATATGTTGGAAGAGATAAATAGGAGTAAGGGTCTGTGTCAAAAAGATACAGGCTCTTTTTTAATGTAAAAAAGTGACGGATTCCGTCACAGCCAATAGGCAGAAAGGAAAAAGTATGACAAAACAGAAAATAAAATTGAGTGAAACACAGAGAAAGGCACTGCAGTTTTTAATGATAGCTGCATTTGTAAGCATATTTATATTTGTTCCTCAACTGACGGTATTTGCAGAAGAGGGAGCAACGGATGGAGCAGCAATTGTTACAGGTGCTTTTAATAATCTTATAGCAATTGTTACAGCAATGGTAAGTTCGATAGGAGCAATTATCCTGTACTGGGCATTCTTTGAAGTAGGTGTGTCAATGCAGAGCCAGGAAGGACCAATGCAGGCAATGGGATTTAAAAGAGTAGGTGGTGGCCTTGTAATGACACTTGCTCCACAGCTTGTTAATGCAATTCTTGGATAAAAATATGTATTAACGCTCGTGATCGGGAGCAATACATTATGTTTTTACATAAATGATGCAGGGCAGATTCTATAAAAAGAATCTGTCCTTTTTAACAGGAAAGGAGAACCAGTGAACATATTAATTAATCCGGTAGCTTTGGCAGCTCCGCAATGGGTTATAGACCTTTTATCAGGTGGTTCTATTTACACAATAGCACAGGAACTATGGAATTTTGTTATGGGAATAGCATATACGCTTATGGGTAAAAATGTAAGTTCGTTTACTACACCTGCAGCTAATGCCTTTTTACAGTTTCTTGGACTTGAAGGAAATGTAGGAGCGTGGGATTATGTTAAGAATACAGTATTTCCATTGTTCCTTTCGATGGGTGCAGCGTTCCTTAATATATTTACTCTCGTAGGATTCTGCCGGCAGGCAAGCAATCTGAAAGAAGGAATAACAATGGAAGCATGGATAGAACTTTTTATTAAGCTTATTGTCGCAAATATCCTTATGGTAAACAGTCTGGATATAATGCAGGAATTTACAGGTTTTGCAATCACAACAACAAAAGTGTTGCTGCCAAAGGGAGTTCCTACAGTAATAGGTGGAGATTATGATGCAGGATTCCGACTTGCAATGATAATGCTTGCACCTATATATCTTATTATATCAGGTGTCTGCTCAATAACAGTCCTTATAGAAGTACTTGGAAGATTTCTTAATCTTTTCATGCTTATATCGGTTGCACCTCTTGCATTGTCAACACTTTCAGGTGGAAGAGGAATTGAAAATTCTGCGATAGCATGGTTTAAAAGCTTTCTCACAAGTACACTGCAGATAATAGTAATTGCACTTGTAATGCAGCTCTGTAGCGGTCTTAATGCAGCACTGACAGGCATGTGTAATTCAGGTCTGCTTGCTTCTTGGTTTGATGGTGCAGTGGCAGTAATATTATCGTTTATATTTATGCCGTTTATGGCAACTGCAGTAAAGTCAAGCGATAACTTTTTAAAGAGAGCATTTGATTTAAGATAATGTGACGAAAGGACAATGTATGAAAATTAATATTAATAAAGACTTCCTGAAGGAATATAAAAACGATTTCTGGAAGGGCTTTTCAATGACAGATATTGTACATATAGCAGAAGGATTTATATGTGCAGGTGCGGTTGTAGCCGTACTTGTGCTTGGATTCAAGATACCGCTTACCATAGCAATATATTGTGCTGTGCCGGTAGCTGCACCTGTCATATTTATAGGATTTTACAAGTATCAGGGGTACTTATCTGTCAAAGAGCTTGTAAAAGAATATATGTATACAGGCAATACTAAAAGACTTCTGTATGAATCGGAAGAGACAGAACCAGACAGAAAATTTCAAATCATAAGAAACATTAACAATAAGGACAAAGCTAAGAGAAAAAGGAAGGGGGCTTAACCGTGGCATTTTATATGAATCCGGCTAAAAGATTCAGCGACAGCATAACACTTACAACAGCGCCGGTAAAAACACCTAAAAATACCAGAGAAGCATTGTTCATTCATAAGGCATATCCTAATGGCATTTTCCAGATTGAAAATAGCAAAGGAGCTGTACTTTATGACAGGTGCTACACATTCACAGACATATCATATGTAAACAAAGATGATGAGGACAAGGCAAATGTCCTTCTTTCATTAATGGATTTTTTAAAGGGAATGAGTACATCATTTAAGATAACAGTGTCAAATCAATATCAGAATATGACACAGTTCGTTAATGATATATTTACCGACATTAACAGAAGTGACTATCCGGAGGTAAGCGAAGGCATAAGCATGTGGATTAAGGAAAAGATGGAAAATTCTGACCTTCATGATTTGAACCGGGTGCTTACGCTTACAATTACAGTCAGAACAAGGACATATGATGAGGCAAGAAGCTATTTTCTTGGAATGGATACAGAACTGGAAAGACTGTTTAGCGCAATGAGAAGCATAATAGTTCCAATGAAGGCTGAACAGAGACTGAATATGATTCGTAATTTCTTCTACCAGGAAGAGAAGAAGGAATATGATTTCAACCATGATGCATTGTATGATGTTATTCCTGTGTCAGTAGACCAGTATAGGGATTTCATGATGTTTAATAATGACACATATGTATCAGTGTTGTTTGCGAGAGACTTTGATACTGCACTTGATGATGGAAAGCTCATACATACAATATCTGATACTTCTTACCAGTCATTCGTTACCATTGATTATGCGCCTGTGGAACATTCTGTAACTAGAAGCATGTTAAGAAGTGCTTATGGTAATAACGAGAGGGCAATAAGCCAGGAAGCGGATTCCAAGAAAAGCAATAATCAGGCTGTTACAGGAATCTCGTATAGCAAGAAGAAAAAGAGAGCTGAACTTGAAGGATATATGGACCAGCTCGATGATGATTCTGAGGAATGTATACAGGCAGGTCTTTTGGTTGTTGTTACTGCAGGAAGTGAGGATGAGCTTGCTGCAAGAATAGAATCAATGCAGCGTACAGCCAAAAATGTCGGTGCATATCTTGAAACATATAACTATGTGCAGCTTAAGGCATTTAACACAGCACTTCCAACAGGTGTCAGACAGGTAAAGAAGATGAGGAGCTTCTATACAAGTTCTCTGGTTGCATTACAGCCGTTCTTTGCGCCGGAAGTAACAGAACCGGGTGGAATATTTTATGGAATCAATAACACTACCAAAAATTTGGTATTTGCTAACAGAAAGTCACTGACATCACCTCAGGGAATAATTATCGGACCGACAGGAGCAGGAAAGAGTTTTCTTATTAAGGAAACAGAAATAACCCAGACACTTTTATCCACAGATGACGACCTCCAGATAATAGACCCACAGAATGAAACACAGAATGTATGTGCCATGTATGGTGGCCTGTTCCTAGATTTCACACCAAAGTCCGATATACACATAAATCCTATGGAAGTACCATTAAGCCTGTTTAAAGCCGGCACAAAGAAGGACAGAGAGCTGTTCATAGCAGATGTAACAAAATGGGCAACAAGCTTTACTGAAGCCATAATGAAAAAGATAGTCTATACACAGGAACACAGCAACTTCATTGAGCAGGCAGTACAGAATGTGTATGACAAGGTTTTTAGCCGTAATAATCTTATACAGCCTACAATTAAAGATGTCCGTAAGGAGTTAATGATACTTGAGGATAATAACGAAAATGCTCATGATAAAAAGATTATTCATGAAATGGTAAACTGCCTCTACAGTTATACAGATGGTGTATATGATATGTTTGCATATCCATCAGATGTAGATATAAGTACTTACAGACTTGTAGCATTTGGACTTAAGAATGTTGATGAAAATTACTGGCAGCCAGTAATGATATCAATTATGTTCTTCCTCTCAATCAGGATGAACTACAATCAGGAACTGCAGAAAGCTACACGACTTGTTGTGGATGAAACACAGGTTGTAACCAGGAATGCTTCATCAGCACAAATACTTCTTAATGCTGTAATCACATACAGAAAGTTTGGCGGTATTGTTACACTCGCCATGCAGAATCTTACACGAGCACTGGAAAATCCTGATTTAAGGGATATGTTTCAGAATTGTGGGTATAAGATGTTCTTCCAGCAGGTAGGAGAAGATGCGGAAAGGCTTTCAAAAATTCAGGATTTGACCCAGGCAGAATATGATGCCCTAAAAAGTGATAGACCTGGAAGGTCTGTAATGGTATGGGGCAAGAAGGTTATAATTCTTGACAGTCTTATGAGCAAGGATAATCCACTGTATGAAGTTTTCTCTACGAACTTCCATGAGAAAGCGGAAAAGGCTCGAAAGGAAAAAATGAAAGAGGCTGCTTATGGGGATTAATTTTGCTGATGAAAAAGTAAATGTAAAATCAATACCACAGTTTGGTTCGACAAGGAAGATTCTTAATCCGGTTGAAGAAGAAATAAAGAAAAGCGGTCTTAAGATTCCCAAGCCAGAATATGAAAGACTGTCTGTAGAAAATTACATGACAAAGGAAGAATACAAAGCGTTTTCTTCCCTTTCACCTTCACAGCAGAAGAGAGCATTTGAGGTGTTCAAACAGTCTCCTGAATATAAAAGATTTAAGAAGAAGCTGGATGCACAATCAGAATTGTTATCAAAAAATGTGACGGATTCCGTCACTTTTTTTGATGAGAAAAATAAAAAGAATGAACAGCCTTATACAGATAATCAAAATTATTCATACAGGATAAATGAGCAGGAGGCTTCTTATTCTGCAATGGAAAATACCAAAAAAGCCGGAGAGCAGACTGCAAAAAAAGCTGCTGAAAATGGAGCAAAGACAGCAGCACAGACAGGTGCGGCTGCCGGTTCTGGTGGAGCAAGTGAGATAGCCAAAGAAGCAACAGAGGCAGTGAAAAAATATGCAGATACATTAAAGGATGCATCATCACAGCCTGAATCAGACCCGACAGATTATCAGACGGAGCATTCGTCAGATATTGCAATATCTAAGTCGGGGATGGGAACGATACAAAAAATAACAGCAGTTATCATGGTATTTGCGGCTGCTTTGATATCACAGCTTGGAGTTATTCTTCTTCCTCTGCTTATCGTGTTAGCCGTTGTTATAGTTATTGTTTCTCTTCTTGTTGCACTTATATCATCAATTGCCGGAGCTGTTAAGGATGCATCATCTGCACAGGTCATTGCAGGATTATACAGACAGCTATTATCAGATAATACAATAAGTTATACGCAGGATGTAAAAGACGCTGCAGTCAATGAACAGATAGAAGATTATGTGAATTATCTTCTTGCGATAATGGAAGTTGAGTCACACGGAATTGGAACTGATGTAATGCAGTCATCAGAATCTGCAGGGCTTCCACCTAACAGCTTCAAGACACCACAGGAGTCGATTGCACAAGGCGCAAAATATTTTGCTTCATGTGTTATGAAGGCATCCGAAAAGGAATGCGATATAAATACCGCAATACAGGCTTACAATTATGGAACAGGATTCATTGATTATGTTGCAGAAAACGGCAAAGCTTACACGCTTGATTTGGCAATAGCATTTGCTGAAGAAAAATCCGGAGGAAAACAAGTTGCTTATAAAAATCAGATTGCTATTGATTACAATGGTGGCTGGCGTTATGCATATGGCAATATGTTTTATGCGCAGCTTGTCAATCAGTACATATACAATTATGATAATGCAACTGTACAGAAGATTGTTGATGAAGCAATGAAATATTCAGGATGGGATTACATATCAGGAGGAAGTTCACCTGATGATGGTGGTTTTGATTGTTCAGGTCTTGTTCAATATGTTTATGGTAAGGCAGGAATAAATCTGCCACGACTGGAGAAAGACCAGTACGAAGCCTGCGAAGAAATTGAAGAAGAAAATATCCAGCCGGGAGATTTGATTTTCTATAAAAATGAAACATCGAATGGCGAGATAGGGCATGTTGCAATTTATCTTGGCAATGGAAAAGTTTTTGAGGCAGGAGACCCAATCGGAATATACAGTGCAACTGATGAATGGCATACATCTAATCAGCTTCATATTGGAAGAGTGAAAGGAATTGAAGATGCCGACAGCGCAAGTGATGATTAAAATGTGAAAGGACATGATAATATGCAGGATAAAATACTGGATAAAATTAATGTTGAATATGAGTTGTTCTTCATGCAGTGTATGAGCTGCACAAAGGAACTTTTATATTCAAGAAGTAAAGAGATTGAAATGAAAAAAACTATCACTTCATACTTAAGAGACGAGGTGAAGAACAATAAAAATATTAAGCTTGTCAGGATGAGTACATCAAACAATCTTCTTGATGAGTTCTACAGATATGCGAAAGACCATGAAGATATTTCTTTGAGAGAAGCATTGAAAAATTACATGAAAAATTATACAGAGTAATTTATATTCCCTTAAAAAATCGGAAGATTTTTTTAAAGGATTGATTAAAAATATTTTTCAAAGACACCAAAAACCGAAACGATAATTTAAAAATTACCGTTTCGGTTTTTAAAAATTTTCAGGAGAAAAATTACATGACAAAAAATAAAAGTGTAAAGAAAAAATGTGAATATGATTGTCATGTGTTGTGCCAGAGGGTCTTAGGGATACTCCCTAACAAGGTTGCAAGCCACTTTTTAAGGGGCGATTTTGTATGACAAAATGCGTATCTTGCAAAAAGAAGTACAAAAAACGGTAGAAAAAGTGATGCAAGGGGCAAAAATGTAACAAAATCTGTTACATGCAGACAGGCTCTGTGTTACATGGGTGTAACAAAAATGTAACAGGGAGTAACAGTGTAACAGGCATGTAACAAAAATGTAACAGCGTATGTAACACAATTT
>ENA-UOJH01002124-UOJH01002124.1-human-gut-metagenome-genome-assembly--contig:-C148-NODE-2124-length-12999-cov-11.080810_pt1 | contig 12999 bp, 10 predicted proteins | sample MGYA00242345_ERZ723892 | MGnify/ENA metagenome assembly ERZ723892 | reverse complement strand
CTCGAGCTCTTCTTCGGCGAATCTGACTGAGTGTAGATTCCACGGTTTTCAGGATATTCATCGGCAATCGCCGCACCGGAAAAAGTAATTGCAGCAACAACAGCGGCAGAAAGAAGGTTGTGGGTATAAGTTTTCATGGATAAGTCCACTAAGTTCTTCTTGGTCCTAAAAAGAAACTGGAGGGATTCGCTGTGGGAAATAGTGCTTTTTATTGTTTTGGATAAAACTTCAGCGAACGCCAAGTTCGCGAAGTCCGTCCTCGCCGAGGACTCTTTCGATCACATCTTTGGGCGCCTGAGCGACCATCTGAGTAATCATTTCTTTGGGCATTTTTTTGGCCATTTCAATGATCATGTCGCGAGGCATGCCTTCGATCATCTTTAAGATGCCCGGCGGCATCTGCCCATGCGCGTGGTGGCCCGCACTCGCCATCTTCATCATCGAATCGGGAGCCCCCATATCCATCTTTTGTTCGCTCTCGGGTTCGGGCAGCTGATGTGACAAAAAGTCCATCAGGAGCTGAGCGAGTGTGACGTGCCAATACTGACCGGCAACCGTTTGGTAATACCAATCGCCGCGTTTGACGAGAAGCCCGGCCTCACACCACTGTGAGAGCACAACCTTGGCAAGGTCTTCAAGCGGCAGTCCGCCGAACTGTCGGCCGATGGCCTTGAGATTGATGGCGCCCGACTCCATTTCGGAGGAAATCGTGCGCAGCAGGTGCCAGTTGTGTGTCGGCGCCATCGCAAAGGCGACGGGCTTTCTGCCTTCGCCGAGCAGCCGGTAATAGTCGGCGAGCTTACGTTCCATCATGTAGGAATAGCCCGCCAGACGTCCGCCCGCTCCGCAGCCAAAGGCCAGGCAGTCGCAGGCGCTCTTGCCCCAGGCGTTGTAGATATTGCGTTCGCGAATCGTCCGGCCCCAATGGTTGTTGGAGAGCCGGCGCCAGTTCTGGCTTGTGAAATACTCAACGCTCTTAGCGAAGAAATCCGCCTTTTCGTCAGAGGTCGCCGCACGCGGAAGCTTCCCGTTGGCGATGTAGCGGGCAAGCGGCGACTTCTCAAAAACGTTGAGCTGATAGCAGTCCACCCCGTCGAGATGCAGTGAAGCGGCGGTCTTCAGGTCGTCTTCCCAGACCTCCATCGTCTGCCCGGGGAAGCCGTAGATCATGTCGCAGACCACGGACGCATTGTTGTAGGAACAGAGCTTGTCGAGACGGCGGATGATCGTGTCGCGATCATCAACGCGCATCACCGACTGCCGAATTTGCGTGTTGAAGGTCTGCACGCCCAGTGAAAAACGGTTGACGCCGGACTCGATAGCCGCATCCATCTTGGCGTCACTGAAATTGTGAATTCGCCCTTCGAGCGTAATTTCGCAGTCGTTTGCGAGCGGCAGATATTTCTTCACCGCTCCCATCACCAGACGGATATCGTCTGGTGAAAAAGCCGTCGGCGTGCCGCCGCCGAAATAAAGCGCATTGATGGGCGCCGCATTCTGTGCTGCACGGTCGCTCCAAAGCTCAAGCTCCTTCACGAGCTGCTTGGCATATTCTGTCGTTGCCTCTTCCTTCCAGGGATTCTGATAGAACATGCAGTAAAGGCACCGCGTCTCGCAAAACGGCACATGAATATAGGCGAGGGACCGCCCCGAGAGAGGTGTGTCGTAATGGCTGTCAATGGCTTTTTCAGCCTCTTCTCCAATCAGCGGCCGACCGCCGGGCCCCGAATGCACAGCCGCTTTGGCAATAAAGGCCTTGTGCAGCGGATCAGACGCATCAGCAAAATAGGCTTCAACGCCTTTAGTTTGGAGCGCTTCATTCATCGCGCGAGCACCCGACTCAAAGGTTGGCGCTGCGGGCTTAGGTGCGGGGCTTTCAGACAAAATGCGGCCTCTTATGGAGAACTGTCCGTATGTATAACACGAACAATAATGAGAAGGATTCGCATTATATAGGAATATTCCTTAAATACTATCCTTTAGCAAGTTTTCATCGTCATACGTCATAACGATCATTTTATATTGATATTCCTAGTTTTTTAGAAAAATAAATATCTCTTTAGGGATAACGAAGCCTCCCATCCTGAAAGCCCTAAGATGGTGCTTGTCATGGCGACTCTTCAGCCGAACGACTTGAGCCTGACAGCTGCGAAGCGCACCTATGCAAGCCAAAAAGAGACCCAGACCGTTCAAGCAAAATCAAACGATCCGGGTCCGGCTCTGAAGGAATAATGAATCAAGAGAGCGCCGCAGCCCGTTCTGCGCTCTCCCACACATCGGCAGGAATGATTTGAGCTGCGGCTTCGAAGCGGCGTCCGCCCAGCAGTCGGTGCGGCAGCTCAAGCAGTTCTGCGGCATCAATTCTGAGCGCCATACGAGCCGCAAGCGCCTGATGCCAGTAAAGTCCTGCATCGGTAAGACGAATCCAAGTACCAAGAGCACCTGTACGGCGAAGGAGCCCGGCAGCAGTCCAGTCATCAAAGAGCGGCTCGAGCGACTCTGTGATGCGCAGACCGCTCGCATGTTCAATGCGTTCGAGCGAAAAACGCCCAAGGAGCGCCCCCTGAGCCAAGAGCGCCGCTGCGCGCCAGCCTGATTTAGGCTCCGAGACGGATGATACGGGGCGCCGCCCCATCCAAACTGCCGAGAGCCATTTACCCAATTCGGGCTCAATCAAAAGCTCACGGCCAAAGAGTCTTCCGTGTGCGCCGCATCCGAAGGCAAATTTGTCCGCATCACCGGCAGCGAGCACATCAAAGGTTGTTCGATCGCGCTCAGAGCGGCTCCAAGCCAGCGCTGTCCGCCGCTCCCAGCCGTTGTCGGCGAGCACTTCAAAAGCACGTTCATGCATTCGAGCCATTAGGACCGGATCAGCCGCTCGAAACGTTTTGGCCGCCTCACCCAAAGAGTCTGGTTCTCCGGCAGCGCGGATAATGAGGCCGTCAAGCGGCAGCTGGCATGCCCGCTCAAGATCTGCGGTCCATACTTCAAGCGACTGCCCCGGCAGGCCGAAATTCAGTTCGACGGCAACCGCACTTTCGTTATATTCAGTCAGACGCTTGAGGAGCTTTTCGGCAGCCTCACCGGCATCGAGCCGGCCAGCGGCCTGACGCACTTCCGTCGAAAAACTTCTTACCGGAAGGACAAACCGAGTGACGCCGCCCGCAAGCGCAGCCTCAATCTTCTCCTCCGAAAATCCGTGCACACGTGCCTGAAGCTCGATGCTGCAGTCGTTGGAAAGCGGCAGATATTGACGGGCTTTGGCCAGCACATGGAGGATGTCGACAGGTTCCAAAGCGCTCGGCGTTCCGCCGCCAAAGCGCAGCGCCTGAATCGGCGCTCCCGCCTGGGCATGCGTATCCGCCCACGCAGCCATTTCACGAACCAGTGCGTCGGCCCAGCGACGGCTTTCGAGCTCCTTATAAGCATGCTGCCAGCAGCCGCAGCCGTCGCATTTGGACTCGCAAAACGGCGCATGAACCTCAGCGACGGCCGCCCCTGTGCGCGTGCGGTCTAAAAGATCTTCGACGATTTCACGGCAGGCTTCGCCGGAGAATTCTTCAGCCGCCGCCGGGAGCGCAGGCGCAGTGTCAAGCGCGAATGCAGACGCTCTCGGATCCGCCGACGGCACAGCACGCCAATCGAAGGCGCCCGCAGCATGCGTACGGCCAACCGGCTGCGCCAACGGATGCACTGTGCCTTCGCTCATGACGGTCTCCTCAAAACATTTAAATGTTAATGAGAATTATTCTCTATTCGTCGCTAATGCGCAAACAATTCCGTTCGATCTGAAGAAAACACACCAAAAATACCTGTTGCTGCGCAATGCGCCTGCGGAAATCTCCCAAGCGCAAGAAACACAAAACCGGCCTATTCGTGAGAACGGCCGGCCTTGCTCTGCCTTGATGTCGTCAGCCCTGCTTAGACCTTATCCGACGGTGCCTTGGGTTGCTCTTTCGTTGGTTCCTTGGCTGCGTCCGGCGTTTCGGGGGAGGTTTCGTTTTTACTCTGCTGCGGGGCACGATCACTCGGCCAGAGCTTTGTTGTATCGAAGTGAGCGTCAGGCGACGGCTCGACCTTCTTTCCCGTTGCCGAAGTGAGCGCTTCGCTCAAACGGGCAATTTCACACTGCTGGGCTTCAACAACACGCACAAGCTCAAGAATAGAGGTGGCATACGGGTCGCGCATGCCGGGTTCGAGACCGTATGCATGGAAAGCGGCCGCTGCCGCATGAACGCCGCGCTCGCGCTCCGGCTGGCTGCAAGGCTCTGGGGCTTTCGCCGTCGTCTTTTTAGAAACCGCGATGCGTCCCGGGACACCTACCACCGTTGCGCCGGCTGGAACCGGCTTCACAACGACGGCATTGGAACCGATCTGGGCGCCGGCTCCCACCGTGAACGAGCCGAGCACCTTGGCGCCGGCACCGACCACCACACCGTTTTCCAGCGTCGGATGACGCTTGGCGCCGGCCGTCAGGTTCGTTCCGCCCAAGGTCACGCCCTGATAAATCGTGCAGTCATCCCCCACTTCCGCGGTTTCCCCGATCACGACGCCCATCGCATGGTCAAAGAAAACCCGGCGGCCAATCTTGGCTTTAGGATGGATTTCAATCCCGGTGAGAAAGCGGCCCACCTGAGAGACCCAGCGGGCAAATGCCGTCCAGCCCTGAATCGCGCACCAATGCGCAAAACGATGAATCATCACCGCATGAAATCCCGGATAAGCAAAGATGATTTCCGCTGCACCGTGAGCGGCCGGATCCTTTTCTCGAATGGTGGCGATGAGTTCGCGAGCTTCTTTAAACATGGGGATTTGAAACCAAGTGAATAGCTAAAGAGTCCTGATGGGACAGCGGATATCGAAGACTTACCGTTCTTCGGGCGGCATCGGCGAATTTTTGGGGTCGTTCTGCGTCTGCTCGCGCATCGCCGCCTTGCCTCGCGTCTTGGTGCCGATGCGGTCCCGCTTCGGACAAATCACGGCTGCACAGACGCCGCGCAGCAGATCCAGTTCGTTTTTAGTGAGCCCGGCGCGGCCGAACAGCCGGCGAGAGACTTCCATAAAGTGACGCGGTTTCTTGGGATCATGCGCTCCGCAGGCAGCCATCGCCCTCTCCCAATGCTCAAAGAAGCCTTCTACCGCCTCGAGCGGTGCAGGTTCTTCATGCGCAAAGCGTCCCTGCCAATCGTAAAGCGCACCGGCATCTCCGCGAGCGTCGAGGAGCGCGAGCTGCATCTCATAAGCAGCAATCTGCACCGCTTGAGAGAGATTGAGACTTGGACTGGCCGGATCTGCCGGAATCGCCGCGCACCCCTGACAAAGGCAGACTTCCTCGTTGGTAAGACCGCTTCTTTCCGTGCCGAAAACGAAAGCAATGCTGCCTTCGAGCGCCGAGAGACGAGAAGCCGTTTCAGACGCCGCCTGACGCATCGGCGTGAGCGGCGCGCCGAATTCACGGTCGTAGCCCGTCATCGCCCAAGCATACGTAACGCCTTCGAGGGCTTGAGCTAAAGTCGCATAAGACTTTGAAGTTTCGAGCACATCCGCCGAACTCGTTGCATAAGCTAGCGCTTCTTCATGCGTCCGATAGTCAGCCTCACGAGGCGCTACAACGCGCAGATCGCGGAATCCCATCGTCTTGATGGCTCGCGCAGCTGAGCCGATATTGCCCGGATGAGCAGGTTCGCAGAGGATGAAACACACGCGGCGGGCGAGTTCGGGAACGGACTGCATTGAAAGACGAAAAAGCGAATGAGTAGAAACACTAAAGACTGCCATTCTACTCGGCGCATCGCCCTCAGCGTCAGCCGCACATCAAGAAGATTGCCGACTGCGTATCAAGCCTTGACCAGAAGTACTGTCGCGAGCGCCATCATGCCTTCTTCTCGGCCGACCGCATCCATCTTTTCGTTTGTCTTAGCTTTAATGCTGACTTGATCTGGTGCAACGCCGAGGAGCTTGGCCACATTGGCACGAATCTGCTCCTTCAGCGCGCCCAGCTTTGGCCGCTCGCAGATCACCGTCGCGTCGAGATTCACCACCTGCCATCCGTCAGCCTGAGCGAGATCCATGACGGCCGCGAGCAGTTTCCCGCTGTCCGCACCTTTCCATTTCGGATCTGAAGGCGGGAAGTGCGTGCCGATGTCGCCCAGCGAAGCAGCCCCCAGCACAGCGTCGGTCACAGCATGGAGCAGCACATCGGCGTCGGAATGACCGTCAAGGCCCTTTTCAAACGGAATAGTGACGCCGCCCAAAATGAGCGGACGGCCAGCAACGAGACGGTGAGAGTCGTAGCCCTGACCCACACGAATTTCAGGAATCGGCATACGGCCTCCTTGCCCTTCAAGCAAACATTCTGCGAGCCGCTCATCCCCCGGCTCCGTCACTTTGATGTTCGTCGCGCGGCAGGAAACTACTTTAATCGTCTTCCCAGCGCGTTCCATTGCACTCGCTTCGTCCGTGATGCCGTCAAGTCCGGCATTGAGCGCCCCGATAAGCTCTCCCGCTCTGAAGAGCTGCGGCGTGGCGGCTCGCCAGAGACCGGAGCGCGGAACCGTTTCGATGATGCGCCGACGGGCGTCGGCACGCTTCACCGTATCGGCCATCGGCACGGCAAGAATGCCGCCCGCTGCAGAACTGTCGGCCGTCACCTCATCAATCAAATGACTTACTTCACTCGGTCGAACACAGGGACGCGCCGCATCATGAACCAGCACCCAGCTTTCGGGCGGCAGACAGGCTGCGCGAAGTCCGCCCAAAACGGAATCGGCGCGCTCTGCGCCGCCCGCACGCAGGATCTTTACGCGGTCATCCCATTTTGCGAATGATTCGGCAGCGTGGTCGATGTAGGAATCCTCAGGACTCACCACCACAAAAACGCGTTCAACTCGAGACGCTGCCAGAAGCGCTTCCACGGTTCGCACCAGCATGGGAACGCCGGCTATCGGCATGTACTGCTTGGGGCAGTCCGCCCCCATGCGGCGTCCGACACCTGCAGCAGGGATGAGGGCGAAGATTCGAGCGGAATCGACTAATGGTGCATCGGTCATGGAAGCATTCTCGCAGTCAATGAGATGCTTCGAATTCTACCGAGCAGAATCTCTAACCCAAACCTCGCGCGGCAATGACGGGTTAAGTCGAGGTTTGCCGGGCAAAAGCGTTTTAGCCGCAACAGGCTTTTTTGGATTACCCCCTTTAGGGCATACCTCCCCAAATGCCTCTGTTTTGAATACCAAGAAGCTAAATATTTATTTAAATATCAAAGAAATAAAGACTAACCTCACACTATCGAACCCCATCATCCGTCTGCATGAAGTTTGCACAAATCAAGGGTTAACACCTAATTTTCGTGTTATTTCTCTGCTTTTTCTTCGCGCAGAATGCGGTTCCACATGTTGCGGAATATTGCATTCCGATTGATTTTCTTCATTTAATAAAGTTCTTCAGGAGACGTTCGTGAATCACACGTCCTTCAAGATCGCTGCGGCAGCCCTGGCCGTAGCTTCTGCCCTCAGCTCGACGGCTTATGCCGGCGGTTTCCAGCTCACCGAACAGTCCGCGCTCGCCCTCGGCCGCGCATATGCCGGCGTCGGCGTTGATGGTACGGACGTTTCCGGTATGTACTACAACGCAGCAACGATGACGCTGCATCCGGGCACGCAGGTTCAGTTCGGCGGCGTTGGCGTCGGCATGAATCTGGAATATGTCGATCATCAGAATCCCGGTGAAAAAAATAACGGCCGCGATAAGGAAGAGTTTGTTCCGCACGGCTTTATTTCGCACCAGATCAATGATTCAACCTGGGTTGGTCTTGCCATCACGGTGCCTTACGGTCTTGCAACAGATTACGGCGAAGATTGGAACCGTAAGGATCACGGCTACAAAGCTGAAATGACCGTGATCAACTTCAATCCGAACGTTGCCTGGAAAGCCACCGATACGCTCAGTATCGGTGCGGGCCTTGCGCTGCAGTACGTTGATGCGAAGTTTGGTGTTGGTTATAAAAATCAACAGATGAATATGAGTAGCACCTATGAAGCTACCGACTTCACTTGGGGCTTCAATGTCGGCCTGATGTGGCAGCCGGTGGACAGTCTTCGTTTGGGTCTCTCTTATCGTTCTGAAACGAAACATTCCACCAATGGTGATGTAACTATCAACGGTTCTACTGGTGGACTGCTGGACGGCACTTATGACGCCTCGGTTACCGTGTCTGGTCCGGCTTGGGCTATGGCCACGGCTGCGTGGGATGTCAATGATTATTTGAGCCTTTACGCGACTTTCCGCTGGGCTGACTGGTCGAGTTTCGACAGCCTGCAGACAAACAGCTCTGCACTCAGCACTAAAGTTAACGCTGCGATACAACATGTCGGAGGTCTCGATTCTGATCAGGGCAAACACCCCTACGGCATGTATTCCAAAATGACGAACATCGAAAACGGTTGGAAAGATACCTACCTCATGTCCGTCGGCTATGACCTCCGCGTGAACAGCTTCTGGACGCTGCGCGGCGGTATCGCTTATGAAACGTCTCCGATCGACGACAAGACCAAGCGTACGGCCATCATTCCTGACGCGGATCGCTGGTGGTTTGCCATTGGCTCGTCTTTCCATTGGACCAAGGACTTCCAGACCGATATCGGCTTCGCTCATCTGCATGGTGTTCACGAGCGCTCACTCTACGACAGCCGAACCAAAGAAGAAATTGGCCGCTATCGTCACCTCGACGCCTACCTCCTCGGCGTTCAGATGCAGTACCGCTTCTAATCAGCTCAAGCTGATTTGAGGTCAAGCCCGCCCTGGTGAATTGCCGGGACGGGCTTTTTGCTGTTCGCTTTATGCCGCCGGCATTCCATCATCGTCCTACACTCAACTCCAGATTCGGACGATCGTCAGAAAGTGACGACTGTCTGCCCTAAGCACCCTGCTTGGAGACAACGATGGCCAGTTATGACGCCTTTGAGCCGCTCTTCACCAACCAATTCATTGGCGGCGAGTGGACGGCTTCCTCATCTCCCAGCCGCATTGCGGTTGAGAATCCCGCGACACTAGAGAAATTCGCAGAAATTCCTGACGGTACGGTCGAAGACATTGATCGTGCAGTTGATGCTGCTTACGAATCACTGCCAGCCTGGCGGGTAACACCGCTCAAAAAGCGCCGGGCACTGATGCAGCGGTTTCTCGAACACTTCAAAGCCATGCGTCAGGCGATTATCGATCTGGAAGCTGCAGAACTGGGCGCTCCGATTGCTTTTGGCGCCAATGCGCATTGTGACTATCAGTTCGTCCGCATTCAGTCCTACATTGACGAAGTTGAAAAAGTCGTCTTTGAGGAGCCCTTTGAACATTCAACCGTCATTCGCGAGCCCGTCGGCGTGGTCGGCTGCATCACGCCTTGGAACTACCCGATTGGGCAGATCGTCCAGAAAGTTATCCCGGCGCTCCTCACCGGCAATACTGTCGTGCTGAAGCCCAGCCAGTCGACGCCGCTGACGGCCTGCCTCATGATGGAGGCCTTCCGCCTCGCCGACTTTCCGAAGGGTGTTGTGAATCTCGTATCGGGACGAGGCAGCCGCGCGGGTGCTGAGCTTGCCCTCAACCCCAAAGTGGCGATGATTTCCTTCACGGGATCAACCGCAGTCGGCGTATCTCTTTCGCAGCAGGCGCTGAAGACTGTCAAGCGCATCAGTCTTGAGCTGGGCGGCAAATCGCCTTGTGTGTGGCTGCCTGACCTGCCCGACTATCGTGCCGCCGTCAAGCCGCTCTTTAATTCAATCTTTTTGAATTCCGGCCAAACCTGCACGGCGCTTTCTCGGCTCATCGTGCCGAAGGCTCGCCTCGCTGAAGTTGAAAAACTGCTTCTGGATCACCTGAAGGACTATCCGGTCGGTGATCCCGTTTGATCCCAAGGTACTGATTGGCCCAATGGCCTCTCGTCAGCAGTTTGAGACCGTGAAGTCCTATATCGAGCTGGGGGTGAAAGAAGGCGCACGTCTGCTTGCCGGAAGCATCCCGGAAGAACCAGGTGCTCATGAAAAAGGCTGGTTCATCCAGCCCACGATTTTCACGGACGTTAAAAATGACATGCGGATAGCCCGTGAGGAAATTTTTGGCCCCGTACTCTGTGTGATTGCTTATGACACGGTCGACGAAGCGGTAGCCATTGCCAACGATACGCCTTACGGCCTCAACGCCATGGTTGTGGGTCCCAAGGCGGAAGCTCAAGCCGTTGCCCGCCGAATTAACGCCGGCAACGTTTATATCAATGACGCGCCGCGCGACGTAACAGCTCCTTTCGGCGGCTACGGTGCCTCAGGCATCGGCCGCGAAGGCGGACGCTACGGGCTGATGGAATTCACGCAGCTTAAGGCAGTCTTTGACCATTCAACTTATTAAAAAAACTGCACAGCATTTCGGCAAAAACGGCGCGGCATCGCAATGGATGAACCGCGCCGTTCGTTTTACAAAGAATCTTAAATACCGACTCACTTTGACCGTTTCTCGAAAGCACTTGTCTGTTCCGAGGATTCCTAGTGCTTAGGGCCTAATTCAAAATAATCATGTGGTTGATGAGTGCATCCCGAATGGATCCCCTCAACCGCAGGACCCTATCCACAAAAAAAGGAACAAGGAGACTTTCAAATGCAAAGACGAGAACTCGTCCGTTCCGGTCTCTTCGGCGTCGCCGCTGCAGCTGCAGGTGCCGCTCACGCCGCACAGGACGCAGCACCGGCCAAAAAACGTCTCTCAGAGAACTGGGATGTCGTTGTTGTAGGAGCCGGCTTCGCCGGCATGTGCGCCGCGCTTGAAGCAGCCGAACGAGGCGCAAAAACGGTCCTTCTGGAAAAGATGAATCGTCCCGACGGCGCCACCGTTTATTCATCGGGCTGGATTGCTGCCGTTGGGAGCCGCTTTCAGAAAAACCACCCGGAAGACTCTCCGAAAGCCTTCTTTGAAGACATGATGCGGCTCTCGCATCAGCGCTCTGATCCGGAACTCATCAAGGTCTACGCTGAAGAGTCCGGCGCAGGCATCGATTGGCTTGCCGATCACGGCACCCCTTTTTACCTTTGGGAAGGTCTTCCTGCACCGGAACTTTCACGCTGTCTGATCAGCCCGGGAGAAGGCATTACGGGCGGCAGCAAACTGATCCGGTGCCTGATGGCGGCGCTTGAAAAGAAGGGGGTTGCCATTCACTACAACACCAAAGCTGTCTCACTCGTCAAGGACGAGTGCTTCAATGTCGAAGGTGTGTCCTGCATTACGCCAGAAGGCCGTAAAGACTATCTGGCCCGCGGCGGCGTCATCCTCACCACGGGCGGATACGGCGCAAACGAAGCGATGGTTGACAAGTACATTGGTCCCTGGGCATCGCGCCTCATCGTACGCGGCTCGCCCTGGATTACGGGCGAGAACATTCTGATGGCCGAAGAGGTTCAAGCGTTGCTCGTCAACATGGATCAGTTCTATGCGGGCCCCATCACGCCGACGGGTCACTGCAATCCGTCTCCGCTCATGCATGCTGGCTACGGCATCCAAGTGAACACGAAAGGCAAACGATTTGTTCCCGAAACCTGGCTGCAGGTTCCGAAAGCAAAAGCCATCGCCGAGCGCACCGAGGACAACCGCAGCTTCATGCTGATTGGTGCTGATGCCGACAAGAACGCACAGATTCTCACAAATACGATCAAACGCTTCGCACGACTCGGTTTTGAAGTGATTAAAGCCGACACGATTGAGGAAGCTGCCAAAAAGGCCGGCGTGCCGGAAAAGAATCTCGTTGAGACCGTGCGTGAATTCAATGCCGCAGTGAAAGCGGGCAAAGCAAAGGAACTGGATCCGCCCTACGACTACGACGAACCGCATGCGCTTGAAACGGGGCCTTTCTACATGATCCCGGCTGCTGGCGGCATGGCCAGCACATTTGGCGGACCCAAGATCAACAAGGACGCACAGGTTGTGAATTTTGAGCGTCGTCCGATCCCGGGTCTTTATGCTGCTGGCGCAGCTGCTGGCGGCGTCTGGGTCTATGACGATATCGGCGGCAACCAATTGGGCGGCGGCATGGTTTTCGGCCGCGTTGCTGCCCGTCATGCAGCCGGCCGCGCCGCTTCCCGCAAGAACGCCTGATCCTTTGAGGTATACGCCATGCAGTTCAATCGTTTTACTGCCGCCGTCCTCACCGCCGGCGCACTTGTCCTTCTTTCCATCAACACGGCGAGCGCTGCCGATGGACAGTTTCTCGCTGACCGTCACGTTGCGCGCGGCGTCGCATGTGCATCCTGTCACGGCAAGGAAACACCCAAAGCGGGTGCAAAAGTTTCAACCGCGCAGTGCAATACCTGTCATCTGTCGCTCGATGCCGTTGCTAAACAAACTTCTAAACTCGATCCCAATCCGCACTACAACCATCTGGTTGGCCTTGATTGTGCCGAATGCCACCGCGGTCACCAGCAAAGCGTAAACATGTGTGCTCAGTGCCACAATATTGAGTACAAGGTTCCATAACCGCCCATTTCTGACAGCAAACGTCTTCTAATGACACAAAGAGCGGTTTGCCGTCAGAAGGCGTCCAACGTTCTTCATCTTGCCGACGGAGGAGCTTAGAACTCCGTCGGTTTTCTCATATAAAAACAAGCACCTTTAGGCAGAGAGATATGAACGCTTTCATTGAAGCTACGAAGTGGCCGATGGGGTTTGAACCAGACGACACGACGTCACTTCTTCAGTGCACGATCGTCAATGAACGAACCTCCGTCGGAACATCTGTAGGCCAACATGTACATCAAACCGGCCAGTTCGTGGTTGCGCTTTCCGGTCTGGTCGGCCTTGCCTTAGGCAGGAACCGCATTGCCTTTCCGCCGTCCTCCGCAGCTTGGGTGCCGCCCGGCTGCAGACATGAAGGGTTCCTTGGGGAAGGCGCTGTCTCGCTCTATTGCCACATCAATCCTGCAAGTCGTCAAAAGATCACTCAAAGCCCAGAAACGAAGTAGACACTTC
>ENA-UOJH01002123-UOJH01002123.1-human-gut-metagenome-genome-assembly--contig:-C148-NODE-2123-length-13005-cov-6.282008_pt1 | contig 13005 bp, 9 predicted proteins | sample MGYA00242345_ERZ723892 | MGnify/ENA metagenome assembly ERZ723892 | reverse complement strand
AACGGAATTTGCCATCTATAACTGTAAGCACCTTATCGAATTCTTTTCCTATATAACGGTAGGCATTGAACTGCCTTGTCTTATATCTTTCATTAATATCTTTATATGACTTCTCATAATCTATGTAAATGTACTGCTTTGCCCTGTAATATGCTTTAAGCTTTTTAAATTCATTAATACTGTTAGCATAGGCAATTGTTACACAATCATACTCATAGCCCCTGCCGTGCTTGGTAAGGTCAAATAAATTACGCACAAATTCCGCAAGTTCTGGATTGGTTCTTATCTTATCTGAAAGAAAATATTTTTCTTCTGATAATTGTTCTATTCTTTTGTCCATTGCCCTTAACTGTTCATGCCTTGATAATACCTGGTCACAGTCATAGAACATAATAATCCTGCCGGCATTACATTCCTTAAGCCACTCAAACTGGTCATCGTGCATTCGCTGTGTTTCATCTACAAGCACATAATCATAATCTTTGATATTATCTTCATTGACAAATTCTTTAGAGGTTATTATTGTAGTGTTACTAATGGTATTCTGCAATATATCTATATTAGGTGTCCTTCTGCCAAAGTGTATTATACATTTAGATAGTTCTTTTGGAAGCTTGCGCACTGTATCATACAGAAGAAGTGTCTTTCCTGTTCCAGCTTCACCCTTTATTGAATAATATCTTACTTCACTATTATTAATAAGGCTGTTAAGGAACTTCCTGCTCATAGCCTCCTGCTGGTTCGTAAGAAAATACTGGTGTCTTGCAAACCTTTCTGGTGCATTAACTGGCGATATAAGATAGTCTTTAGCTTTGAACAGACTTTCAATATTGTATTTCATACACTTCTTTATCATTCTTATATCAGCCACAAGCTCTGTAAAATCAGCCATAACAAGTGTATATGTACCATCACTAAGTTCTAATCTATATAATGTATTGGTATTTAGAATAAATGTATACGAATATATATTAGTAGTTACTGGACTAAGGTAATATCTGTTTCTTACAAGCTGCTGCTTTATTCTGTCCTCTCCTACATCTTCACTTTTAAGTTCTATATTAAGAATACTTTTTCTGTTAGATGAAATCTTTAACAAATCAAATTCTTTGCTTATATGTGCAATCGTATATGAATAGAAATAGTTATCCAGATCCTCTAACCCTGCACCAGCTTTAATCAATTCCCTTACAAGAATAATAAGTGACTCTTTCTCTCTTATCCTTGTCCTCTGAAAATCTTTTCTCCCCGACAAAATATATTCATACTCAGCAAAATCCTCATTATCACTAACTCTTGTGAGATTATAAATATTAATCGAGTTCATACACTCACCTGCCTTTATAGTAAAATAGAGCATACTATACTTTATAATATGTATGCTCTATCAACTCCGGCACTATAGTATATATTAACACTCTCCAATATCCAATAATTATATAACTATCGCGATATTGTAATAGCAATATTAATATTAACACTATATTACGCCGCTATATATTCTACTGTCTGTATCCGTTAGGATTATGGCTCTGCCAGTTCCAACTGTCTTTACACATATCTTCAAGTGTCTTCTTAGCTTCCCAGCCTAGAACCTTAGCCGCTTTAGAGGCATCAGCCCACGAATCAGGTAAATCTCCCGGTCTTCTGTCACCAATCACATAATTAATCTTAACACCTGTTGAACTTTCAAACGCATTAACTATCTCAAGTACACTGTAAGGAGTTCCCGTTCCTAAGTTAAATATCTCAACACCCTTATGTGACTGTGCATATTCAACAGCCTTAAGATGTCCGCAGGCAAGGTCCACAACGTGTATATAATCTCTTCTACAAGTACCGTCTGGTGTATCGTAATCTCCGCCAAATATTGTAAGCTGCTCTCTTCTTCCTGCCGCAACCTGTGATACATAAGGCATAAGATTATTAGGAATTCCCTGTGGGTCTTCTCCAATCTTACCTGATGGATGTGCTCCAATTGGATTGAAATAACGAAGAAGTATAACTGTAAGCTCTGAATCTGCATTAGCACAATCTGTAAGAATCTGCTCCATCATAGCCTTAGTCCATCCATATGGATTAGAGCATGCACCTCTTGGCATAGTTTCAACATATGGAGGCTTCTGTTCTCCATATACTGTCGCTGAAGATGAGAATACAATCTTCTTAACTCCTGCTTCTTTCATACACTCAAGAAGTGTAAGTGTTGTATCAATATTGTTACGGTAATACTTGGCTGGAAGTCTTGTTGACTCACCAACTGCCTTAAGTCCAGCAAAATGTATTACACAGTCAATCTTATTTTCTGCAAATATCTTAGTCATAACTTCTTTGTCTTTAACATCAGCCTCATAAGATACAATACTCTTTCCAGTTATCTCTTCCACTCTCTTTATAGATTCAGGACAACTGTTACTGTAATCATCAACTATAACAACATCATGTCCTGCATTAAGTAATTCAACTGCTGTATGTGAACCTATATATCCAGCTCCACCTGCTAATAAAACAACCATATGTGCCTCCTGATTTTAATATATTATATAATAACCAAGCCCTTATTCAATGTCAAGAAACAGCTATATATGTATTCTTAACTGTTTCAAGTGCTTCTTTAAATATTTTTCTGTTAAGTGTCTGTGCCTTAGCCTCAAACTGTTCTTTAAGCTTATCTGCTTTAGCAGTATCACCAAGCTTTATGTACATATAATAATCAACAGCAAGGTCATAACATTCAGCAAATGTATAATAATCCTGTTCATCATCTGATATGCTTTTACCTATGCCTTTATTATAATTAACTTTTTTGACAAGTCCTGCATAATCTTTTTCCATAAAATCATTAAACAGGCTTTCTTCTTCATAACCCGAATATCTTCCCTTAGTACTGTATATATCACGCGCAGTATCGGCTATTGGAGCTATTGATATTATAAGCAGTATTGCTGAAACAACATACAACAGCACAAATGGATTAAATTTCTTCTTTGCCATTATCCGTATAACCTCCTTGTAAGAAGTGTAATCACCTCTGTCTGATTCATATCTGACAATCCAGCAATGTCTTCATCTGTAAAATCACAATAGGCTTTAATAAATAAATGCGCCTTGTTATATACATTTTCTATATAAGAAATGCTTTCCTTGCTCTTACCTGTATCATAAGATAACACTCTGTTCATAGTGTCCTCTAAATCTACCACTGCTCTTGCTGCCCTGTTAAGATTATCGTCCCACGAATAAGATGAAGAAGAATCATCTGCCTCCTTCACACCACATATTGCCTTTCTTATTTCAAGATAGTCATATACAACAGTGTAAAAACTGCTCCAGCCATATTTATTATCATCAGTCATAATCAGGCGGTCTGCTGAATTATACAATTCATAAAGTGTTCCATAATCTTCATTATCCAATAATTCTTTAAGCTGTACCTGTATCTCATCATTGTGGGTTTTATTATATCTCTTATTATCTCTTTCAGTAACACGATAGCCAAACATTGAGTTATTCGCAATAAGAGCTGCCGCAAGAACTATTGCCGATAACATCACTACCGCAATCGGTGTTATATTCTTTACAAACCACTTGCTGTTACTTATTACCTTGCTTCTTGTCCTGTTGAACTTTTTATTATAGTTCTCCATATCATTGGCGTGCTTTAACCCCTGTTCATTAGGAGATCCGCAATTAGGACAGAACTTCTGGTCTAACTGAAGTGGTGCTCCGCAATTATTACATTTCATCTTGTACTCCAATCCTCATAATATTTGTCTTCATATTTCTGTCCAAGTGTATAGTCATAGTAACCATCAACATATATGTCATCTAACTGCTGTTTAATGTCATCTTCTGACATACCGACATAATTAATAAGGTAATCTCTGGCATTATCTACCCACATATCTATTATCTGTCTGTCATCCTTAGAACACGTCATATAACTTCTGTTAGAATATGCCCCTTTACATTCTTTCATATATACAAGGTCAAGTGCATACCTGTAACCTCTTTTAAACTCATATTCCTTTATTGTATCTTTATCCTGCTGTGTTACCCTTATATATATATCTGAAAACGAATCATAATACCAATCATATATCTCTATAAAATTATAATGTTCCCAGTTTCTTAACAGGCTTGAATTACCCTCATAATTGCTGATTATATCTTTGGCTTCTGAATATCTGTGAAGAGTATACAACTCATCCAGCCTGGCTGAATTCTCATCATACCACTACATAGCTTTATGTATGTCTTCACGCTCTTTCTTGGAATTATTGTAGCGCATATAATCATTACGTCCTATTAATATTCCAAGCATAAGTGCAATAGCCGTTCCTATTAATACATATCCAATACTTTTGGCTATACTATGCCATACATATCTTCTCACATTCTTATCAAGATTATCCATATCACTGTTAATCTTATATAAGTCATTCATATATTTCTTCTCTGCGGCTTCATACTGCATAGCACCACAATACGGACACTTAATATCCTTACTGCTTATATCAGCTCCGCAATTACTACATATCATATATATCTCCCCTTATATTAGAATAATGTCAGCTGGGTATAGGTTAATATTAATAAATGAGGCCTCCCTATTATACGGAAGCCTCATTTAATATATGTACAGATAGAAACCTTTTAAAATTCTATTCCATTAACCTTTAGTAATTCTCTTGCGCTTTCAAGTGAATCCTTACCTGTCTTATTCTTAATAGGTGCGAATTCATAATTACGCTCAACTTCATATGGAACACAATTATCCATCATCTCAACCATATCAAGAACAAGCTTTTCAAACTTATAGCCATTAGGTGTTTCTGGCTTAACAAGGTTATCATTCTCATCTATATAAGGTATCTTCTTCTCTACTATATGTAATGGAAGCTTTCTGTTAGCTATCTCAACAAGCTTGTTAAAGCTGAATAAATAATTAAGAATAACTCCAAATCCATATGTAAGCTCGCCATCTTCTCTTCTCATATTGGCAAGTTCTTCTGACATCTCATAATACTCAATAATTGAAGGGTGTCCGTTTACCTTACACATTACACCTACCTTCTCGTCTGGTGCACATTTTCTAACAACCTTTGAACCACAATCTGCACCTGAAAGTATTGTTGCACCTACAAATGATGGGTCTGCAATTCTCTGTAAAATATTATCTACTGCAAATACATTTACCAATTCAATGCCCTTGCTTTCCATATCCTTATCAAGTCCTGCATCAATAAGTGATGTAAACCAGCCGCCATTGCCATTAGGTGACATTGCAAGACTGTCAGTGCTTTCCATATAAAGCTTACCATTATAATCAACAGATGGTGCCATACTCTGAATAAAGAACTTAACATAGTCTTTATCATATCCAAAGAAGTTGTGTTCTTCAAAAAATGCTACTGTATCATTATTGTTCTTATCACTTGTCATAATATAAAGTGGCACATATGCACCTGACTGGTTAACTACATCTAATAAGTTATTAATCAACTGCTCGAAAAGGAATAAATCCTTATTAATACCTACATTAAGGGTTCCCTTTGGCTTATCAAGTCCAAGTCTTGTACCCTGTCCACCTGCAAGTAATACTGCGGCAACCTTGCCAGCCTTGATAGCCTCTATACCTTTAGCAGTATATTTATCCTTATTAGCTTTAATATCCTTTATCTCAACAGCTTCCAAAGGCTCTACTTTTCTATCAGATGAATTGTCCTCTGCCTTGTGATTAATGCTTTCAACAACACTCCAGTCTATGCTTGCAACCTGTGCAATAAGCTTCTTAGCTGAAACTTCATCAAGAGCCTCAAGTCTTTTAATTACCTGCTCCTGATTGTGTTCTTTTAACGCATTAATTGCTTCCTGCTTATTCATTGTAATTCTCCTCATATATTATCAAATGTTATTCCTGTTGATTATACAACTTTTTATAATGTAAAGCAAATAAACATTAAATCCTGTATGCCCATCCATTTACAATGTTATATCTTACACCACTGTATACATATGAACCATTCTTTGAGAAGTCAACTTTTCCATTCTCTATATAGAATTCTCCATTCTCATTGCTGGCTATTCCTGTAAAGTTAAAATTGACCTTACCATTCTCTATTCGCCACCAGCCATTTTCATTCTCGGCTATTCCTGTGTAATCAAAGTTGACCCTGCCACCTTCTATCTTCCACCAGCCATTTTCATTCTCGGCTACTCCGTAGTAATCAAAGTTAACTTTGCCGCCTTCTATTCGCCACCAGCCATTCTCATTCTCGGCTACTCCTGTATAATCAAAGTTGACTTTGCCCCCTTCGATTTTCCACCAGCCGTTTTCATTCTCAGCTATTCCGTTATAATCGAAGTTAACTTTGCCGCCCTCAATTCGCCACCAGCCATTCTCGTTCTCGGCTACTCCAGTGTAATCGAAATTGACTTTACCATTCTCTATTCGCCACCAGCCATTTTCATTAGGTCTTATACCTGTATAGTCATATCTTACTTTTCCATTTTCTACATATAACCAGTCTTTTCCATCATATGTAACATTAGTATATGAAGTATCCACTACTCCGTTTATTACATAATAATTATTCCCTGCATAGCTTACAAAGCCTGTATATGTCTTATCTGCCTGTCCATTATTAAAATATGTAAGCGTTCCATTAACATCTCTTAAACCAGTGTATGTATCTTTCTGCTTTACTGTTACTGTGCAGCTCGCACTCTTTCCATTGCTGCTGGTAGCTGTGATTACTGCTGTTCCTGCTTTTTTTGCTGTCACTTTTCCTGCACTATCTACTGATGCCACAGCTGTATTACTACTACTCCACTTTACTGTCTTATCTAATGTTGTATTAGAAGGACTAATTGTTGCTGTTAATGTCGCACTTTCCCCTTCTGTTAATGACATAGTATCCTTATTAACATGTATACTTTCAATAGGCACATTAGTATCAGCTTCTTTACCATTAGATGTAAATGCTTTTATACAAAAATTATTAGGAGAGTATTTATATACATTTCCTTCTTTATAAAAACTCTTTCCATCAAACTGACTAACTCTCCTGTCCCATATTATAGTTTCAAGTTTTTCTCCTGTAGCCATACTTGTAGCATCTTCTCTATCAAGTGCTGCCTTATCTGTCGTTACAACAACTGAATATGTTGTTCCCGGAGCAAGCTTAATTGAATTACTCAACTCTATTGTATATATACCAGCATATTGTGTATAACCAGTAGTCGTTGCTGTAACCTGTTTAGTTCCACTAAGTGGATTATTAAGATTGGTCAGATTAGTATAAATATCAACAGTATATTTTACATCTGCTGCCTGTGACATTGATACAGATACAGCCTTTAATACTTCATAATCAATTCCAGATTTTTTCTGTGTTGTAAATACATTAGCTCCAGATAATACATTAGATGATCTATAAGTCTCAATACCTCCATCCAGCTGATAATTATTGTCAAAGCCATCATTTGCAACAAAATCAAATACCCATGCTGTATTCTCTAAAGAAAACGTATCATATGACATCCAGAAATAATCACAGTAAGAACCCCAGCTATTCCTTATAAGCCATGCTCCATCATTCGAAGGTTTAAGTCCCTCGAAATTATCTTTGGAAAAATTGTCATTCCATCCAACTATCATAACAGCATGACCACCACCTGCCCGAGCTGTGTCATAATAAGTATAACAGTCACTCTTTCTACTCCATGACATATTATAATCTGAATGATAATACATAACACCTACAGCACCATGCTCCATAATTGCTTCTTTAACACCTGATGTATTCTCTTTAATATTAATCTGATATACATTGTGAAGGTGGGCATCTTTATAACTATATGCGAACTCACCACTTAGTCCTTGTTTAATTGTGTCGTTCGCTTTGCTGTAAGGAACTGTATTCTCTGTTGCTCCTATCCATTGAGCCAGTCTTCTTGATGAATACTGATAATTGCCGCCTCTATTAAGATATGAATAATCTGAATTTTCATTATAATATTTAGCTGTATCCCCCACTGTTCCACCAAGTGGGTCAGTTACAGAATTGTATGTATAATATGCCAATGCCAATTCGCTTAAATCTATATTCTTATCAACTGCTCCATCATTAATCAGATCGAATTCTGCAAGTCCCAGACTTGAGAATGCCCAACAAGTTCCATATGGATTCTGATTACGATTGTCAGGATATTTGCTTTTAATATCTTCAACACTTGACGGATAGCTAGCAGGCAATTCGCTTAACATTCTTGCCATACCATAGTCTTCATATACAGGAGTATTACCATCAAGTTCACTTGCTACATACCCTGGAATAAATTGGAATTTCTCCACTGATGAACTATTATTATCATCTCCAGCTGCCCAGGATGTATAACTAAATGAGCTTATGGCAAGTACAGTACCCAATACCACTGCTAATAGTTTCTTAATTCTCATACTTATACCTCGTTTTCTTCTGTTTTTCACCTAACTTGAATAACTTTCATTAAATATATCGACTTGTATACACACTTTCATAACACACATTGATTAATTAAATCTCATAAAAATAAGGTTAACAATCAACTGTCAACCTTATTTATTATATAAAATACAATATATTATAATTATGCTCTATATGCCCAGCCATTTATAATATTATATCTTACACCACTGTATACATATGAACCATTCTTTGAAAAATCCACCTTACCATTTTCTATATAAAACTCTCCATTCTCATTGCTGGCTATTCCTGTAAAGTTAAAATTGACCTTACCATTCTCTATTCGCCACCAGCCATTTTCATTCTCGGCTATTCCTGTGTAATCAAAGTTGACCCTGCCACCTTCTATCTTCCACCAGCCATTTTCATTCTCGGCTACTCCGTAGTAATCAAAGTTAACTTTGCCGCCTTCTATTCGCCACCAGCCATTCTCATTCTCGGCTACTCCTGTATAATCAAAGTTGACTTTGCCCCCTTCGATTTTCCACCAGCCGTTTTCATTCTCAGCTATTCCGTTATAATCGAAGTTAACTTTGCCGCCCTCAATTCGCCACCAGCCATTCTCGTTCTCGGCTACTCCAGTGTAATCGAAATTGACTTTACCATTCTCTATTCGCCACCAGCCATTTTCATTAGGTCTTATACCTGTATAGTCATATCTTACTTTTCCATTTTCTACATATAACCAGTCTTTTCCATCATATGTAACATTAGTATATGAAGTATCCACTACTCCGTTTATTACATAATAATTATTCCCTGCATAGCTTACAAAGCCTGTATATGTCTTATCTGCCTGTCCATTATTAAAATATGTAAGCGTTCCATTAACATCTCTTAAACCAGTGTATGTATCTTTCTGCTTTACTGTTACTGTACAGCCTGCTGTCTTTCCATTACTGCTTGTTGCTGTGATTACTGCTGTTCCAGCTTTCTTCGCCGTTACCTTTCCATTACTGTCCACAGCTGCTACTGCCTCGTTACTACTGCTCCACTTTACTGTCTTATCACCAGTTGCATTTGATGGTGTTATTGTAGCTGTTAATGTCTCGCTCTCACCTTCTGTTAAACTTGTTGTGCTCTTGTTAAGACTTATTCCTGTTATGGCTATTTCTTTCTGCTTTACTGTTACTGTACAGCCTGCTGTCTTTCCATTACTGCTTGTTGCTGTGATTACTGCTGTTCCAGCTTTCTTCGCCGTTACCTTTCCATTACTGTCCACAGCTGCTACTGCCTCGTTACTACTGCTCCACTTTACTGTCTTATCACCAGTTGCATTTGATGGTGTTATTGTAGCTGTTAATGTCTCGCTCTCACCTTCTGTCAATGTTGTTGCACTCTTATTAAGGCTTACTTTTTCAACATCCACAGTTGTTGTTTCATTGTCTGTAAATGCCTTAATAATAAAGTTACCACCATATGATTTATTACTAAAATCATTCCAACCATTATAAGGACTATTTATAAAGCTCTGATTAGCCTTGACTGATGCTGTACACCAATATCCTGCCTTACCAGACTGCATACTGCGTTCATATGCTAAATATGCTGTCTTACCTGAATTACTATTAACTTCTACAACAACTGAGAACTTTTTCCCTTCATTAATATTCACAGAACTGTCAAGCACAACTGTATACATTCCGTCATATGTTGTAACACCGCTTTTCTGTGCCGCAAGCGTTCCACTTTCTGGATTAGTATCATCTGACAGATTAGTATATACACTAACTGTATAATTAAGATTAGTAGAACTTCCTGTCATAAATGAAACAGCCTTAATATTCTCGCTTCCGCCCAGATTGGCTTTGGCTTCAAATATATTAGAATATTTATTAGAACCTGTGTATCCCATATATCCATAAAGCATCGCACCATCATACTGATAATTATTATTATAATTATCTGAAAGCTCTGCCTCAAGTGTATACCCTACTGAATATATAGATTTATCATAGTAAGATAAGTAAAAATATCCATCTTTACCATATTCACTGCCCCAGCTATTTCTTACTATCCACGCACCATTACCTTCCGGTTTAGTTGCAAAATTATCTGATGAATAATCATCATCCCAGCCTACAATATTCACCGCATGATTGGTTATGTGGCCTTCTGGACAATAATATGCTGCTGTTAAACTATTATAATACTGCGTACTCCAATCACTACTCTGATCTGACCAGTACGATATGGATACAGCACCATAATCCATAACTGCTTTCTTAACATCTTCCTTACTTGTCGTGTTCACTCTGTAAAAATTCTGGACGTGTGCAACATCCTTTCCATATGCAAGTGAATCGTCCAATTGATTATTTTCAACCTGTCTTACATACTCTGTTGTGTAAGGAACAACATCCTCATTAACGGCACCTTCCCAATCAAGAAGTGAATTAGCTGCCATCTCTACATTACCACCATACTGCATAACTGAACCATATGATGTATCAAACTTGTTAATATCTCCTTCAAGTCCACCCAATGGGTCATTAACGCAATTATATGTATAATTTACAAGATGTAATTCCGATAAATCTATATCATTAGATACAAGATTTTTCTTTATAAGATTAGTTTCTATCAATGATATCGTAGAAAAAGCCCAACATACGCCATAACTCCCCTGATCTCTTACATCAGGAAGATTAGCAGTTTTATATGTGCTTGGATATGCAGCTGCCTTTGTAATCTCTGTTCCATTATATAAGAATAATTATCATTAAGGACATCTGGTATTATCTGATATTCTCCATCTAATTCCCTATAACCTGTTGCATGATAATTTTCATTCATATATGCTGTTTCATTCTGATAATTCAGATACGCATCTTTGCTGTCATTATCAGCAGCAAATGTCAATGCTGATGATGTGACAATCATATTAACCGCAAGAATACCCGCTAATATTTTACTTACATATTTCTTGTTCATATTGTACCTCTTTTCTTTTATACTCTGTATGCCCGTCCATTTACTATGTTATATCTTACACCATTGTATACATATGAGCCATTATTATCTGTTGTTAATGCTATGTCATAAGAATCATCGGCTGAATAGTGTATATTCTGCCATTTACTGCCATTTACTGCCATTTCACTTATCAACCCTTACATAATTAGCATAATGACGTGTTGACACAGCTAACTCCTGTACTCCACTGCCCGACACCTGTTGTGCCGGTGTGATGCTTACTGTCCCAAATATAAGCATAATACTTAGTGCTGTTGAACAATTCTTTTAATATTGCTATCAGCCATATAATTCCTCCGTTTCTATTTTTTAATTTTCATATAATTGTCTTATGTAACAATATTAATTTCCACCAAATTTTATTAAATCAATATCTTTATGTAAAATTCTTATACTTTTATTCACGTATACAGGTAAGTCTAATCTTATATACAGTATATTATATACGAGAGTATAAGTAAACAAAAAAAATGGTCTATGTACTGACTTTTAATAACCAGCATTTCCACTAAATATTCAGTAAAAATGCTGATTATTAAAAATAAGTTAACATAAACCAGTTTATAATCTATTTATTCAAAATTCTTTTATCTTGTTCCATATGCAATATTAACATCACAACCACCTGCTATACCAGGAACACTCGCTGTACTTGTGTACTGCCATATTCTGTACTTATAACCGATATCTGGCACATCGTCACCTTCATGCCATAATTCGCCTGTTTCATAATAATCATTCCAGTACCATGCAAGCCATATATCATAGTTTGATGATAACTTATCTGTATCAACATAGTTAAGATAATCATACTTGTTAATGTATATCATTGGGTCATACCCCCTGCTCTTAACAGTATCACAAAATGCTATGCTCATAGCAGTACGAAGCTCACTATTGCTGCGTAAATCTTCTGTTCTATAACCTGATGTTGTCTCCCAGTCAAATACAACAGGATATGTAATATTATAACCTGCAATTAAATCGCAAATATAGTTAGCTTCTTCAACAGCTTCTTCAACTGACATAGATTGTGAAAAGAAATATGCTCCAACCTGCATTCCAGCTGCAAGTGCTCCCTGTATGTTCTCCTCATAATATGAATCAGTGTATAAGTTACCATCAGCACCTGTAGATCTTCCTGCAACCTTAACCATAGCGAACTTATAACCTGCATTAGCTACTTCTGCCCAGTTAATTACACCTTCGCTATTATCATTATTGTGGTGTGACACATCTACACCCATAATCTTTTCAGATATATTGTCTTTAGATACAACCCAGCCTTCTCTTACACTATACATATAATCATCCTGATTAATTGTTCCTGTATAACTAAAATCAACCTTGCCATCTTTTATAAAGAACTCACCATTCTCATTCGCTGCAATACCTGTAAATTTAAAATTGACTATACCTGACTCTATTCTCCACCAGCCATTGATATTCTCTCTTATTCCTGTGTAATCTTATCTGACTTTGCTGTTCTGTATATATACCCAGTCAGCACCATCTT
>ENA-UOJH01002110-UOJH01002110.1-human-gut-metagenome-genome-assembly--contig:-C148-NODE-2110-length-13062-cov-11.582379_pt1 | contig 13062 bp, 7 predicted proteins | sample MGYA00242345_ERZ723892 | MGnify/ENA metagenome assembly ERZ723892 | reverse complement strand
AAATCATCAAATAAAGTGATAAATTCTTCCTCAAATAATCTGACTAGCCACACCAACTGTCAAATTAATAACACTTAACTTAGACTATTTATGTAAGCTGTCTTTCCTACATTCCAGCCTAAAACTTATAAATTTTTTGGTAATAAAGTTTAAAAAAACGATACTTTTTACCTATCATGTAAAAAGCTAATTGGCAATCATACGCTATCAAAGTAGAAAAGCAATTTCAAACACATTGTCATTATAATCGAATTTCAAAAACACTCCTCACCGATTTTTTTATTTCTTCATCAGAGAATTCAAATCTCTTAAGAGTCATGGCAAGCGTTAACATTCTTACACAATAATAAGCATTAGCAATTTCTGAATCTATCTTAGTTGACAAGCTTCCGTGGTCAACATTATTTCTAGCATCTCTAAAATTTTTTGATATTTTATTTTTATCGTATTCTTGATAAATCTTCGTAAAAATTTCTTTCAGCAAATAATCAAACTCGTTTAAAGCAAAATCTAATCTTTCTTTCAAAGACGGATTAAATAAATTAACTATATAATTATCACATATTCTTGTAAGATTTTTATTATTGTTTTTAATATTAATTAACTCATTTTTAAATGCTTCATAATTTTCATCATTACATTTGATTGATGGATAATTAGGAAACAATCTATGAAATTCAAATTCAAAAGTCGAAGCATCAATAGGTATCGTTGCAATAGAAATATAATTTTTTAATATCTTATTTTCTTGTAAATTAAAAATATATAAATTATTTTCTTCGATTGCTTTTATAATCCTATCAATTTTATTATAGAAAATAGCCCATGGTATATATCCATAGTCTCTTAAATCATTAACTTTAGGTTCTTCCATCTCTTTTTCAAATAATCTAGGGACATAAAACGCACCAACATCTTTGATGAATCTATCATCTTGGAAGATTGACAATTCAATCGTTCCAAATTCAATATTTTTTCTATAAAAAGCAAACGAAATCAAAGATTTCATATTGTAAACAAGTTGCGTAAGAAAATTAATATCCTAAACTCCCGAAAAAATTATACTAGTCCTAATCTTTAACGAGTAAATTAGTAATGTTATTCAACGGCAAAGCTAAATTTGTAAATATATTTTTTTGCTTTGCGGTTAAGGCGTATTTTTGAGTTATCGTTCCGTTTTTGAAAGTAAAAATTATTTTGCTCAATTCACCTAAAACTGTATAAGTGGTACTACTTGAATTTTTTTCGAAGTAAGTTTTTTCAAACCATCTAAATGTTTCAATGAGATTTAATGCTAAGAATACAACAAACATTTTTCCGTTATATGTGGCGTTGTTGTGAACTAGCGGAGTATTTAATCCTAGTCCATCTTTCATACGTTTAAACACTTTTTCAACACAATCTCTTTTTCTAATTGTCGTTAATGTTTGCAATGGAGTTAATGAATCATTAGTTATTGCAACAAAAAATCCTGCTCGATCAATTCTTTTTTGTATTAGTTGATGGTTGATACTTACATAAAAAGGCCTTTTTTCGCTTTTAGTATCCTTTGAAATTAAAAGGTAATTTTTATACTTTTCCTTTAAATCATTTGAATATTTTTTGTAGTTGTTAATAACATATTCCTTCATTTTATTTGCATTTTCAAGAATTGCAGTTCTTTCTTCCTCTGCTCTTTTGCTATCATAAAAAAGGAAAATCTTTTCATCTTTAAAATCTTTATAATTTTCTAATTCATCACTCGACAAACATATTCTAGTTCCATAAGCTTTTTCTTCAGAAATATAGTATTTGGATACATCTTTAATTCCTTTTCCATAAGCGTCAATAATATAATTCGTAGCACTATGAGTCTCAGGCATTAAAAATATGTATTTTTCATTCGAAAGGATTTCTTTATTTTTCATAGAAAAATAGCCCCTATCCATTACTAAGAGGATTTTATCAAAACCTATCTCTCTAAATTTATTAATCGAATATTCAGTTTCAATTTTGTCCAACAATGAACCGTAAAAATTTTCATAGCAAATTGGTATTCCTGTTAATTGATCAACTAGATATGCAGAATTAATTATCTTTAAATTTTTATCATCTTTAGCATGTCCAAATTCGGCTAAATTAAGGTTATCAGAATTTGTGTTGCAGTTTGTTGAGTCAAAAGATAAAGACAATCTCTTTTTGATTAAATTAGCTTTTTTATAATTTTTCACATAATCTTTGAAGAAATCATGTATAGAATCTTCATCAATTGAACTATAAATTTCACTAATTCTTTGTGAAGAGAGATTAATATCAAGCCCAGAATAATTTCTAAAACCCCATTTTTCATATTGCTGGCTTGCGTTAGAAGAATTATCAATCATAAAAAGAGCTAAAGCAAAAATCTTTTCATATGATTTAGGGAAATTTTTCTTTAATGCTTCAAATGCACCAAAAAAATCTGCTCCCCTTTTAATTGCGATGTATTGGCCCACAGATAATTCAGTAGAAATTCCTCCAGGTTCTTCCAAAACTTGAATATTAAAAACTTTGGCATAGTTTTGATTCGGAATTAATTTGGTTTTTGTTTCGTCGAGTTTTCCAATGCAAATTCTATCATCTTCAGGTCGCTTTTTTTCCGCATTCCAAACACTTTTTGTAAAGTAGTATACATAGCCGTTTGTTAATATTTTTAGCTTACAATTTTCTGGTAATTTTACTGGTTTTGACTTCAAACTCATATTTTTTCTCCCTTGGTATAATTATACTATAAATTTAAAGAAAATACTAGTGGTAAATTGAAAAATTCCATATACAAAGTATATGGAATGATAGAAAAAATAAGAAATTAATTCATTATAGGTATAATTTTAATGGGAGTTTAGGTTAATATCAACAATTTCAGAAATAACAAAGCATAAGCAATAGTCGATAGTTATATTTCCGTTAGAAGAGCCCCGTCTAAGTGAAGGAAAAACTTCCACGTCTTTTTCCATATATTTAAATTTACCAATCATTTTTGTTGTTTCTAAATTGATTACCGATTTAATATGCAAAGAGTCATCATCATTTAAACTTTGCTCAAAGTCTATATTTTGATATAAAGAAAGCCATTTAGAAAATTTATTATTCCACAAACTTATTTTTGTTCTATTTCCTCCAAATAAAGGAGCTTTTAAAATTAAATAACTTTTAACTTGTATAGAAAAATTAGACGAGTAACTCCAAGAACAATGCATTTCACAACCATATCCAAACTTATTTATTAAGAATCATACAACTTCACTAGAAGCATTAATATTCCCATCGATATAATCCCAAGGCAATTCTTTTTCCTTTTGAAATAAGAATTCTTGGAAATCATCTTTAACTGTGATATTTAAAAGATCTTCAACGAAATTATAGGGATATTCTTTTCCGTTAAGATTTACCATGCCGCTAAAAACTTTTTCCATTTTATACATGCATTCTAATTTTATCTCGATAAGTGAGTAATTTAGAATTTCTCCTTTCATGAGAATGTAGGATGCAATACCCGTTTATTGAATATGGAGTCTACTTATGATTTTCCTACTTTAATGCAGCGTTTGTCCACTGCAGGAACGTCTCACCACTGATTTTCTTTTGAAATTTTAACAAGCTAGATAACAAACGAGTGTATCGTTTCATACAAGCAAAATTGAGAAAAAGCATATGAGATTCAGCAAATAAATCGGAGGTAAAATCATGTATTACTACATTAGTACTGATGGAGTCAAATTCAAACATGGCTTCACTCCTATGACCAGTGACGGAGAAGTAATTGTTTAATTAATAACCTCTAAAAATGTTTTTAAAGGTTATGAAACAATTAAAGACTCTTAATCATATCTTGACCATTCTCAAGAAATCAAAATAGGATTAGAATCTACTGGTCATTATCATAAAAACCTAGTTAAATTTTAATTGAGCGAAGTTATAAGGCACCACTTTAGATTACTCCCTTATATAGAACTAAAGTATTTAAATAAAAATAAAATAGTTCATGATAGAAGCAATGAGTTAGTTGTAGTAACAAAGTATTTAGTTTGTATCTTTCTTGAATTTAAAGATCTCTTTAAAGGTAATTTACCATTAGCTTATTTATATTTAAATGTTTAAGATATCAAACGTAGTTTCTTACTACTAATACCATAAAGTAACTTTTTAAAGATATAAACTAATTAATCTTATAATCTCTTTAAAAAATCATTATGTGATTTTTAAAGAATATTGTCTTAAAAAGAGATAAAAGAGTAAAGTAAGAAATATCTTTAAATCATGTAGTCTAGAAAGTTCTATAAACTCCTTTGAGACACACTTCTACTAATCAAAAATTTAACTTAGATAAATAATGAATAATTTTCAAAGAACGATTTGTTGCTTATGTCTAATTAAGTAACTTTTTTAATATCTTTCCAATAAAAGAGACAAAAATAGTGGTCTCTATATTCTATCTCAATTATGATTTTGCGATATTTAGCTATTTCCAGTTAACGTCTATCGTAACAGCATTCGAAGTCATAATCCACGTTTTATTAACATCTCCATCCGTATTTCCATTTTCATTAATTCCACCAGACACTTTCCAGTATATTGTTGTATCCCAAAATCCTTTTCCACTCATGTTAAATTTAATGTTATCACCGACCGAAACATAGTATATTTGCGTAATATCGTTATTCTTTTTAGGAACTTCAAATTTCAAGCTTCCAAAAGAATTAGAACTTATCGTAACTATTTTTCCTTGCCTTGTTGGGTTAGAACTCCCCTCGACTATAATAGTTAACTTATATCTTATATCTTTTATATATACACCATTTAAAATTAAATTACTGCGAATGTCCGAGTATGTACTATTTAATTCTAACATTTCTCCGTTACATTCCCATTTGCTAAGAGTATAGTTACTTTTAAAATTTTCATCTTCAACAAACGATGTTCCAAAATCATCATTAAAACTTCCTTCATTCCTAAGAATAAAAGATTCGCCTGGTTTTATAAAATCAATAACTTGACCGCTTGTTTCTCCATGCTTACCACCGTTGTTGATGGCTTTTTGAACATTATAAGTAACCGTTAACTTATTACCCCACTTAGCTTTAAGCACTAATGTTTTAGTTTCAAATACTTTATGTGTACCAGGGAACATATTGCCATTTGGATCTTCCCATCCAATTAAATAATATTCTTTAGTAGGATCATCATCATATAAAGATTTATCTGGTAAAATTACTGCTGTAGGATCGTTACTGACAGTATTAAAAGAAGCTAGATTTTCAAAATAATCATCATGTCCATTAGCATCAAATCTAATTGCACACATAGTCTTATCGCTAAAGTAACCATTTACACCAATATCATCATAGCCAACGCCTTCCATATCTTCAGTAATTTCAAGTGTTTCTTTAGAAGTATCATTATTAAAATACCACCCATAGAATTCTAAATTTCCATCAGTAGGTTTAGAAATAGTTAAAGGTAAATTTTTCAAGGTAAATTCTGTTGGATTAGTATTTTGATATTTATCACTCATTTCTAATCCCTCAGCATATTGAACATTATATGTAATTGAATATGTTTTAAGCTCATAAGAAGCATAAACGTCGAGTTTTGTACCATCTCGAACTTTTTGTCCTGAAGCACTTGCGCCTGTTGGACTATCACGTCTCCAACCAGAAAAAGAATAAAATCGTTTTTTAGGTGAAGAGAGCGCATAATCTGTTAAAGTGTTCTCCTTATCTTTTAATATAGGATATTCTTTTGTAATTATATCATTTGTAGCAGTTTCTCCATCTACAGAGCCACCATCAAGATGATAATTAATTGTATATTTTCCTAAGTTAGAAGCTTTAACGAAATAGTCTTTTCCAGATTCACTAACATAAACAGTTTTTTCAAGATTGCCTATACTAGAACCTGATGTTGTTGCAAGTTTAGCTTGAGCTGTTTCTTCAATTGTTTGAGTTGGAGTAAAAGGAAATGATAATCCATCTCTAGTTCCATATCCTTCTCTTGAAGAAATGCTCAAAGTAGATGAGTTTTCATAAATATAGCTTAAATTAGCTTTTGTACTTAAGGTTTGAGTCAAGCCACCATTAGTTTTATTATATGTGATACTTCCATTAGCAATTAATTCTGCATTTGGTTTCTTTGGATATTGTATTCCGCCATATGCCACATCAATAAACTCTTTTGAATAAATAATAAAATCCGAATTAACATTTAAATAAGCGCTATTATCGATAAACAATTTTGATCCATTTAATAGTTTAATTGGAGTCGTAAAATTATACGTTCCATTGTAAAGGGAAATATCATACTTATAACTAATAGGGAATAAAACATTGCTTGTATTAATAGTCTTCTTCTGTTTAAGCAATGTAACTTCCATTTTCATTGCTCCGTTACTAGCTCCCCCGTATAAATTCATTATTGTTTTCGAATCAGTATCATTTTTCGTAAATAAAGCAGATGAAGAATCATATTTTGCTTCTAAGTAAGCATTTTTATCAGCAAGCATAATAAGACTTGAACTTTTACCAATAATATTGATGTCAGTGCAATTATGTTGAGCTTTAATTTCTATACCAAAAAATGAAACACTTCCTGTATATAAATCAGCTAACCCAATTAAATTAGAATCATATGTAAATTTTGATTGTACTTGGATGTTAGGCATAGAAAAAACACTAAAAGGTGAAACTTTACCATCTTGGTACGTTCCAACAGTAGATGTACCACCTCTAAAATCATGAACAACAAAAGGAGTATAAATTTTTCCACTTTGAGCAAAAAGTTTAGAATTATTGTTCTTTTCTACCTCCTTAATATATCCAAGGCATTGAATTGTTCCTGTGTTAATTAACTGTGAATTAGAATCCATTGTGAGTTCGCAATATGCACCACTTGTGTGGCCACTTAAGCCCGCATTTTCTTGGCCTAAAACACCACCAATATAAAGATTACCTTTATTTGTTAATGTAACATTTTTAGCAATTTTAATTGAATTTTTTCTCCGTTTGGCAACACTTCCCGAATCACAATCAGCAAAATTTCCTCCGCCATCATCAAACCATTTCGATGTATCTTGCCCACTTTGCTTGCCATTCCATGTATTATTAGTGTTTTCAAAAGGAATGCAAAGTGTAACACCACTTTTAATTTCTACAGATTTTCTGATTGTTGGATTTTTTCCAATATATGTATAAATAGTATCGCCACTTTTAGCGTTTTTTAAAGCGCCTTCAATTGTGTAATATTCTTTATTATTTTGTTTAGCGTTAAAGCAAACAGGTTCGAGGTTAACATAATCAAGATTAAACATATCAAAAACGTTCCAACTTGATAATCCAACCATAGTAAAAGAAAAGATTAAAATTAAACCTAAAAATAGATAATTGTAAAGTTTACTGAATCTAAATCTATGCATTTTTTTCTCCTAAAGTTATATAAAGAGCAAGGTGGGAATTGTTATTTGCTAAATTAAGATAAGTATCGTAAAAGGATTTAAATCTATCCTCATTTGGTGAAATTTGGAAATCTAGACGCAATTCAAGAAATTCATTTTGAGAAGTTAAATTTTTAAAATCTGAAAATAAATTCTTTCCAATAAAACCATGAGAAATAGCTTCATTAGTTCCTGTATCTTTAAGCGTAGAATTTAAATACATATGTGGCCCAGTTAGTTTCAAAGCGCTTTCATTGCCTTTAGTTGCTCCTTCAAAAGTTAAATTTGAAACAACATAAACATCATCCGTTGCTACTTTTGCTTGTGCTTTTTTTAAATTAATTTTAATATCTACAGACATTGTGCCAGTTGCACTTTTACTTGATAATCCTTGGTCATTTATAAAACCAGCACTACTATAAAGTAATGGCTGTATACCACCGTTTTCTTTTGAATCATCAATGAAGATGCAATCTTTAAAATCGCCATATGACCCAATTTCAATATTTAGATTCCCATTATCACCAGTTACTCCACCACCTAAAGACCAGCTTGAAAAACCTATAGTAGCAAGTGATACTAATATAAGTCCGGCTATAGCAGTAATGTGATTTGTAATTGAGTCTCTAAATTTCTTCATTGTAAAAATTTAAGCGTTAGCTTTCCAGTTTGCGTATAAGACTAAATCTTTATAAATTGGTGTAAGTGAAGTTAAGTGTCCAGCATTTGGATTAATTAATGCATCCTTATCTGTCCACCAACCTGTAAAAGTATATCCAGTTTTATAGACTTCAAGTCTAGGATTATCTAATTTAAAATATTCACCATAATCACAAGTTAAAGTACGTGTTTCTTTATTATCATCAGCACTTGTGTATGTCCATTCTCCACCATTAATGTCGAATGTTACATTTAAAACTGTAGTCGAACCAGTTCCTTTCATTGAAAATAAAAGTGACCAGTTTCCATTAATCTTTTTATATACATCACCTGTTGATTCGTTTAAAAAGAAATCACCATCATTACCAAGTGAATTTGTAGGCGAATTGGCACTACTTAACCATTTTGTTGTTTTTGGTCTAGGGAAACTGATGTCTTCTTTATAATCATCACTATATGTAACAGTAATTACATAAGTATCTTCAGTTGATTTTTCTTCGTTATATACCATTGATGAAACTTGAACGCCATTTTTTCCATCTTTTACTTCAAAAGTAACTGGTGCAAGAGTTTCATCTGTAAATGTAACTGTAACTGTTGTGATATTTGTTTCTTCATCATGATTAGAAACCATGGATTTAATACCATTTCCATCTTTTCCATCAATTCCTTTAGGAATTACGATTTCATCACTTTCAGTATCGTTACTATATTTAAATTTAATAACGATATTTCCAGTTTTTTCATCAGTTTTAACATCAACTCCCGTTACACTAACGCCATCATTTCCTTGAATTAAAGGGACACTAATGACAGTTGGTTTAATAGTTTTATCAGTGTAAGTGATTGTAATTGTAACTTGAGTTCCATCTTCACTTTTTGTAGGAACAACTGATTCAATACCAACACCATTTTCACCAGAGATACCTTTAGGAATTTTAATTACCATAGGAGCTTGATCTTCATCATCAAAGACAATAGTTAAAATTTGATCACCATTTTCTTCTTTAGTGATGTTGTAACTTTTAATCATGAAAGAATCGCTACCAAAAAATGTTGTACAGCTTGATACACTTCCTAGTAAACATAAACTAGTTAATAATACTAAACTTCTTTTTTTAAACATACATATACCTCCTAGGCATTTTTAATTAACTCATTAATTTCTGGTGATTTATCAAACAATTTAGGTGAAGATGCTTCACTCTTATCATTTGTAACAAATTTAAATGGATTGAATCCAATTGCAAATAAGACACACTCTTTAAGCATACTTGTGATTTTATCAGTGCTTCCCATATGCTTTAAATTATATTTTAATACATCAACGCTCATAGAATCACTATAAGTATTTAAATCAGTAGTTAAATCGTATTTAATCGTACTTAAATTCTTACCGCCACCATACCAAGCAATCTCTGTATTTAAATATTCTTCGTTATCTTTTGAATAAATATATTCAAGTTCTTTTGCCATTTCTTTTAAGATTGTTTTCATAGGGAAGATATCATCAACTGTAATAACTGTATCTTTTCCTAATTGAGTTAAGAAACTTGAAATAATTTGTTCAACAAGGCAGTTTACGTCAATTTCATCAATTTTCTTATAATCATAGAACTTAGTTGTTCCGCTAAGTGTTAATTCAACTGGGGCACTTGTTCCGCCTATTTTATTAGGATTTGATCCGTTAAATAATGATGACAACAAACCACTAACCATACTAGGATATGCGTTATATAAGAAGCATCCATTGAATAATGATTCAAGTGCAATACTAAATATTCCTGAATCTCCAAACAATGTATCTTTTACATTAATCTTAGCTGCATAGTTAATTGAACCATCACTATTAATATATTTAGATGTGTTATCTAAATATTCTTGTGATTTATTAAGTGCGTTATATAAATCATTTTCATTAATAGTAGAATCACCATTTAAAAGCTTTGTGTAATAAGTATCAGCAACTGCGTTTGTGTTGCTATCATTTGTTGCTGTATTAAAGTAATTTGTAAATGTATCATTTACTTTTACTGAGCCTTCATTAATATTAATGTTTTGATTTTCATTATATTTAGAATATGAATTTGAACCAACCATTAAATTAAATTCAGCACTTCTTCTAAGTATTGAATTATTAATTAAAAGTCCATCTGTATCAAATGCTCTAACAATGTTTTTAGCATTGCTCATAGCTGAGTTTTTAAGTGTGTTATTTGTTCCTTTTATATTAATACATGTTCCAACGAAATTAAGATTTGCTCTATTGATGTTTTCGTCAATGTTTTGAATTCTAACATCATTTAATGTGATGTTATTTCCATCTATATATAAGGCACTATTATCTTCGCCATATGCTTTAACTAAGCTTTCATTTTCTGGATCACCAATTGAAACAAATGCTAGTGGACCAAGGAAGACATCACCTTTAGTAGTACCATTAGATCTTGTTGGTTTTAATCTCTTTAAATTTTGATCAACTGTTGCGTAGCGAGGAAAAGCTAATTCATTAGTATTAATTGAATATCCATTACCATAAAAATCTTTTTGTACGTGGATTCCTGTTGATACACTTGTAGAATATTTATCTTTAGTATCAGGATTTTTATTTAATAAATCTAAATATTCATGGTTATATGAAGTTTTATATGAATAAACTTCATTTTCAAATGAGAATGAATTATTTTTAAAATCATAATGACCAAATAGTTCAGTGTTATTGTCTTTTTTCTTTTCAGTTGGAACATATGTTATAAAGCCATTTTCTTTAGCTTGCTCTAAATTTAAACCTTTTACATTAGGAAGAACTGTAACTTCTCCTTCATAAACGTCTTTTAATGAACCAAGGTTAACTTGTAAAACAACTTTTTCACCTTTTTCACTATAGTTTGTTGCATATAATAAATCGTCGTAATTATAAACATTAATTGCTCCATCAATTACTTTAATTGTGTATTTTCCTTTAAGATATGGTTTTTCAACACTTCTTAAAGTGAAATATGAATCGAGTAAACTTCCATCTTTATCTTTTAAAGCACTTTTAATTGTAACTTCGTTTTTTGTTGCGTCATAACTAATATTTTGTGATGTTTCTTCGTATACGAGTTCAACAGCTTGAGATACATTACCTGCACCAAGTACACTAGGCACAACTCTAAATTTAGCATTTATTTTTGAAGGTGTTTTTGTTTTATCAGCCTCACCTTCATATTTATAATCAAATTCACCATAATATTTTGTTTTATCAATTTTATTTGATGAAGCTTTACGAGTTGGGTTAATAATAACAGCACCATTATCATAAATTACAGCATCAAATTCATTACGAACTGTTTTCTTTTCGTTACTACAAATGATTTTTGTTGAGCCTTCTTTTTTAGCATATAAATAGAATTTATCATTTTCTTTTTTAATATCAATTAAGCCAGTTCCTGCTTCTTCATCAGTATCTTCATACCAAATAAGATCATTTCCACTAGCTAAAATTAAATTAGAATCAATGATTGGTTCAGCTTCAAGAAGATATGGTTCTTCTCTAATTTTAAAGCCTTCAGTTTCGTTATATTTCCATTTAATTCCAGTGATATCACTAGCAACTGTAATATTTAAAACAATAATAGAAACAAAAGATAATAAACCAATTAAAAATGGAATAATAAGAAGGATCACAAGTGTCTTTTTCTTCATATTAATTTACCTCCATTTTATTAAATGCTTTTTCATATTGCTTATTTAAGCGAATAAAGCAAGGAATGAGTAAACATACACTCATTAAGATTAAAACAGTGTAATTTATAATAGCATTAACACCTAAATAACTCATTAATGATTGAAATACGAGTAAGATACATGGAAAAACAAGTGAAATTAACGAATTAAGGTAACTAATTTTATATTTAGTAGCTCCTTTATCATGCATATCAAAGATAATTCCATATAAATTAGTAAAGACAATTAAAATTAATCCAATTATTAATGAAACAAAGAATACAACTGTTGTTATTTCTTTTGTCGCAAATAAAGTAGTTAAAGTAACAATTAAACTTAAACTAGAAAGAGCTAAAGGTGCTAAAACTTTAGCATAGATTTGTTTCGTTATTGAAACTGGTAAATATTTAATAATTTGAATGCATTTTTCTTCTCTAGTAATTGATAAAGATGCACTAACATTAATAACGCTACTAAAAAGTAAAATTAAAGTAATGTTGATTCCATTAATAATTTCAGGGAAATAAATTAAGAAAATTCTTAAATTCCCGTAAATTATTCCATTTAAACTAGAAATAACAACATAACTTAAAAATGGAGCCATAATTAATAATGAAGTATAACTAAATACATTTGCTGAATCTTTAAATAAAAGATCAAATTCTTTTTTAACTAAAGCTTTAAATGGTTTTAAAACTTTAATTTGTTTCTTTACTTTTTTATTTAAATTTCCATCGTTATTGATTTCTTTTTTATTAAGCATTTTATAAAATGCTGCACTTACGTTATAACCAATAACGGCAATTAATAAAACGCCACCAATTACAAAGCACATATTTGAAATAGAATTAATTGAATTAACAATTGGATTAAATATGTTATTGATTGGATAAAGATACTTAATCGCATTATGTAATGCATCAATGAAATCTTTATTAAAGACACCACCAATTGATGAATTATTTAATGCATTAAGGAATAAATTTAAAACAAATTGATATGCAAAACATAATACAATAACAGAAATTAAAGCAATAATAAACTGAGCAATATCACTTGTTTTAATTAATTTATATAAGATTTCATAAAGTGGTAAAAGAATTAAAGTAATTCCCATATTAAATACGCCAATAATAAAAGGATATAAAAGTGAAAATATATAAAAATATGGCATATATCCATTAATATAAGCAAAAGCCATGAGGAGTGGCGTAGAAATACAAAGATTTAAAGCTACTTCTTTTAAA
>ENA-UOJH01002082-UOJH01002082.1-human-gut-metagenome-genome-assembly--contig:-C148-NODE-2082-length-13172-cov-3.887703_pt1 | contig 13172 bp, 7 predicted proteins | sample MGYA00242345_ERZ723892 | MGnify/ENA metagenome assembly ERZ723892 | reverse complement strand
TTTTTGCAAAATCGCGCCGGTTTCGGCGATGTTTAGCCCCAGCTTTTCGGAATTCTCCGCGCTGCACACGACTTCATTTGTGCCCACCGCACTCAAAAACGCACGCGCCTCGTCCGCGTCGGTGATCTCCCCCGCAATGCAGACGGAGCCGTCCGTTTTTCCGTAGGCGGCTTCCCCGTCCGTCCAAAACTGCGCGAACGACTGATGGAAGCCATACGCCTGCGCTTTAGACCGGATCTGGCAGCCAAACGGCGAGCTTCCGCACGGCATAGAGAGCGCTTCTAAATTTTCCGCAAGACGGATCATTACAGCTTGCCGCCGGAAATTTCCGCCATCATCAGCGTCATCAGGTCAATAACCGCCTCTATGTCCTTTTCGGTCGTCATCGCAATCGCGCTGTGAATATAGCGGCACGGGTGCGAGATTGTCAGCGTCTTCACGCCGCCGCGGGAAACGTGAATGGTGCCCGCGTCTGTGCCGCCGGCGCGCACGGTCTTCGGCTGCACCGGAATATTGTTTTCTTTACCGAGCGCCATCGCGCGGCGGAAATAATCCTTCGGGTAAACGGTGCGCATATCCGTAAGGGAAATGACTGCGCCGCCGCCCATTTTGCACGCTGCGTCCGTCGGGCTCACGCCGGGAATATCGCCCGCCGTCGTGCCCTCCAGTACAAGCGCCGCATCGGGCTCCAGAATATACGCCGCCGTGCCCGCGCCGCGCAGGCCAATCTCCTCCTGCGTGGAGAAGACGAAATACGTGTCGTATTCGAGCGGGCGCTGCATCAGCGTGATAAGCGCAAAGCAGCCCACGCGGTCATCGAGCGCCTTCGCCTTCACCGTACCGTGCACGTGCTCAAAGAACGGCACAAAGCACGCGTTGTCGCCAATCTGCACCAATGTCTCGGCTTGCTCACGTGTATCTGCGCCGATGTCGATGGCGAGTTCGTTCACGGGCACGGGCTTTTCAAATTCGTCGCCCTTGAGCAAATGCACCGGCTTTGCGCAGATGACACCCGGCGTTTTGCCGCCCACCAGCACATCGCGGCCGGAGAGCACCTCCGGGCGGATATTGCCGACCGTCGTGAACTTCAAAAGGCCGTTTTCCGTGATGTTTGTGATGACAAAGCCCACTTCGTCCATGTGAGCGCAGAGCATCAGCTTCTTCTCGGGACGCTTTTCGCCCTTTTTAAACGCCAGAATGTTGCCGAGCGGCGAAATGTGAATCTCGTCCGCATACGGCTCAATTTCACTTAAGATCACGCTGCGCACATCGTCTTCCTCGCCGGAAACACCGATGGTGCGGGTAAGCTTTTCCAGAATTTCATAGTTAAGCATTCGGCTGCGCCTCCTTATCCGTGATATACGCCGCGATGAGCTTTGCGATGTTCTCCATATCCTCAAAATCGCAGATCTCCGCCGGGGTGTGCATGTTGCGCTGCGGCACGGAGATGAGCCCCGTGCGCACGCCGCCGCGGGTGGTGCTGATCTCGTCGCAGTTCGTACCCGTTCTGCCGCCCATGGCTTCCAGCTGATACGGGATATTTTCGCGCTTTGCGAGCTCGACAAGCTTTTTGCTGATTTTTCTGTCCAGCGCCGCGGAGAAGCCGATCATCGGCCCTTTGCCGAGCTCCGCGGTAAGCATGCTCTCCGCGTCCGGCTGCTTTGCGAACGAAACGTCCACGGCAATGGCCTCGGTGGGCTCAAGTGCATACGCAGAGACCTGCGCGCCCTGCCCGCCGACCTCCTCCTTTGTGGAGCACAGCACCATAACGCAGCAATCGGGGTTCTGTTCATTTGCAAGCTGTGCGGCGCGGATGACGCACGCGCAGCCCGCACGGTCGTCGAGCGCCGTGCCCGTGATACGGTTGCCCATGAGCTTTTTCAGCGGGCGCGTCAGTGCGGCGCGGTCGCCGACAGCGACGAGCTTCTCCACTTCTTCTTTCGGAAGCCCTAAGTCAATGCACTGCTCCGCAACGGGCTTTATCTTATCCTCGCCCTTTGCAAGGTGCGGCGGCAGCGTGCAGCCGATGCCCGTGACGGTCTCCGTGCCGAACACGGTAACAGGGCTGCCCGGCAGCGTGCGGCGGTCCACACCGCCCACATTCGTCACATGCAGAAAGCCGTTTTCGTCAATGTCCGTCACGATCATACCGATCTGGTCAATGTGCGCGTCCAGCAAAATGCGGCGCTTAGAACTCAAATCGCCGAAAATGCCCACAACACCGCCAAGCTCGTTCTCACACACCTCTTTGCAGAAGCCGAGCTCCTTTTTCGCAACTTTGAACACGTCGCCCTCACAGCCGGATGTGCCGTGCTCTGCGCACAGCGCGCGGGTGAGGCGTTCAATCTCTTCAAACATGATATTCCCTCCTAAAGCCTGATTTATAAAAACAAAAGCCCCGCATTCCGAATGGAGACCCATCGAAAAGCGAGGCGCATTTCCGCAAGTATTGACTTACTTTGTGAAATACATAATGATGTTGATCACAAGGACCAGCACAAAGAAACCGATCGCAATGAACTTTGTCCAACGAGCAAGGAACGCATCCATGGAACGCGCCTTATTCTTGGAAAGGAACGTATCCGCGCCGCCGGTAATCGCGCCGAGGCTCTGCTGATGGCCTTCCTGCAACAGTACGACAACGATGATCGCCAGTGCGAAAAGAAGCAGAACGATACCGAAAATAATTTCAACAGCACCCATATATTTTACCTCCTCTTCAAGAGACTTAACGCTAATTTTATTCGTAGCTTAATTATGATACCATACAAAGCGGGATTTTGCAACAGGATTTTTTGCTTTTTTCCTGCATATTCCGCCGCCCTACGTCCATACTGATACCAAGGCAGTCACAGTCAGGCGTTTGTGCGCGCCAAAACGGACCGTGCGGCAAAACCGCACTTTCGCGTCACACGAGCGGGGTCTTTCCCGGGCGGGCGGCGCAGTCCATGGTGCGGACTGTATGCTGCCCGCCCTTCAGTAGGACTGAACGCTCCGCCGCGCAGGCCACACACCTGCACAAACGGAACGCCAAACGGTCTTGCCGGAGGGCTGATTTTTTACAGCGAAATCTGCTCGCCGCCCTCCTCTCCGTTCGGCAGTGCGCCGAGCGCCGGAATCTTCTTTCTGTACCGCGACGGGTTCTGCAGCTCGTCTTCTTGGTAGATATGCGCGTCCGTAATGCGTTGGCCTTTTTTCAGGTTCATCACCGCCACGCCCTGCGTGCTCTTTGTCGTCTTTGGGGCGATGAGCGCCGTGTTCATGAGCAGTCGTCTGCCGCTTGAGGACGTCAGCAGCACATCGCAGTCTTCCGAAATTTGCAGTGCCGCCGCAAGCGGGGCCTTGTCGGAATACGCGTTAATGAGCTTTCTGCGGTTCGTCTTCGTGTAGTACGCGGAGAGTTCCACCTTGGCGACCTTGCCGTTATCGAAAACAAACAGCATATAGCCCTTAAAGTCGGTCGTTACAGCCATGTACGCAGCGCTTTCGCCCTCGTCCATCTGCACGCGCGCAGGCACGTATTCGCCCATCACGCTCGCTTTGGTGTCGGCAAAATCCGCCGCTTTCAGCTTATAGACCTGCGCTTTGTCGGAGAAGAACAAAAGCTCTGCCGCGTTTGTCGATTCCATCTGTTGGGCGATCTCGTCGCCCTCTTTCAGCTTTTGGTCGCCGCCCATGCGCAGGGAAAGCGGGGTGATCTTCTTAAAGTAGCCTTCTTTCGTGAAAAACAGGTTCACCGGGTAATCCGGCACAGTCTCCACGGGCTCTTCTTCGGCAATTTCCTCCGCGTACAAAATATGGCTGCGGCGCGGCTGGCCGTACTTCTGCGCGATTTCATTCAGCTCACGCACAATAATCGTCTTAATACGCGTTTTTGAGGCCAAAATCGCCTCAAGGTCACGAATTTCTTCCTCTAAGCTGTTCACCTCTTCGGTGCGCTTTAAGATGAACTCGCGGTTTAAATGGCGCAAACGGATTTCCGCTACATATTCGGCCTGAATTTCGTCAATGCCAAAGCCGATCATGAGGTTCGGCACAACTTCGCTTTCTTCCTCGGTCTCACGCACAATGCGCACGGCTTTATCGATGTCGAGTAAGATTGCCTTGAGGCCGTAGAGCAGATGCAGCTTCTCTTTCTTCTTCGTGAGGTCGTAGTGCGTTCTGCGGCGGACGCATTCAATTCTGAACGCCGTCCACTCCTCAAAGAGCTCACGCACCCCCAGCACACGCGGAATGCCCGCGATGAGCACGTTAAAATTGCAGGAGAAGCTGTCCTCCAGCGTCGTCATACGGAACAACCGCTGCATCAGCTTATCGGGGTCTGCGCCACGCTTCAAGTCGATCGTGATCTTGAGTCCGTCCAGACCCGTCTCGTCTCGAATGTCGGTGATTTCCTTCACCTTGCCCTGCTTCACAAGGTCGATGACCTTTTCCACAATGGTTTCAATGGTCGTTGTCGGCGGAATCTGGGTAATATCGATGCAGTTTGCGGATTTATCATACGTGTAGCGCGAGCGCACCTTGATGCTGCCGCGACCTGTTTTGTAGATCTGCTCCATCGCTGCGCGGTCGAAAATGATCTGCCCGCCGCCCGGGAAGTCCGGCGCCTGCATCGTCGTAAAAATGTCATGCTTCGGGTCACGGATGAGCTCCGCCGCCGTAGTGCACACTTCAGCGAGATTAAACGGGCAAATGGACGACGCCATGCCGACCGCAATGCCCGTGTTTGCGTTGACGAGCACCGAGGGGAACGCCGCCGGCAGCAGCGTTGGCTCTTTCATCGTACTGTCGTAATTGTCGACAAAATCCACGGTGTCCTTGTCGATATCGCGGAACAGCTCGCGGCAGATGGGGTCAAGGCGCGCTTCCGTGTAACGGGAAGCCGCCCACGCCATGTCACGGGAATAAAACTTACCGAAGTTGCCCTTAGAGTCTACATAGGGGTGCAAAAGCGCCTCGTAACCGCGGGAAAGACGCACCATCGTGTCGTAAATCGCACTGTCGCCATGCGGGTTCAGCTTCATCGTCTGACCGACGATGTTCGCGCTTTTCGTGCGCGCCGAGCCGAGCAGGTTCATTTTGTACATCGTATAGAGAAGCTTTCTGTGCGAGGGCTTAAAGCCGTCAATCTCCGGGATGGCACGGGACATAATAACGCTCATCGCATACGGCATGTAGTTCTGCCGCAGCGTGTCGTTGATGTTCTGCGCCTGAATTTCACCCGCGCCCGCAATAAAGCCCTGCATCTTCGGCGTATTTTCTCTTTTCGGCTGTTTTTTTCTTGCCATGCTTTACGCTTCCTTTCGTCAGAGCTTTAAGAAATATCGAGGTCATCGAGGTACTCGCTGCCGTGGGTCGCAATGTAGTCCTTACGGCCCGTAAGATTATCGCCCAGCAGGATATCAAACATCTGCGCCGTCATTTCGGCATCGCCGGGCTTCACCTGAATCAGCCTGCGCGTTTTCGGGTTCATCGTCGTCAAGTTCATCATATCCGGGTCGTTTTCACCCAGACCTTTCGAGCGCTGAATCGTAAACTTCTGGCCCTCAAGCTGCGTCAAAAACTCGTCCTTTTCGCGCTCGTTATACGCAAAATACGTCTTGTCCTTCGCCGTAATTTCATAAAGCGGCGATTCCGCAATGAACACCTTGTGCTCTTCGATGAGCTGCGGCGTCAAACGGTACAGCATCGTCAGCAGCAGCGTGCGGATCTGGAAGCCGTCCACGTCGGCATCGGTGCACAGGATGATCTTGCTCCAGCGCAGCGCGTTGATGTCGAACGACGCAATGGACTTGTTCGCCTTCGACTTTACCTGCACGCCGCAGCCGAGCACCTTAATGAGATCGGTGATGATCTCACTTTTGAAAATCTTGTCGTAATCCGCTTTCAGGCAGTTCAGAATTTTGCCGCGAATCGGCATCACGGCCTGATAGTTCGGGTCGCGCGCCTGCTTGACCGCACCGAGAGCGGAATCGCCCTCCACGATAAAAATCTCACGCTCGGAAACATCCTTGCTGCGGCAGTCCACAAACTTCGCCACGCGCCCCGTGATATCCATTTTGGCCGTCAGCTTGCCCTTTAAGTTGAGGCGCGTTTTTTCGGCGTCCTCGCGGGAGCGCTTGTTGATAAGCACCTGTGCACCGATTTTCTCCGCCTCAATGGGGTTTTCGATGAAATAAATTTCGAGATTATGGCGGAGCATCTCCACCATCGCTTCCTGAATACCCTTGTTGTTGATGGCCTTCTTTGTCTGGTTCTCATAGGAGGTCATCGTGGAGAACGAGGACATGACGATAACAAGGCAATCCTCCACGTCCTGAAATTTAATTTTGCTTTCGGATTTATTATACTTGCCGTTCTGCTTCAAATACGCGTCAATCTGGTACACGAACGCGTTCTGCACGGCCTTGTCCGGCGCGCCGCCGTATTCCAGCCAGCTCGAGTTGTGGTAGTATTCCGTCAAATGCACGCGGTTGGAAAATGCCACCGCGGCGTTGATCTTCACATTGTAAAGCGGCAGGTCTTCGCGGTCGCGCACGCGCTTTTCGGACTGCCAGAACTGCACGGAGGTCAGCGCATCTTCGCCCACCAGCTCGCGCACATGATCTAAAATGCCGTTTTCGTAGCAGAATTCCGTCGTCTCGAATTTGCGCGGCGAAACTTCATTTTTTAAAATAAACTTCACGCCCGCGTTGACGATGGCCTGCCGCTTGATGATGTCCGTGTAATAGTCCGCCGGCACGTCAATGTCCGTAAACACCTTGATATCCGGCTTCCAGCGGATGCGCGAGCCCGTGGCCTTCTTGCCGTAAGGCTCCTTATTGAGTCCGCCTACGTTCTCACCGTGCTCAAAGTGCAGCGTATAGCGGAAGCCGTCGTAGCGAATATCCGCGTCCATGTATTCGGAGGCATACTGCGTAGCGCACAGACCGAGACCATTCAGGCCCAGCGCGTAATCGTAGTTGCCGCCGTCATTGTTGTTATACTTGCCGCCCGCATACATCTCGCAGAACACAAGCTCCCAGTTGTAGCGCTCCTCGCGCTTGTTGTAATCCACCGGAATGCCGCGGCCGTGGTCTTCCACCTCAACGGAATGGTCGGCATAGCGCGTGACGGTGATCTCCTTGCCGTAGCCCTGGCGCGCCTCATCAATGGAGTTCGAGAGGATCTCGAAAATCGCGTGCTCGCAGCCGTCGAGACCGTCTGAGCCGAATATGACCGCCGGACGCAGACGTACACGGTCCGCGCCCGTCAGCCTTTTGATGCTGTCGTTGCGGTAGGTTTGCTTTTTAGCCATTCACCATGTTCCTTTCCTCAAGCGGGCAAAATAACACCCGCACGGGATTGCCCATAAACAAACGTAAAGGGAATGCAAATGAGCACATTCCCTTTCGTCAAAAATTTATTCGTTCGTGTTCGTGTTCGCTTCCGGTTCCGTCTGCGCTTCAGTCGGCAGCTCTGTCGTTTCCGGCGCTGCCGCTTCTGCCGGGATGATACCCGCAGCGGCAGTCTGTGCGCTCGGCAGCAGCTTGCCGTTCATCACGTCAAGGAACTCGTCGGCGTCCAGCTTTTCGCGCTCAAACAGCACACCCGCCAAACGGTGCAGCAGGTCAATGTGTTCGGAGAGCACCTTCTTCGTCTTATCGTACGCGTCGCAGATGATGGACTTAATCTCCTCGTCAATCTCCGCGGCGGTCTCCTCGGAATAGTTCGAGACATGACCCATCTCCTTGCCGAGGAACGGATTGCTGCTGTCCGCACCGTACGTAATCGGACCAAGACGGTCGCTCATGCCGTACTTTGTGACCATCGCGCGGACGATCTTCGTGGCGCGCTCAATGTCGTGCGATGCGCCCGTGGAAATATCGTAAAGCACCAAGGCTTCAGCAACACGGCCGCCCAGCAGCACGATGAGCTCCTCGCGCATCTCGTTGCGGCTCTGGTAGGACTTATCCTCCGTCGGCAGGTGCATCGTGTAGCCGCCTGCCATGCCGCGCGGGATGATGGAAATCTGGTGCACCGGGTCCTGCGAATCGCAGAAGTACGTCGCAATGGCGTGTCCTGCCTCGTGGTACGCGGTCAGCTTCTTCTCTTTGTTCGTCATCACGCGGCTCTTCTTTTCGGTGCCGACAACGACCTTGATCGTCGCTTCCTCGATTTCCTCCATCGTGATGGACTTGTGGTCCTTGCGGGCCGCAAGCAGCGCCGCTTCGTTTAAGAGGTTCTCAAGGTCTGCACCGGTAAAGCCGGCGGTGGATTTTGCAATGGTGGAAAGGTCAACATCCGGTGCAAGCGGCTTGCCCTTTGCGTGTACGCGCAGAATATCCTCTCTGCCGCGCACATCCGGGTAGCCCACCATCACCTGGCGGTCGAAACGGCCGGGACGCATCAAAGCCGGGTCCAGGATATCCGGGCGGTTCGTTGCCGCGATCATGATGACACCCTCGTTCGCGCCGAAGCCGTCCATCTCGACGAGCAGCTGGTTCAGCGTCTGCTCGCGCTCGTCGTGGCCGCCGCCCATACCGCTGCCACGCTTGCGACCCACGGCATCAATCTCATCGATGAAGATGATGGCGGGAGCGTTCTTCTTGGCTTTGTCGAACAGGTCACGCACACGCGATGCACCGACGCCGACGAACATCTCCACGAAGTCGGAACCCGAAATGGAGAAAAACGGAACGCCGGCCTCGCCTGCAACGGCGCGCGCCAGAAGCGTTTTACCGGTGCCCGGAGGGCCAACGAGCAGCACGCCCTTCGGAATGCGCGCACCGAGCTCGTTATACTTATTCGGACGTTTTAAGAACTCCACAATTTCGCGCAGCTCTTCCTTTTCTTCGTCTGCGCCCGCCACGTCCGCAAACGTCGTGCGGCGCTTTTCGTCGTTTATTTGCTTGACTTTCGCTTTGCCGAAATTCATCTGGTTTCCGGCTCCGCCGCCGCCCATGCGCTTCATCATGAATACCCAGAACGCCACAAGCAGCGCGATCATCAGCAACGTCGGAATGAGGCTGACAAGCCAGCTCGTCTCCGCCGGGCGGATGACATCCTGCGTCATGCGGTTATTCGGATGTTCCTCGTTATACGACTTGATGTAGTCCGAAACGTCGTTGTAGAACAGGTTCACGTTCGGCACCGTGTAGCGCACAACGGATTCCTTTTTGCTGCTGTCCTCTGTCACGGTCAGCTTCATCTCGCCCGTGCCCAGGTTCAGCGAGTATGCGCTCACCTTGCCGTCTTCAAAGTAAGACAGCACATCGGAGTATTTCAGCCCCGTCTGGTCTGCCCCGCGGTCAAACAGAAGCAAAAGCAGCACGACGAGCAAAATCGGAATGCCGAGGTAGATCAAAAGATTGCGAATGATTTTTTGGTTGTTGCTGTTCAAGTTCCGACCTCCCGGAAATCAAATTGGATACAAAGTGTATCCTTAAATAGAAACAGAAACTTTTTTATCAAAACGGAAGCTTAGACTTCACCGTAGACTTCAGGTTTCAAAACGCCGACAAACGGCAGGTTTCTGTACTTCTCATCAAAATCGAGACCGTAGCCCACGATGAACGCATCGGGAATATCGCAGCCCTTGTATTTTGCGTAGACCTCCACCTCGCGGCGCTCCGGCTTATCGAACAGCGTGCAGATCTCAATGCTGTTCGGCTCGCGGCTTTTCAAAAGGTTTACAAGGTAGTGCAGCGTCTTGCCACTGTCGAGAATATCCTCAACAATCACGATATCATAGCCCTTCAGGTTGATGTCGAGGTCCTTGATGATCTTGACAACGCCGGAGGTCTTCGTGCCGGAGCCGTAGCTCGAAACGCACATGAAATCAATGCGGGCCGGAATCGTAATGGCACGCATAAGGTCTGCCATAAAGACGACAGAACCCTTCAAAACGCTGACAAGCAGCAGGTTTTTATCGGCGTAATCGCGGGAAATTTCCGCGCCCACGCGCTTGACCATGCTGTCGATGTACGCTTCGCTGTACAAAACTTCCTTGATATCGTTTAACATTGTGTTTTCCATTCGGATGACCCTTTCCTCAAAATTCTTTCCGCTTTATATGCGAGTTATGCCTGCCGTGTCCGTCACCGTAAGCTCCAGTGCCGGGAAATTCGGCTTTGCCGCATAGCCCTCCGCCGCGCCGACCGCTTCGATCCAGATGATCTCACCGTCTTTTTCAAGCAGCAGCAAACGGTTGCGCGCCGCCGCCGGACTGCGCAGTTCATTCAGGATTTTTTTGACCGATTTCGTCACGCCGCGCCCTGCGGGTCTGAAAACATCGCCCGCACGCCGCGTCCGTACTCTCGGAACATTCGTAATTTTATCACAATCCGAAAAGTTTTGGAATAACAAATTATGAACTTTCCGGTTGATTTCTTCTTTTTCGGGAATTTTTTTCTCCACAAACAGCGTTTTCCCGTTCGGAAGCACGTTTTCGCCCGCTCTCAGCGGAACAGAAAACACATTCCGGTCTTTTATCTCCCGGTTTTTTCGCACTGTGAGCGTGTCCTGCTTCGCCTCCAGCACGATGTCCCCCGGCAAAGAGAGGCTGCCGCCCATGAAAACGCAGCCCGCCGCCCTGCAAATGTGCTCATAAGAGAGCCGCCCGTAAGACGATAACAGCAGTTCCAGCGCCGCGCGCAGCACCGCCTCGTGTGCGCTCCGCAAAATTTCCAAATCATACCCGTAAGGCGTTTTCGCTTTACAGAGCAATTCATTCGCGCACGCAAACACAAATTCATTCTGCAACCGCATGCTCTCCGCAAAGCGGGACGTCGCCTGCGTCATCTGCGGATTTACGTCCTTCAGCACCGGCAGCACGCTGTGGCGCAGCTTATTGCGCGTGTAGTCCACCGTCAAATTCGTGGAGTCCGTCACGTAGTCAAGTAGATATACTTTACAGAGATGTTCCACCTCTGCGCGGGAAATGTTCAAAATCGGGCGATAAATTCTGCCGCGCCGCGGCGGAATGCCCCCCGCGCCGTGCGGCCCCATGCCGCGCGTCAGGTTCAAAAGCAGCGTTTCGGCATTATCGTCGGCGTTGTGCGCCGTGGCGATGCACCCGTTTCCCCCTGCTTCCTCCGCAAAGCACGCGTAGCGCACGCGCCGCGCGCATTCCTCCACGCCCTCACCGCTTACGGCCGCAAGCGCGGGAATATCCTTATAGATCACCTTGCAGTGAAGTTCAAGTGCTTTACAGTAGTCCTGCACAAATTCCGCGTCGCGGTCGGCTTCCGCCCCACGAATGCCATGGTGCACATGCACCGCAAGCAAACGCTCCGCGCCGTACTTCTGTACAAGCAAATACGTCAGCAGCACGGAATCCGCCCCACCGGAAAGCCCCACGACAATTTTTCCCGTCTCCGGCAGATCATACCGCACGCGGGCGAGGATGTCCTCAGCTTTCATGACGCACAACTTCCTGCGATGTAAAGCGCATGAACTCACCCTGCCAGTGCAGCGGCACGCTGCGCAGATCGCCGTGACGGTTCTTCGCCACGATGACCTCGGCCTTGTTTTTGTCCACGTCTTCGGGCGAAGCCGATTCGTTCGCATAGTATGCGTCTCGGTACAGGAACAGCACGATGTCGGCGTCCTGCTCGATGGAGCCGGAATCTCGCAGGTCAGAAAGTACCGGGCGGTGCTCCTGTCGCTTTTCACCCGCACGGGCAAGCTGCGCCAATGTCACAACCGGGATATTCAGCTCTTTCGCCATGATCTTGAGGCTTCGCGTGATCTCGGAAATTTCCTGCACGCGGTTATCAATGCGCTTTGCACTGTTCATCAGCTGTAAGTAGTCGATGATGACAAGATCAACATTTTTTAAACGGCGCACTTTTGCTTTCATCTCCGGCACCGTAATGCCCGGGGAATCATCGAGGTACAAATCAGCCTTAGAGAGAATATCGCCCGCCTCCACAAGGCGCGTCCATTCGCCCTCCGTCAAGTCGCCCGTGCGCAGCTTTGTGCCGCCGACGAGTGCCTCCGTGGAAATGATACGGGAAGCGAGCTGCTCCTTGCTCATTTCCAGCGAGAAAAACGCCACGCGCTTGCCTGCCGTGATGGCGGCATGGCGCGCAATGTTCAGCGCAAAGCTCGTTTTGCCCATGCCGGGTCGTGCGCCGATGATGACAAGGTCGGAGCGGTTCAGGCCCGTGATCGTGTTATCCAGTTCACGGATACCCGTAGGGATGCCGCGGTACAGGTCTTTGTCCGGCGAATTCAAGCGGTCAAGGCGTTCAAACGTCTCAAACAACACTTCGTTCAGGCGCTCAAGACCCTTTAACGCCTTGCCCTGGCGGATGTCAAAAATGCGTTGCTCGGCGGAATCCAAGAGGAGCGAGGTTTCGCCGGTGTCCTCCATGGCGTCATCCAAAATGCCGCGCGCCGCCTGAATGAGCATACGCAAATCGTAACGGTCACGCACAATGGTGCAGTAACGCTCCACATTCGAGACGCTCGGCACAAGCTGCGCAAGCTGCATCAGATACACCTTTCCGCTGCCCTCATCGAAGTTTTCCTCTTCGCGCAGGTGCTCCAGCAGCGTGACGAGATCCACCGGCTGGCCTGCCGTGAACATATCGAGCATCGCGCTGTAAATCGTGCGGTTATTGACCTGATAAAAATAGTCCGCGCGCGGCAGCATTTTCGCCACGGTCGAGAGACAGTCGGGCTCCAGCAACACCGCGCCCAGCACCGCCTGCTCGGCCTCTGCGCTGAACGGCATCACCGTTCCGGGCAGTGCCGGCGTATTCAGTTGAAAATTATCTTCCGGCATTTTTACCACCCTTTTTTGAGTGAAATTACTTCAAAGTGAAAACGATTTTCTAATCGTAAACGACTTTTAGTCATTGCAAAATTTAATGCTGCGCATCAAGTGCATCGGACTTTTACTGTGCTTCGGTCACCGATACCGCCAGCTTCGCGGTGATGCCGTTATAGAGCTTCACCTCAATGTGATAGCCGCCGAACGCCTTGATGTCGGTGTCGAGGTGGATCTTGCGCTTGTCAATGTCGAAGCCGTACTGCTTTTTAATCTCCTGCGCAATCTCCTTTGCGGTGACGGAGCCGAACAGTCTGCCGCCCTGGCCCGCCTTTGCGGTGATGCGGACGGTCTTGTCCTTCAAAGCTTCCGCAATACGCTGTGCTTCTTCGGTCTCGGTTTTCACTTTATATGC
>ENA-UOJH01002077-UOJH01002077.1-human-gut-metagenome-genome-assembly--contig:-C148-NODE-2077-length-13206-cov-241.541328_pt1 | contig 13206 bp, 10 predicted proteins | sample MGYA00242345_ERZ723892 | MGnify/ENA metagenome assembly ERZ723892 | reverse complement strand
TCGAAGCCTATTGCGTTTTAGCATGAAGCCTATTGCGTTTAATACCGAAGCCTATCTCGTTTTTATGAGTTTCGTGACAGCAGTTATGTGCTTAATGGAGATAAAAAAAGCCCTGCCCCGCAAAGGGGGTAGGGCTTTGTTATGATATTGCCGCCTGTGTGCGTTGTTGCTTTTATATGTGTTGCCACTTCGTGGAGGGAGGCCTGTTAGAACAAGCTGAGGATCTTGTCTACTATCTTGTCGATATTAGAGGAGTCGTTGAGTTCTTCCAACTTTTCGTTGAGTTTGTCTTCCACCTTTTTGCTGACCTTGTCGGACATTTTGTCAATAGCCTCGTTGGTCTTGTTTTCGAGCTGTGACTGCAGGTTGGTGTTGTCTGAAGAGTTGTTTGCCGACTGATTGTCATCAGCATTTTCAGATGAGTCGTTGCTGTTGAGCAGTTCCGCATTTTCCATTGCCTTGATGGCATCATCGGCATTGATGGTGTATACCTTGCCCAGGATTCCGAAGCTTACATTGTGACTTTTGCCATTGAAGCTGACGGTGCCTTTCGAGAAGATGATGTAGTTGTGGTACTCGAAAAGCTGGTCGAAGGCAACATCTATCATGTTGTTCGAGATCATCTTGGCAAACGAGCGCAGGCCCTCGGCGAAGATGAAGTCGTCACTGATGTTTGTAGTCTTGTCTATCACCTTGCCGACTTCTTCCTTTACGGCTTGCTTATGAGTGTCTCTGCCGGGGTTGGTGAATGCCAGGATGAGCAGAATCACAACCAAGAGTCCTACGAAGAATTTCCAGTAAGATTTCTTTTTCTTAGGCTTCTTGTCGCTGTCCTTCCCGTTCTCATTTTCCTCTGTTTCTGCTGCAGGCTGACTCATCTCTTCCGCCTGATTGGCTGTAGGAGGAACAGGAGGCACAGCAGTTCCTGTCTGCTGACTGCCTTCGGCGAGAATGTATTTCAGTTCGGCTATTTTCCAGGCTGGAGTCCAGTCTGCCATACCTTCTTTCCATACCAAAGTCTCAGGCTTGATATGTTTTTCTGCCAGCTGGGCTATGCTGAATGGTCCGGCTTGCTTTCCGTTTTCTACGATGAAGTATTCCATTGTTTCTGTCTGTTTGTTTTTTGTTTTTCTTTAACTTCCTCCTAACTTCTTTGCTCTTCACTTTCCCTCATGCGTCGCTTTCCACCATTTGGTCTGTTTCTTGGTTCTGAGAGCCACGGGATGCGAACTGGGGTCGCTGATGGTAAGACCCGAGAAGTCTTTGACGGTGATGGTTGTCGCATTGATGTTGCTGTACACTTCTGCGGTGCTTTGTGCGGCTTTTACCGTGGCTTTCAGCTGAGTGGCAAACTGATCCTTCATAGAGGCGTTGGGCTTCAGACTGTCTACATAGTTGCCCAAGTCGTAATACAGGTTGGGGGTGTATCCGTCTTCTGTCTGCACGCCAGCCAGGCGTTCTGTGGTGATGGTGTACTTGCTGTTCAGTTCCTTCATGATGGCAGCCAACTTGTCCATCTGTCGGCAGTCGATGGCAGCAAGGCTCGCGTATGGGGTAGAGGTGCTGTTGTAATGAGAGTAGTACGACGAGATGATGCTTGCGTAGTTGGGAGTTGTCGTGTTGAGATAGCTCCAGATATCCTCGTAGGGCAGTCCCTTTGCCATAATCTCATTGGGCGAAGCCAAGAGGAAGTTGGTGGCATCCTTCAGCTCGTAAGCCGTCTCCACATTACTCATATAGCAGGCATCGAAGAGGATGTACTGCATCTTGATGCCGTTGGTCTCGATGGCTTGTGCCAGCGATGATACGTTGATGGCATAGGTGTTGTCGAGTCCGCCAAAAGAGCGGGTCTTGAGTGCAGCTTTTCTCTTGGCCTTGTTGGGATAGTCGGTCCAGTCGGAAATGTTGTTCCATCCTGTTCCGTGTCCTCCGATAATCAGGGCATAGTTGAGTGCCTCTGCCTGCTGTTTCACCTCACCGATGATGTCTGTCAGTCCTTCCGTAGTGGTGTAGGCAGTGCCGGTATAGTTTTCCAGCATCTGATGCTCTACAGTAAAGGTGCTTGAGTTGTAAGTCAGCTCAAAGAGCGAACTCTCTGTGGCAGATGTGCTCATAAACACAAATACCCTTGTGCTTTTTAGTCCCTTGTTCTTCTTGATGGCATTCTCTATCTGGTTCAGGTTGTTGACCATATCGCTGTAGAGTCCTGCCGAGTTTTCGGTTCCCGACCATGGATACATGATGAGCAAGGTCTGCTTGTTGACGCTGTCGATGTCGAAAGCCTCGTCGTTGCAGCCCGTCAGTCCCATCAGGGCGAAGGATACATATATAAATAAGGTGAAAAGCTTCTTTCTAGTCATGATACGAAAAATGTTAAATGTTAAGTGTTAAATGTTAAGTCGTGGCGCCCTTGTAAAGTCTTGTTCTTAAGATGGCAAGAGCAGCCTCGTCTAACACTTAACATTCAACATTTAACATTGAAAAAAATAGTCTGTTACTTCTTCTTGAGTTCTTCGATAGTAGCCTTGAGGGCTGCGATCTTCTCTACAGAGTCGCTTTCTTTCTTGCGCTCAAGAGCCACCACCTTCTCAGGAGCGTGAGCCACGAAGTTCTCGTTGCTGAGCTTCTTGCGCACACCCATCAGGAAGCCTTCAAGGTGCTTGAGCTGTGCCTCAGCCTTCTCTATCTCGGCAGCCACGTCGATAAGGTCGCCCAATGGTACGGCAAACTCGTCGGTACCTACCATGAAACTGGATGCGTCGGCGCTCTTATCGGCGATGACCTCAATCTTGTCGAGGTTGGCCATCTTCAGAGTTACGTCGTTGTAAGCCTCGAAGTCGTTCTTGCCCACTGCCTGGAGTGAGAGCTGCTCCTTCTGAGCGATGTTCTTCTGGTTGCGAACGGTACGGACACCGGCGATAATCTGCTTCACAGCCTCGATGTCGGCTGCCAATTTCTGTTCCTCGGCTGTAGGTACAGGAATCTCCAGCTTCTCGCGCATGATGCTCTCGCCCTCCTTGCGGTCGTAGATGTGCTGCCACAACTCCTCGGTGATGAATGGCATGAATGGGTGCAGCATCTTCAGCAGTGCGTCGAAGAAACGCAGGGTAGCGTCGTAGCTCTTCTGGTCGATAGGCTGACCGTAGGCTGGCTTCACCATCTCCAAGTACCAAGATGAGAACTCATCCCAGAACAACTTATATACAGTCATCAAAGCCTCAGAGATACGGTAGTCCTTAAACTGCTTCTGCATCTCCTCGTTCACCACCTTGAGCTTGGCATCAAACCATTTCACTGCGATTTCAGCACTCTTAGGCTGCTCGATATCTGCAGTCTCCCAACCCTTCACGAGGCGGAAGGCATTCCAGATCTTATTGTTGAAGTTACGTCCATGCTCGCAGAGGCTCTCGTCGAAGAGGATGTCGTTGCCGGCTGGAGCACTGAGCATCATACCCATACGAACGCCGTCGGCACCAAACTTGTCAATCAGATCCAGTGGGTCTGGTGAGTTACCGAGACTCTTGCTCATCTTGCGGCCCAGTTTATCGCGTACGATACCTGTGAAATATACGTGCTTGAATGGCATCTTGCCACGATACTCGTAGCCAGCCATGATCATACGTGCTACCCAGAAGAAGATGATATCCGGACCAGTTACGAGGTCGGAAGTAGGGTAGTAGTAGTTGATCTCCTCATTGTCAGGATGCTCGATACCATCAAACAGAGAGATAGGCCACAACCATGAAGAGAACCAGGTGTCGAGGCAGTCGCTCTCCTGCTCAAGATCCTCAGCCTTGATGTTGGCGTTCTTCTCCTGAGCGAGCTTCAGAGCCTCCTCTGCAGTCTCAGCTACCACGAAATCCTTCTTGCCGGCATTGTCGAAGTAGTAAGCTGGGATGCGGTGACCCCACCAGAGCTGGCGGCTGATACACCAGTCCTTGATGTTCTCCAACCAGTGGCGATAGGTATTCTTGTACTTCTTAGGATAGAACTCGATATCATCGTCCATTACTGGAGGAAGGGCGATGTCGGCAAAGTGCTGCATCTTGAGGAACCACTGTGTAGAGAGCTTTGGCTCGATAGGAACATTGGTACGCTCAGAGAAGCCCACCTTATTATTATAGTCCTCAATCTTCTCCATCAGACCGGCGTTCTGAAGGTCGATGGAAATCTGCTTGCGCACATCCATGCGATCCATACCTACATAGAGACCTGCTGCCTCGCTGATGGTACCATTGTCGTTGAAGATATCGATGGTTTCCAAACCGTGCTTCAAACCGAGGGCGTGGTCGTTGATATCGTGAGCTGGAGTTACCTTCAAGCATCCGGTACCGAACTCGATATCTACGTATGTATCCTCGATGACAGGAATCTCACGGCCTACGAGAGGCACAATGACGTGCTTACCCTTCAGCCAGGTGTTCTTCTTGTCCTCTGGGTTGATACACATGGCTGTATCGCCCATGATGGTCTCAGGACGTGTGGTTGCCACTACAGCATAGTAGCCCTTCTCGTCCTTGTGCATCACGTTCTCCTCGTCCACCTGCTGGCAGTCTTGCTCCACTACGTAATACTTCAGATGGTAGAGTTTAGAGTGCTCGTCCTTGTAGATAACCTCCTCGTCGGAGAGCGCAGTCTGCGCCTTAGGATCCCAGTTCACCATGCGCACGCCGCGATAGATAAGTCCCTTCTGGTAGAGGTCGCAGAACACATGGATCACGGCACGCGAACGGGTCTCGTCCATAGTGAATGCTGTGCGGTCCCAGTCGCAGCTGGCACCCAAGCGACGCAACTGCTTGAGGATGATGCCGCCATGCTCGTGAGTCCAGTCCCATGCATGCTTGAGGAACTCCTCACGGGTGAGGTCGGTCTTCTTGATGCCCTGCTGAGCGAGGCGGTTCACCACCTTGGCCTCGGTAGCGATACTGGCATGGTCGGTACCTGGCACCCAGCATGCGTTCTTTCCCTCCATTCGTGCACGGCGCACGAGGATGTCCTGGATTGTATTGTTGAGCATGTGTCCCATGTGGAGCACACCTGTTACGTTAGGTGGTGGGATTACCACTGTATAGGGGTCACGACCGTCTGGCTTCGAGCTGAAGAGTTTGTTGTCGAGCCAGTACTGATACCATTTTCCTTCCACGTCTTGTGGATCGTACTTACTTGCTAATTCCATTTTTTATTATCTTTTGTTGTTTTTTCTTCAATAAAATCGGTGCAAAGTTACTAAATTCTGCCGAAATAAGCGAGGTCTTTACTTATTATTTTCCTTCATTTATGTTTTTCATCTTCATTTGGAGCTTTAAATTTGTAGAATACTTCTTTTATATGTTTTGTTCTATTCATAAGTCTTGGGATTTTTATGGATAGTAGTGATGAACGACAGGCCACTTTGTGCCACTTGTGCCAATGTGCCAAGTGGCACAAATATAGAAAAATATAGAAAAAACCAGTATTTATGGTACTTTTAGTACTGAAATGCCACATGGCACTTTGGCACAAGTGGCACAAACTTATGCTACTGGTTACTCTACATGACCTCTTCTCAGCCGATGAGCGGACCTTGGTGTGTCTGGGGCGTAAGTACCATCTTTTCATCTGTTGGTATGTCACTTGGCAGTGACAAGTATGATACTTATGTCCTGTAATGTCAGGCTGCAATATTTATTTCGTATGACGATATTTAAATACTGTGTACTCAAGTTAGAAGTTATTTATTACCAAAAAAAACATGAAAATAACGATGGGTTTCCAAGAAAAGCATTATCTTTGCACTATAGTTTCATTAAAATAATATCAACAAGTGCATAGCAAGGAAGAAAAATTAGCCGCTTTCGGGAGATTGCTGGATGTGCAGGACCGCCTGCGCATACAATGTCCATGGGACAGGAAACAGACCTTCGAGAGTCTTCGACCCAATACCATTGAGGAGACTTTCGAGTTGTGTGACGCTCTGATGAAGCGCGACTATAAGAATATCAAGAAAGAGTTGGGCGATGTGCTCGAGCATGTGATGTTCTACAGCATCATAGGGCGTGAGGACGAGGAGTTCGACATCTGTGATGTCTGCAACCAGGAAGCCGACAAGCTCATGTTCCGCCATCCGTTCATCAACTGGCGTGAGGAGGGTAACTGGACGGTTGCCAACCCCGACATGTGTATCAACGAAGCAGGACAGGTGGTGTATAAGGAAACCCAGCAGGAGGAGCCCGATGACGCCTCACGTCCCTCTACCGCCTCGGCTGTGGAGAAGACCTGGGAACAGATTAAGCAGCAGGAGAAAGACGGCAACGAGCGGGTGCTGAGTGGAGTGCCCGATGCCTTGCCCTCGCTCATCAAGGCTTATCGCATACAGGACAAGGCACGCAACGTGGGCTTCGACTGGAAAGAGAAGGAGGATGTGTGGGACAAGGTGTACGAGGAACTGGAAGAGCTGAAGGCCGAACTGGCTAAGGGTGACAAGGAAAACTCCACCCGCGAGTTGGGCGATTTCCTCTTCTCTGTCATCAATGCCGCCCGGCTGTATAAGCTCAATCCCGACAATGCTCTGGAGATGACCAACCAGAAGTTTATCCGCAGGTTCAACTATGTGGAAGACCATTCGATGAAGCAGGGTAAGAGTCTGAAAGACATGACCTTGGAGGAAATGGATAAACTATGGGATGAGGCTAAACGTCAAGAGTAAGGAGTTTAATATAATACATATAAAGATGAGACGATTATTCTTTTTTACAGTGGCTGTCGTGGGGCTGATGCTCATGGCAGGTTGCCACGACCGTAAGGCGGCAAAGGTAATGGGTATGAACGATTCTGTAGATGTGGAGGCGGACAACGATTCCACCATTTATGGCGTTTGTGGCGAAGGAACCTCCATGCACTCGCTGCAACTCATTGCTGACAATGGCGATACACTCGATGTCTTTGTTGACGACGAGGAACCGGGAGTGGTACAGGGCGGGCTCCTGGCTGGCGACCGCATAGCCCTGATAGCTTACAAGTCTGCCGACGGCGAGATGGTGGCGCAGCGCGTCATTAATCTTACCTCACTCTTGGGCAAGTGGACCAGTATAGACAAGAACTTCGAGATCGTGGAAGGTGGCGACATCGTCAACAACGTCAAGGCAGAGGTCAACCCCTGGACCTCGTGGAAAATCGTCAACGGCAAACTGCTGCTCAATACCGATACCTTCGCCATCGACAACCTGGGTCCCGACAGTCTGCTGCTCGAGAACCATAAAGGCATCTATGTATTCAAACGCCAGCAGTAGGAGAAGCTGGAGAGACAGATTATGGAACCATTCAGAATTCATATCTTAGGGTGCGGCAGCGCTTTGCCCACCCTCAAGCACAGTGCTTCCGCGCAGCTCATCGAGATGCGTGGCAAGTGCTTCATGATGGATTGTGGCGAGGGAGCACAGATGCAGTTCAGGCGCTCGCATGTCCACTTTGCCAAGGTGAGCGCCATCTTTATTTCTCATCTTCATGGCGACCATTGCTTTGGATTGTTAGGACTGCTCTCCACCTTTGGTATGTTGGGACGTACATCTCGATTAAAGGTTTTCGCTCCAGAGTGTTACGCCAGCCTGTTTGAGCAACAGATGAACTTCTTTATGCAGGGCATGACCTATGAAATAGAGTTTGTTCCCGTAGATACAACCCAGCAAAAAGTGGTTTACGAAGACCATTCCGTCACCGTAGAGACGGTGCCTTTGCGCCATCGTGTACCCTGCTGTGGCTACATCTTCCGCGAGAAGCCCACCTTGCCTCACATCCGTCGCGACATGATAGACTATTACGGCATTCCGCTCTCGCAGATCAACAACATCAAGAACGGCGCTGACTGGACGACACCCGAGGGCGACATCGTGCCCAACAGCAGGTTGGTGGAGCCAGCCGACGCACCCCGCAGTTATGCCTACTGCAGCGATACGTGCTATCTGCCCGATCTGTATGGAAGAGTAAAAGACGTGACGGTGCTCTATCACGAAAGCACCTATACCTCGGAGAATGAGGACCGTGCCAAGATCTATTATCACAGCACAGCGCGCCAGGCTGCCCTTGTCGCCCAGAAGGCCGGGGCAGGGCGCTTGTTGCTCGGTCATTACAGCGCCCGATACAACAATGAGAATGTGCTGCTCGAAGAGGCGAAGGCGGTCTTCCCAGAGAGTTATCTCGCGCAAGAGGGAATGGTGTTTGAGGTGAAGTAGTTCTCGGGAGTTCTCTCAGGAGTTAAGGAGATTTCAAAGGAGTTAAAGAAGTAAAAGGAGTTAAGGAGTTAAGACAAATGCTTTTGTGGACTTAAATAAACACTAAGCATTAACTCAAGTTTCGCTTGTGGTTCAAGCACGCCCTTTCTGGGCGTGTGGCGCTAACTTGCGAAAGTTGAAACATATAATGTTTCCTCCAAGGCATTTGTCTTCACTCCTCAGCGACCGGAGGGAGCGATAACTCCTTAACTCCCTTAACTCCTTAAAAAAACTCCTGCAGAAAAAAGTTCATTTTTAGATGCAAGGTTTTTGTATCTCGTAGTTTAATAAATAAATTTAGGAGAATTTGGAATCAGAAAAGCAACTCCTCGACGACATTTTGAGTGGTAGTCGCGATGCCATGCATCGACTCTACGACCGCTACATCGGGTATGTGATGGCCGTAGGGCTCAGGTACGTACCCGACAGGGACGAGGTGCGCGATGTCGTACAGGACAGCTTTGTGAAGATCTTCTCCTCCATCTCCCGCTTCGAGTATCGGGGCGAGGGCTCGCTTAAGGGCTGGATGCTGCGTATTGTAGCCAACGAGGCCATCAGCTACGCCAAGGCAAAGACGAAGTTTGTATTTACCGATGAGGTGCCCGACGAACCCGAGGCCGACAGCCCTGAGGTGGAACGTGTGCCGCCTGATGTGCTGACGCGGCTCATAGGCACGCTTCCCGATGGATACAGGCTCGTGCTCAATATGTATGTGTTTGAGCAGAAAAGCCACAAGGAGATAGCCGCAGAACTGGGCATCAAGGAAAGCACCTCTGCATCTCAGTATCTGAGAGCCAAGAAACTATTGGCAACGAGAATAAAAAACTATTTAAAGAATACGGAAAATGAACAAGACTGATTGGACAGACAAACTACGAGACAGGCTGGAGAACTATGAGGCTCCGGTCGGCGGTGACTTGTGGGCAGACATCGAGCAATCGCTTGTTCATCGCCCTGCCGTTCTTCGTCCTCTTGGCGCCAAGCCAGCCCGTCGCATGGGTTTGCGTTGGTGGGGAATGGCAGCAGCCCTGGCTGCCCTCGTGGTGGGAGGCAGTTATGTGTATTTACAGCAACCTCTTTCGCCTGCCGATACGGCAGTAGTGTCTTCTGTGATGAACCGTCAGGGGGCTTTGTCGTCTGGTAGTTCCAAGGATGATGCGCATGGCAATGCTGCTGAAAATCAAATAGCAGCCCTTGATACAGATGCCAGTCTTTCTGCTGCTCAAAGCGGCCAACCTGTTCTGCTGGCAGATAATATAGTGGACAACAGTCGTGCAGCCAGAAAGTCGCAAGGAAATGAGGCCTCAGAGCCCCTTCTTCTCTCTGCTGACGGAGGTGAAGAGCCAGTCTGTGACCTGTCGCCAGCATTGACAGAGCCTGCCGGTTCTGCTGCCCGTTCGGCTCAAGAGTCTTCGGATTCCCGAGAGGCATCTTCCGTCCGTTCCTCTTCATCATCAGAATCTCATCAGAAAAAGCATGCTGCTTTGTCTGGCAGTCAGACGAGAAAGTCTGTCCGTCCGGTGTCCCTTTCTATGGCCGATCCACAGATTGTTGCAGCCAAGTCGGCCGCTTCCGAGGGCTGGTCGGTGAAACTCTATGCCGAGAATGGCATTCCTCGCAGTTACAGCAACGGCGAGTCTTCGGGCTCTTGGGTGATGAGCGACGCCATGATGGGACCTGCTGTCGACAACACACTGCAGTTTATGGTCGTCAAGCTCAACAACAAGGAGTCTCTTGTCGACTCCAAGCATCATTTTCCCGTCTCGGTGGGTTTGCAGGTAGGTGTGCCACTTCTTCCACGTCTCTCGCTTACCGCGGGCGTTGTCTATACACAGACCAGTTCTGATTTTACTTATCAGTATGGCTCCGGTCAGATGGTTGTCAACCAGTCGCTCCACTATGTAGGTATTCCTGTAGGACTTTCCTATGAGGCCTGGGGTATCAGCCGTTTGCATACCTATGTCAATGTAGGAGGTGAAGGGGCAGTAAATGTGAAAAACAAGACCTTGATGGATGGCAACCGTGAAGATGTGGGGCGCGACAAGATGCAATGGTCTGCCAATGCATCCCTGGGCATTCAGTTTGACGTGATTCCTCAGTTGGGCATTTATGCCGAGCCGGGTGCGAAGTATTATTTTGACAACGGCAGCCATATAGACAACGTGTTCAAGGACAAGAAACTGAACTTCAATTTCCAGTTTGGCTTGCGTTGGAACATCGGAAAGTAACGCTTCTTTGTGGGAATGTTTAATTCAACTTTCCCAATTGTGAAAGTTGAATTAGACGTTAAACAAAGTTAAAACCTGGCTTTTGCTGTTACATTTTGAGGCTTAATAACGTTTATTAGGATGAAGACGTATTTAATTAGGTCAAAAACATAAAATAATCATCCTAAAGAATTTGGAGAAATGGTAAAAGTTCTGGCAAGTATAGGCATGCTGCTGACCTATACTGCTGCAATTTCGGCAGCAAATACACCCCGTTGGGCAGACAATGGCACCAAGACAGCTCCCATAGAAGTGACCGACACGATGGCATACGACAGCATCAAGTGGTCGGAAAAACTGGACGCAGTGACCGTTGTTGCAAAGAAACCCCTGGTAAAGAGCGAACTCGACAAAATGACCTACGATGTAGAGTCTGACCCTGAGGCACAGGCCAACAGCGTGTTGGAGATGCTACGCAAGGTGCCGATGGTGACAGTCGACGGGCAGGACAACATCATGGTGAACAACAGTTCGTCGTTCAAGGTCTATGTCAACGGCAAACCCAACAACATGATGTCGAACAATCCCTCCGAGGTGCTCAAGAACATGCCTGCCAACAGCGTGAAGAAGATAGAAATCATCACCAATCCCGGGCCTAAGTACGATGCCGAGGGAGTGGGAGGCATCATTAATATCATCACCACAGGCAAGGGCATGGAGGGATATTCACTCACCGTAGGTACCAACTATAACACCCAGGGCCGCATAGGTGCTAACATGTTTGGCACCGTACAGAGTGGCAAGTTCACCGTCAGCGGACGCTACAGCTATACGCACAGCGATGCGAAGCGCTACTGGGGCGGCAACCGTCGCGAGGTGACCGGCAACATTGACGAGACATCAGCTAATGTGGAGAGCTATTCCACAAGCAATGGCTGGTACAACTACCATTCTGGCAGTTTCGAGGCCAGCTATGAGATCGACAGTCTGCGCCTCGTGTCAGCCTCGTTTGGCCTATGGGCTGGCGGAGGCCACACACCCAATGAGCGACAGGTAGTGGCAACATCGCCCCTCGACGAAAGTCCCCTTTACCATTATTCCAACTTAGACCGTTCCCGCAACAGATGGTCTTCCATCGACGGAGGCATCGACTATCAGCGCTCCTTCCCGGTGAAAAACCGCTTGCTCACCCTGTCTTACAAGATCAACAGCAACCCCAGCGATGACGAAGACGAATACGTGTATCATGACATAGACGGCGTGGCTGTATGGCAAGACTATCTGCACATGCTGAAAGACCAGCGTCACGAACAGGACGGCAATTCGTTGGAGCAGACCTTCCAGATAGACTATACCACGCCCTTTGCCAAAATACACACCCTGGAGGCAGGCCTGAAGTACATCATGCGCGACAACCACAGCAACGACGACCGCTACACCCGTGAGGCAATGAGTGCAGCCGACTACGTCTACGACGAAGCCAACAGCTCGCACTACAAGCATACCAATGACATTTTCGCAGGCTATCTGGGCTATGGAGTGAAATGGAAACTGCTGTCTGGTCGTCTCGGTCTGCGCTATGAGCACACCCTGCAAGACGTGAAGTACCGTTTAGGCCGTGGCGAAGACTTCCGCAAGAACTTCGACGACCTTGTGCCCTCGGCAAGTTTCGGCGTGCGTGTGTCCGACTACGTCAATTTCAGCCTTGCCTACAACATGCGCATCTTCCGTCCAGGCATCTGGTATCTCAATCCTTATCTCGATGACAGCAATCCAGCTTCCCTCAGCCAGGGCAACAGCGACCTCGTGAGCGAGAAGAAGCATCAGATCACGTTGGGTTTCAACCTCAACACCAGCAAACTGAGTCTGAACGTGAAGGCCGCTACGGCTTTTGTCAACAACAGCATCGAGGAAGTCACCTCACTCGTTGACGACCGCACCATCGCAGGGTTGAGCCATCCTACAGGCAAGCAGGTCATCTACACCACCTATGAGAACATCGGTAAGATGAAGGGGTCGGCTCTGAGTGCCTATGTCAGCTGGAACATCTTCAGCAAGACACGCATCTACTCCAATCTGTATGGATTGTACAGCGACTACTCCAATGGGCAGACCATGCACAACCACGGATGGTTTGGCTACACCTTCACCGGCATCGAGCAGACGTTGCCCAAGGATTGGTTCATCTCCTTAGATTATTTCGGCCGTACGAAGAGTGTTTCCCTTCAGGGCAAGGGCAGTTCTTATTTCGACTATGGCATCACGGTCAAGAAGTCATTCCTCAACAAGCGTCTCAACGTGAGCGTCTATGCGGGCAGTCTGTTTAATAAGTACACGCGCCAGGACGACGTGACCGAAAGCACCAATTTCCGTCAGAGCTCCTGGTCGAAAACCAGCAGTCGCCGCTTCTACTTCTCTGTCACCTATCGCTTCGGTTCGCTCAAGGCGAGTGTGAAGAAAGCTGAGCGTGGCATCGAGAACGACGATGTGAAAGGCGGAGGAGGCGGCAAGGAATAACTTGCCTCCCAAGAAATATCAATTCTCTCTCTTTAATATTCCCAGGTATTGCCGGCAAGTGAGCCACATACCTGGGCTTTTTATGTTTATGAATCCCGGTTTCGGGGGATTTGTCCCTGGTCTTGGATATTCTGCCGTGGGGTGAGAAGAGGAACTTGTCGGTAATACACCCTCGCGCACCCGCGCAGCCCGCGCTCCCGTGTGTATAATATAATGAGAGTGGGGCAGGAAAGTCT
>ENA-UOJH01002070-UOJH01002070.1-human-gut-metagenome-genome-assembly--contig:-C148-NODE-2070-length-13244-cov-7.906210_pt1 | contig 13244 bp, 9 predicted proteins | sample MGYA00242345_ERZ723892 | MGnify/ENA metagenome assembly ERZ723892 | reverse complement strand
GGATCTGCTCGTGGGTGTGCATATGCGGCACCTTGTACATGTGGTTCTCCTCGACAGCCTCGAACAGGTACGGGCCGACGAAGGCGGGGTTCATGCCCTTGACGGTGATGTTGCTGTCGAACAGGCGGCGGTAATCCCAGTAGCTGTCGGTGGCGTAGAACGGGTCGCACGGGACGCTGTAGTCGGCCGGGCGGTGATCCTCGCTGTTGTGGATGTTCGTGTGCACATATTCGGGACAGAACACGCTCACACCCATCATGCTGTAGTCGGGGTCGTTCTCGGCGAGGTCGCGCACGGCCTCAGCGATGCAGACGGCGGCATGCTTGCTCGCAAGGTAGGCCGTATTGTAGCGCAGGCCGGTGATCAGGCCGGCGATGGATGCGGTGAACAGGAAGTGGCAGGGCGTGCCCTGCTGCTTGAAGATGGGCAGCACCTCGTGCACGTAATAGGTCAGGCCGAGCACGTTCGTGTTCATGGCCCAGGCCCAGTCCTGAGGCGGATGGTTGTAGACCCAGCCGGCGGTGGCGATGCCGGCGTTGGCGAACATCAGGTCGAGCTGGCCGTACTCCTGCATGACGCGCAGGATGCTGAAGCGGACCTCTTCATACTTTGTGACGTCGGTCTTGATGGTGACGACCTTCGGCGCGCCGGCCTTCTCGCAGATGGCCTTGGTCTCCTCGAGACCCTCGGTGTTGATGTCGATGAGGGCGAGGCGCATGCCGCGCTTGGCAGCCTCTTCAGCGAAGGCGCGGCCGATGCCGGTGGCGGAGCCGGTGATGGCGGCAACTTTGTTCTTGAATTCTTTCATGTCTTGACTTCCTTTCTGTTGTGATATGGTGTGGGTTGACGGGGCTCAGGCGAGACCCGGGAACAGGACGCACATGAGCGTGACGGCGGCGGTACCGACGGTCGTGGCGATGACGGTCGTCACGAACAGGGCGGGGTAGACCTCCTTGAGCTTCATGTGGCACATGGGCAGCAGCATGAGGATGCTGCCCGAATAGGGCATGGAGTCGAGCGTGGTGGCCGCAAACGCGGACACGCGGTGGATGGTGCTGGCCGTCAGACCGAGCGCCTGCAGCTTCGGCGCGATGATCGGCAGCGCGACGAGCTGGCCGGTGGACGAGCCGCCGGTGAGCATGCACATGAGCGCCACAACGACCCAGCAGATGAGGATCGGCGCGATGCTGATGCTTGTGATGGCGGTGATCATGGACTGGAACGCGTCCGTGTTGGTGATGACGCCGGCGAAGCCGCAGATTGCGGCGACGGTCATCGTCATGGGCACGGAGTCGACGGCGCCGCTGTTGAGCATGGCCTTGAGATCCCTGCGGCGCAGCTGCGGCCAGAACAGCACGAGAGACAGCGCGATGGAGCACAACAGGCAGATGTTGATGTTGAGCTTCCAGATGTTGAACAGCAGGAAGAGGACGGCCATCGGAATGAGGGCGACGATCAGCTTCGGCTTGCTGCCTGTGCTGTCATAACGCGGGTCGAGCGGGTGGAGCTCGAAGTGCTCGCCGCGTTTGCGGGCGCGGTTGATGAGCAGGTTCATGATGACGAGGATCGCGGCGATCTCCGCCGCCGCGCCCACGAGACCGGGCACCAGTGCCACATCGGCCGCCGTGCCGAGCACGGTCATGGCGGCTACGTTCGTGACCTGCGGGCTGCCGGGCACGGTCAGCGTGAAGGTGAACGAGCCCGCGCCCAGAATGCCGAGGATGAACTTCTTCGGGATATCGCAGCGCTCGAAAATGACCAGCGCGATCGGGTACATGAGCACGATGACGACGCCGGCGATGATGCCGCCGAGGTTGAGGATGGTGCCGATGACCAGGATCACAGACATGCCGATGAGGTTTTTGCCGGTATTGCTCATGTTCTCCTTGAGCAGGTGGTTCATGACGGTGTCGGCGATGGTGTAGGCGGCGCCGCTCTCCGTGTAGATCTTCGACTGCAGGCAGCCGAAGAGGATCATGAAGAAGAAGCTCTTGACGGCGGTGAACATACCGCTGACATAGTCGCCGACGAGGCTGTCGATAAACGGCAGCGTGTTGCAGGCGATGACGACGCACGCGCCGGCAAATGTGGCCAGATAGACCGACCAGTCTTTATAGCAGAGATAGATAACGATCAGAAAACCAAGGATACAGCCGATGACGCCCAATGTTGACACCTCTTCCGATCGGGATTACACAGATTCGGCCTGCTTCTCGGCCGCATCGAGGGGCTTGCGATCCACCTTCGGGATCAGGTACATGGACACAACGGCGACGCACGAGAGCACGATGCCATAGATGAACGAGGCGGTGTAGCCGCCGGTGGAGGCAACGAGCGCGGCGCTGATGCGCGGCGTGATGAGCGTGCAAAAGATCATGTAGCCGAACAGGGCCACGCCGTAGATGCCGCCGGCGTAGACCGGGCCGTAGGACTTGTTGATCGTGACGGGGTAGACGCTGTTGGTGGCGCCGAAGCCGAGGCCGAGCAGCGCATAGCCGAGGTAGAACATGAACAGCGAGTGCGCGGCGATCAGGCAGATGGCGGACAGGATGCACAGTACGCCGCAGATGCCGTAGACGTGCTTGTAGCTGATCTTGTCGCACAGCGCGCCGAGGAACAGGCGGCTGAGGGTATTGGCGATGAAGTAGATCGACACGCCCAGCGTGGCCGCGCTCAGCGTGAAGCCGGCGTCGGTCATGTACACGGAGAAGCGCGGGAACATGATCATATACATCGTCGGGAAGAAGGCGGTGCACACGATCAGGTGCCAGATGGGACGGGTCTTGAGCGCGCGGCGCACGTTATAGCTCTCGAGCTGGGTCTCCGCACTCGAGGCGGAGCCGGCAAAGCCGGCGGGCGTGTAGCCGACAGGCGCCTGACGGACGCCGAGCGCGCACACGACGCACACGACCAGGGACACGAGGCCGACGATGCGCAGCGTGGAGATGATGCCGGTGGACTGCACGAGCTTCGAGCAGATCGGCGCGAGGAAGGCGGACGAGCCACCGGTGAAGGCCATGCACAGGCCGGAAACGAGGCCGCGCTTGTCCGGATACCAGCCGGTGGAGACATAGGTGGCCACGGTGTAGGCGAGGCCGTTGCCGAGACCCTGCAGGAAGCTGAAGGTCACATACAGCAGCCACGGGGACGACTGCGGCACGAAGCTGCTGGTCAGCGTGCCGAGCGGGAACAGCACGGCGCCGAGCAGCATGGCGTTTCTTGCGCCGATCTTCGACATGAGCGTGCCGCCGATCAGAGCGCCGGGCGTCCAGCACAGCAGCATGGTCGTGCTGACGTTTGCGATGGCGTCTGCGGTCCAGTTAAAGTGTGCTGCCAGCGGGGAAACAAATACGGCTGCAGAGTTGGTCACGCCGGTGATGAGCAAAATCACCAGGCAGCGGATCAGGATTCCAAGGCGGTTGCGATCCATATTCTCGATCGTCTTTTCCATCGAGATTCTCCTTTCTATCATTGACATGGTCCTGCGCTCCGGCAGCCGGGCAGACAGCCGTCCGGAGCGCTCCGCACCGCCGCGACGGACGGCTGCGGAGCTGCGTTCGTGTGTCCCTGCGGGATACACATCGGTTTTGTTCGGTTGTGCCCATTATATTTGCTTGACAGGAAATCGACAATGTTTGCCGTGCACAGTATCCGGTCAAAATTTTGTCATAGAGACCAATCCGCATTTTGCTCCGGAAACCGTTTTTGACGCAAAAAACCGGACCGGCAAGCTTTGCCGGTCCGGTTTTCAGGCTGCGGCCGCCGTCAGAAGGCGACGTTGTTGAGGTAGCCGTCGATCAGAAAAGACAGCTGGAGCGAAAACAGCAGCTCTGTCGTCGAAAGGTCGATCCCGCAGATGGATTCGATCTGTGCGATGCGGTAGTTGACGGTGTTGCGGTGCAGAAAGAGCCGCTCGGAGGTGTGCGCCTTGTTAAAGCCGCATTTGGTGAATACGCGCAGCGTCTGGTAGAGCTCGGCGCTTTTTTCGCGGTCGTAGTGGATGAGCGTGTCGAGCGCGGGATGCCGGATGAAGGACAGCAGGCTTTTGTCCTCGACCTGATCGAGCAGCGCGTAATACACGTAGTCCGAGAAAAAGAAGAGCTTCTGGTCCGAGCGCATCTGCTTGGCCAATTGCAAGGTCTGCAGCAGCATGTTATAGTGGAGTGAAAGCTGGTTGTTGGCCTGAAAACAGTTGCTGATGCCGACGATCAGCCGGTGCCCCTGCGTGTACTGCTCCAGTGCTGCGCGCTGTTCGGGCGTGATGGTGCCGCCGTCCGCCGCTGTCAGCAGCAGCACCAGATCGTTCTTGACCACCGAAAAGGCCGTCTTGCCGAAGATGGCCTGCATATCTGGAATGAGGCGGGATTTGTAGTAGGCCGGCTCCTTATAATAGACCGGCCGGATGATCGCCAGACATTTCTGCTCCGGAAAGCTCAGCTTGGCCAGCTTCATGCGGCGCTCCATGTCCACGTTCTGCGCGCCGGCGAGCATATCGGCAAAGATGTTGTTGAGCTGGGAGGCGCGGTAATCGATCCAGTTGCCGTTGTTGCTTTTGACGATGCGCTCCTTTGCCGAGTTGGACAGCAGCGGGATGATCTGCTGCTCGGCCGCGCTGAACATGCCGGTCTTGCTCACGATGATGACGTAGCCCATCATGAAATTGTCGTAGACGATGCGCGTGCACAGCAGATAGCGCTGCATGTGCTCGCAAAAGAGCGTGAAGGGCTTGTCCGAGAGGGAATACTCGTTTTTGCGCCGCCGGTCCTCGATGTACTCCATTAGAATATCGCTGCAGTATCCCTGCTCGATGCTCCGCATCCACAGCGGGTAGTCCACATAGAAGTTTTTCGTCTTGGCCACGAGCTTTCCCGTGCTGTCGATCACGACGAACAGGTCGCCGGTGACGTCGGTCATTTTGGTCAGCACCCGGTCCAGCTCCGCACCGTTGCAGAGCATATACAGCACCTGTGTATAGAGCTGCTGGTCGGACTGCTGGTAGCTCAGCAGTTCCTTTACGGTCTGAAACAGCACGGCAAATTCACCGCGATCGATCATGGCGCTGTTCGTCAGTCTGTCCGCTAGCTCCGGCGGCAGCGTGCCGTAGTACAGCAGGTTGGTCGGCAGTACGGTGTCCGGTGTCAGCTGCCCCGCGTCGGCAAAATAGAGCGTTCCGGCCTGCACATCGCTCTGACCGGAGGCAAGGATGTTGACGTCCGCCAGTTCGCAGTCGGAACAAATGTCGATGTACATGAGCATATGCGGCTGACTGGCCGAATGCAGCTTTGTGATCAGTTCGGAAAATTTCACGGTCGTGCCTCCTCTGATATACTAAAATTGTTAAAAAAATATTTAACTCAATTATACTACACGGAGGGGTGCGGGCGCAACCGCTGCCGTTGTGCTGTGCGACAAAAAGGCGGCGGGTCGTTGTGCACGGCACACAACGGCGGTCGTTTCCACGTCGGGCAGGATCGTTGTGCACGGCGGCGGGATTGTCTGTCCCGCACAAAATCAAGCTTTTTTTGGTGTTTCGTGCATATGGAAATTCGCAAAACAGATGGTTAAAATATTTGCAAAGGCACGGATGCGGCGGCAGAATCCGCATCCCATGTCGTTCCTGCACAAGCAGACAGCATCGGTTTCGGAATCCTCCAAAGAAAGAGAAGAAACACCTCATGAAGTACGAAAAACTGTTTCAGCCCGGAAAGATCGGCAACCTCGAGCTGCGCAACCGCGTCGTGATGACGGCCATGGGCGCGCTCATGGGCGACTGGAACGGCTGCACCACGCCGGAGCAGATCCGTTTCTATGAGGATCGCGCCAAGGGCGGCTGCGGCCTCATCATTCCGGAATTCACCTCCGTGGACGCCGACAGCGGCCATTGCAACCCCATCCAGCTCGGCATCTATGACAGCCGGCAGATCAAGAGCTTCCAGCTCATCTGCGAGGCGGTGCATCGCCACGGCGCAAAGATCTTCATCCAGCTGCATCACGGCGGCCGCGAGGCGCCCCCGGCCTGCAACGGCGGCCGTCAGGCCATGGCTCCGAGTGTGGAGCTCAACTCCGTCGTCGGCCGCGCGACCATTCTGCCGCGCGAGATGACCATTGAGGACATTGACAACCTGGTCGAGAAGTACGTGCAGGCGGCGGTCAACTCCGAGCTGGCCGGTGCCGACGGTGTCGAGGTCCACGCGGCGCACGGCTATCTCGTGCAGCAGTTTTTGAGCCCTTACACCAACAAGCGCACCGACGAATACGGCGGAAGCATGGAAAACCGCTGCCGCTTCCTCGTGCGTATCCTCACCGGCATCCGCGCCGCCGTCAGCCGTGATTTCGTTGTCGGCGCGCGCATCAACGGCAATGACTTCGTCGAGGGCGGCAACGATCTCGCTGCCTGCACCGAGATCGCCAAATACCTAGAGCCGTATGTGGATTACTTCAATGTGTCCTGCGGCGTGTATGCCAGCGCACCGACCATGATCGAGCCGTGCTACAGCCCCGAGGGTTGGAGAAAGAATCTGGCCAAGACCATCAAGGCTGCCGTGAATGTGCCTGTCATCGCCGTCAACACCATCAAGCACCCCGAGACGGCCGAGCGCTTCCTGCAGGAGGGCGTGAGTGACTTTGTCGGCATGTCCCGCATGCAGCTGGCTGATCCCGACGTGGTCAAAAAGGCCATGGCCGGCCGTGAGGATCTCATCCGCAAGTGCCTTGGCTGCATGAACTGCAACAAGTCCGTCGTCGCGGGCAAGAACCTGCACTGCGCCATCAACCCCGTCACCGGCCGCGCCACGGTCTACGGCGACGAGAACCTGGTCAAGACCGGCGCCGGCCGCACGGTCGCGGTCGTGGGCGGCGGCCCCGGCGGCATGCAGGCTGCGCTCCTGCTGAAAAAGCGCGGTTATTACCCGGTCATTTTCGAGAGCCGTGACCATCTCGGCGGCAGCGCCGTGCTGGCCTCGAAAGCGCCGTGCAAGGGTATGGTGGCCGAGCTCATCGAGACCATGAAGGCCGAGATGAAGGAGTACCACATCGAGGTGCGCCTGAACACACCCGCCACGGTCGAGACGCTGCGCGCGCTCGATCCCTACGGCGTCGTCGTCGCCTGCGGCGGCGATCAGATCGTGCCGAACATTCCCGGTGTGGACCGCAGCAATGTCTACTATATTGAGGACGTGCTCATGGGCCGCGTCTCCTTCGAGGGCAAGAACATTGCCGTCATCGGCGGCGGCCATGTCGGCCTTGAGGTCGCGCACTTCCTGTGCGACAGCAACAAGGTCACGGTCGTCGAGATGCAGAAGGAGGTCGGTGTCACGATCTACCGCACCGCGCGCTACAAGCTGCTGTCCCTGCTCGCCGAGAGCGGCGTGGAGGTCCTGACCGAGCACGCCATTGCCGGCGTGACCGACGGCGCGGTCGAGCTCAAAAAGACCGACACCGGCGAGGTCGTCACCCGCCCGGCCGATATCGTCATCATGGCGCTCGGTAATCGCCCCGACAAGAGCTACGAGCAGCAGCTCAAGGATGCGTTCGACAAGGTCGTCTTTGTCGGCGACGCCAACAAGGGCGGCACGATGGCCGATGCCACGCTCAGCGCCTACGAAAACTGCTGGTTCTTCTAAACCATACTGAATTTTTTATAAAAGGAAGGCTTTATTATGAAAAACAATCTGTTTGATCTTTCCGGCCAGGTCGCGTTCTGCTGCGGCGGTTCCTCCGGTCTCGGCCTTCAGTTCGCCAAGGCAATGGCCAACGCGGGCGCAGACATCGCGCTCGTCGCCCGCCGCACCGATCGTCTGGATGAAAACGCCAGGGAGATCGAGGCGGAATACGGCGTCAAGGTCTATCCGCATTACATGGATCTGCAGGATTCCAAGAGCATCACGGACTGCGTCAGCGACGTCGTCGCGCATTTTGGCAAGATCGACATTCTGGTCAATGCCGCTGGTATTCCGGGCGGCGGCGACCCGGCCACGCTCACGGACGAGTACTGGCTCAACGTCATCAACACCGACCTCAACGGGCAGTTCTTCACCTGCCGCGAGGTCGTGCGCCAGTCCATGAAGCCCAATCAGTACGGCCGCATCATCATGGTCTCGTCCATCCACGGCGTCTGCGGCCGTAAGGGCGTGGACACGGCACCGTATGCGGCGGCCAAGGGCGGCATCGTCAACCTGACGCGCTCGCTCGGCAACTCCTGGGCGCGCGACGGCATCACCGTCAACTGCATCTGCCCGGGCTACTTCCCGACGGAAATGACCGCGGCCTACATCGACGCGCCCTTCTTCCATCAGGCGCACCTCGAGTGCTGCCCCATGGAGCGCCACGGCGAGACCGGCGAAATGGACGGCCTGTGCACCTACTTTGCCTCCCCGGCCTGCAGCTACACCACCGGCCAGATCGTGTGCGTGGACGGCGGCTGGAGCGCCATCTGATCTCTGCCTGATCCGGCTTTCGCCGCGGCGCATAGCGGCGAAGCCGTTCCTCTCCGCGTCGGGCGGCTGTGTATGCCCGGCTGCCCGACGCGTCATGTTTCCCGTATCACCATGCGCATTTCTTCCTTTCATTTTCCCCCCACTCCATGGCATACGTCCCTTCTTTTCCTTTGCGCGGCAGCAGGTTTTGCTGCCGCGCAAGGCGTTTTGGGGCATTGCGTGCGCGCTTGCGCTGCGCGGCGATTTGTGCTATCCTGCGCGTGAGGTGATACGATGAAAATTCTCATGATCAACGGCAGCCCGCATCCGCGCGGCTGCACATACACCGCCCTGCACGAAATGGAGCGGGTGCTGCGCGCAGCCGGTGCCGAGGTGCAGATTCTGACCGTCGGTGCCGAGCAGATAGGCGGTTGCGTGGCCTGCGGCGGCTGCCGTGCGACCGGCCGCTGCGTGCGCGGCGGGCTGGTGAACGATGCCATCGACGCGATGGAGACGGCGGACGCGCTCGTGCTCGCTTCCCCGGTACACTATGCCGGGATTTCCGGCGCGATGTCTGCTTTTTGTGACCGGCTGTTCTATGCCGGCGGCAGTTGGGCGAATAAGCCGTGCGTCTGCGTCGTCTCGGCGCGCCGCGCGGGCACGACGTCCACGCTCGATCAGCTGGTCAAATACCCAATGATCTCGAATATGCCAGTCGTGTCCTCTCAGTACTGGCCGATGGTGCACGGCGCGCGCCCGGAGGACGTCGCGCAGGACGAGGAGGGCCTGCAGACCATGCGCCAGCTTGCGCGCAATTTACTCTGGCTGCTGCAGTGCATTGCAGCCGGCGATGCCGCCGGTGTCCCGCGCCCGGAGACGGAAGCGCGCAAGTTCACCAATTTCATCCGCTGATCTGCAGCAGAATCACAAAAACAGCCCCCGCAGGCACTGCCTACGGGGGCCCTTTTGCTCGTTATGTGCGGTGCATTCAGCCGTGCTTTTTCGCGCGGCGCTTGCCGGTCATGTGCTCGACAGTCAGGCACAGGACGGTCGTCGCGGGAATGACGGCCTTCGAATACGGAAAGTCCGGCGCACGATACTGCGCCATGAGCACGCGCAGCGCGCGCTCCTTGTCCGCGTCCGGCACGACCGAGATGCGGCCCTGACCGATGACGCTCTCGTACGTCATGGTGCAGTTGCCGTGCTCATCGTCGAGGATGAGCGCGTGCCCGCGGTCCATCTCGAACGCGACATTCGGATTTTTGGCAATGAGGTCGTACTTCGTGCCGGTGTTTGCGCCGTGGAAGTACAGGCGGACAGTCTCGCCGTCCACCTCCAGGCCGAAGTTCAGCGGCAGGATATAGGGATACGGCTCGTCGTGCAGGGCGAGGCGGCAGACGTCGCACCCGCGCATGACGGTGATGAGCTCCTGAAAATCGGTGATCTCTCGATCGGATCTGCGCATGGGAATGCTCCTTTCTGATTAGCCGACCGGCGGGCCGAGGCGCGCCAGCACGTCCTGAAAATAGTCCGGCAGGGGGCAGGTGAACGTCACGAGCTCGCCGGTGCGCGGGTGGAGAAAGCGCAGCGCCCGCGCGTGCAGGCACTGCCCGCTCAGGCCCTTTTCCGGCCGCTTGTGGCCGTAGACCAGGTCGCCGAGCAGAGGGTGACCGATGTGCGCCATGTGCACGCGGATCTGGTGCGTGCGGCCGGTCTCAAGCTCGCAGCGGATGTGCGTGTAGCCGTTGTAGCGTGCGATGACCGACCAGTGCGTGACAGCGCGGCGGGCATTTTTCTGTGTCACGGCCATGCGCTTGCGGTCGGTCGGGTGGCGGCCGATGGGCGCATCGACCGTGCCGGCGTCCTCGCGCAGATTGCCGCAGACGACGGCCTCATACGTGCGGGCCATGGTGTGGTCGGCCAGCTGCGCCGAGAGGGCGAGGTGCGCAAAGTCGTTTTTCGCCGCGACGAGCAGACCGGACGTATCCTTGTCGATGCGGTGCACGATGCCGGGCCGCCGCTCTCCGCCGACGCCGGAGAGACTGTCGCCGCAGTGGGCGAGCAGGGCGTTGACGAGCGTGCCGTCCTCGTGGCCGGGCGCGGGGTGCACGACCATGCCGCGCGGCTTGTTGACGACGATGAGGTCGTCGTCCTCATACACCACGTCCAGCGGCAGGTCCTGCGCTACCAGCTCCGAGGGAGCGGCGTCCGGCAGCGTGACGACAAACGTGTCGCCCGGCGCGGTCTTATAGTTTTTCTTCACGGGTGCGCCGTCTTTCGTCACCGCGCCCTGCGCGAGCAGCCGCTGGGCGGCGCTGCGCGTGAGCTCGGGCAGAGAGCGCGCAAGGAGAGCGTCGATCCGCTCGGCGCTCTCCTGTGTTTGAATCGTTCGTTGTTCCATTAGAAATCCGAAAACTCCGCTAAAATGTCGTCGAGCGAATAGTGCTCGCTGTCCGCCGGGGCGGTGTCTTTTTCCTTGTCGCTGTCCGCGGCGTCCGGTTCGGCCGGCGCGGCGGGCGTGCTGTTGAGATAGGCGAGCAGGGGGTCGTCCGGGGCTGTGTCCGCCGGTTTGACGGCGGGGGCAGCCGCCTTGGGCGTTTCCTGCACCGGTTTGGGGGCGGCAGGCGCTGCCGGGGCCTTTTTCGGCGCGGACGGCGCTGCCGGTGTCACCGGCTGCGCCTGCACGGGCGCGCGATCCCACGCCGCGAACGGGTCGTCCTTCGCCGGGACGGGGGACACGGGCTGCGCGGCGGGCTTTTTCGGCGCAGCGGGCTGCTGTTTCCGTGCGGGCAGATGCAGCTTGTGCGCACGCGCAGGGGCGCCCGGGTGCTGACGGGACTTGCGCGCCTTCTTCGGCGCGGGCTCGCCCTCCTCGCTGCCGTCGCCCCGGTAGAAGATGACGTGCAGGCACAGCGTGATGCCGGCGACGACGATGAAGATATCCGCCAGGTTGAACACGGCGAAGCGCATGAACAGGAAGTTGAACATGTCTACCACGTAGCCGCTGAGGATGCGGTCGATGCAGTTGCCGACCGCGCCGGCGAGCACGAGCACGACCGACCAGCGGCCGACCTTGCCGTGCACGACATTGCGCCGCAGGCAGAACACCGCGATGGCGGCGAACACGACCGTGAAGATGACGAAGATCCAGTGCGGCGCGTGCTGCAGGATGCTGAAGGCAGCGCCGTTGTTGTGGATATTCGTCAGCTCCAGCACGCCGGGGATGAGCGTGACGTGCCCGGTGTCGAGCGGGATATTGAGCGTGACCCAGTACTTCAGGCCTTGGTCAGCAATGAGGATCAGGATGGCGACGATGGCATACCACATAGCGGTTCCTCGCTTTCGGATCAGGATTTTGGGATCGGAATTTTACTCCGCCTTCTGCGCGGCGACGACGGCGGCGCAGCGCGGGCACAGACCGGTCTCGGGGTCGGCCTGCTCGGAGTGCATCCAGCAGCGCGGGCACTTGGTGCCGGGCGCATTGCGCACGGAGATGTGCAGGCCGGGGAAGTTCGTGCCGGTGCCGGTGACGGCGTCGGCCGGCACGTCGCCGCCGACGAGGCACTGCGACACGATAAGCAGCTCGGGCAGGTTCATGCTCTGCACGTCGTCGAGCGCGGCTCTGGCGGCATCGTCGTCGGCGCGCAGCGTCACGGCAGCCTCGAGCGGCTTGCCGATGCGCTTTTCGGCGCGGGCGGCCTCGAGCACGCCGTTGACGTCCGTGCGGACGCGGATCAGCTGATCCCACTTGGCGAGCTCGTCTTCGCTGAGCGCATAGGCGTCGAACGGTTGATTCATGACGTTGAGCAGCACGTTGCGCGCGTCGTCCTCGGCGCGGTGCGGCATGGCCAGCCAGATCTCGTCGCAGGTGAAGGCGAGGATCGGCGCGAACATCTTTGTCATGCTGTCGAGGATGAGGAACAGCGCCGTCTGCGCGCTGCGGCGCTTGAGGCCGTTGCGTTCCTCGCAGTAGAGGCGGTCCTTGATGATGTCGAGGTAGAAGCTCGAGAGCTCCACGACGCAGAAGTCGTTGATCGCGTGCGAGACCACGTGGAATTCATAGTTGTCATACGCCTTGGCCACGCGGCGGATGAGGTCGTTGAGCTTCGTGATGGCCCAGCGGTCGAGCGGAAGCATATCCTCCGGCGCGACGAGATGCTCGGCGTCAAACCCGTCGAGGTTGCCGAGGCAGTAGCGCGCGGTGTTGCGGAACTTGAGGTAGTTTTGCGTCAGCTGCTTGAAGATCTCCTTGGAGCAGCGCATATCGGCGTGGTAGTCGGCGCTGCCCGCCCACAGTCGCAGCATGTCGGCGCCGAACTCGTTGATGATCTCGGCCGGATCCATGCCGTTGCCGAGGGACTTGTGCATTGCCTTGCCCTCACCGTCGACCGTCCAGCCGTGGGTCAGGCACTCGCGGTACGGAGCGCCCTTGCCGAGCGCGCCGACGGCCACGAGCAGAGACGACTGGAACCAACCGCGGTACTGGTCGCCGCCCTCGATATACATATCCGCCGGCCAGAAGCCCTGGTCGCGCTGCATGGCGGCAACGTGGGTAGAGCCGGAGTCGAACCAGCCGTCGAGCGTGTCGGTCTCCTGCGTGAAGTGCTTGCCGCCGCAGTGCGGGCAGGTGAAGCCTTCGGGCAGGATGTCGGCCGCCGGGCGGTCGAACCAGGCGTTGCTGCCTTCCTTTTCAAAGAGCTTGGCCACGGCGTCGATGCTCTCTTCATTGCACACGGGCTTGTGGCAGTCGTCGCAGTAGAACACCGGGATCGGCAGACCCCAGCGGCGCTGGCGGGAGATGCACCAGTCGGCGCGCTCGCGGATCATGGC
>ENA-UOJH01002059-UOJH01002059.1-human-gut-metagenome-genome-assembly--contig:-C148-NODE-2059-length-13294-cov-12.827630_pt1 | contig 13294 bp, 10 predicted proteins | sample MGYA00242345_ERZ723892 | MGnify/ENA metagenome assembly ERZ723892 | reverse complement strand
TAAATTACCAAAATCCCTTGGTTTACAACATAGAAGAACCGTCCCTTTGGTTTGTGGTTTGCTTTTGGTTTGTGATTTGAGGCTGAAGCTTGAATCAGCCACACCACATCACCAACGCCGCCCTCTCCAGCGAGGTCGGTGGCATCGCCAAAAGGATAAAAACCTCTCGCCTTTGGCGAAAAACCAATCTTCAGAAATCTAAATTTGTGTTAGATAAGATAAAAAGGCGTTCAAATTTAGCGGTTCATCATGACGTAGGGACATGCCTTTGGCATGTTTCGATGCAATCTGCAATGTGTCAACGCCTTGGAAACATGCCGAAGGCATGTCCCTACGCTATGGCGTTGTCGCATTTTCCACTTCCGTAGGCCAAATGTCTAATTATCTAAAATCTAAAAATCTAATTTCTAACTTCTAATTTCTTTCTCGGTTTTTGGTGGAGAGCATGATGGTGATGAGTTCGGCGGCTGAGGTGAGGCACAGGGCTTTTGGAATGGTCCAGTTGAGTTCTTCGGGGAGGAAATTGACGATGCGTGTGCCGAAGTAGTAGCACAGCGCAATAGCACTGATTATCATAGTGCTACCCACGGCAATTTGGCGTTGGCCCACGATGAATGCGCCAGCCACGATTTTCGACACGATATATCCGCCAGTGACGGTGAACAGCGCCACGGCATACACGGTGTAGAGCACCGCCGAGTCGTCGTCAACGTTGCCGCTCACGAAGTAGAAAAGCAGGGCAAGGGCTATCACCATCACGAGGTGGGCATTGAAAAGCAGCGAGAACGGACCTTTCGCCTTGTTGTCTTCCAAAAAACGGCACAGCCCCAAATAGGTGAACGCCTGGAGAGAGAATCCTGCGAGGAAAAACGGTTCCCAAAAGGAGTCGAAAAGCGTGCCGATGGCGAAAACCACGCAGCTCATCAGAGTGGGTATGGTGTATTTTTGTATGCGTGTCATGCTGTTTTTTTTCAAAGTTAGCAATTTCATCGCTCTTACAAAAATTTTCGTCAAGATTTTTGAAGTCTACGAGTCAACGGGGCAACGAGTCAACGAGTGGGGTGGGCTTTTGGATTTTTGGATTTTTCGAGGTCTCGAAGATTCGGAGATTCGAGATTTCGAACCGCTTGAAAAAATTGGTGTAAATAGGATTAAAATGGATGTTTTTTATCGGACGAATCGGACTTATCAGACTTATCAGACACCTACTCGTAGACCTGTTGACTTGTTGACTTGTTGACTTCTTTACTGGAAAAAGATTTTTTGGCCGGTGATGAGTTCTTCGTTGGGCTTCATGGCGTTGAGTTTGAGCAGCGACTTCATGCGCACGCCGTATTCCTGCGAGATGCTGTGGAGCGTTTCGCCTTTTTTCGCCACATAGAATTTCACGGAAGGGTGGCGGTCGAACTTCTTCTCCACCCAGACGCGCTCGCCCTCGCGTGGACGCGCGTTTCGGTCGGTAATGTCGTTGTAGTCGAGAATGTCTTTCAGCTTTTTGGAGAACTCAAGGGCGATGCTCTCGTAGGTGTCGCCACGCTTCGCCACCACGAAATATTTGTCCCATTTGCGGTGAATCACATGCTCCATAAACGCCTTATCGTAAGCCTTTTTGTAGGCTTGTTCCTCGTCGTAGGTCTGCTCGGCTTCGGCGGTGGCGGCGCTTTCCTCCTTCGCCTTCGCCATCACAGGCTGGTTGAGGTCGTATTGGAAAAGTTCGTAGGTCTCGATAAGACGAATCAACTTATCGGCATAGGCGGGATTTTCGGCATATCCGCACGCCTTCAGCCCACGCGCCCAACCCTTGTAGTCGCTCACAGGAATGTCGAACAGACGCTGGTAGCGACTGCCCTGCAGGAATTTTGCGTGGTCTTCGTAGCCGTCTTCTGGCGAATCGTATTTGCGGTAGCAGTTGTATGCCGATGCTGCCCCCACATAGGTGCGCTCGCCCTCCCACGAGTGGCACTTGATGCCGAAGTGGTTGTTGGAACCTGTGGCGAGTTTGCTGCGTCCGGCACCGCTCTCCAGCAGTCCTTGCGCAAGGGTGATAGAGGCAGGAATGCCGTATTGCTGGCAATGGCGAATGGCGATGCCCTTGTATTTGTCGATATATTCAAGAAACACGCTCGAAAGCCCCTGCGCCACCGAAGTGAGGCACATCAGCGCAAGAAAAACACAGCAAATCCATCTTTTGGGGTTGCCGTTTGGAAAATTATCAATATATTTGCAATGAAAATAAGTCTTTAACATAAACTCAGATACGATGACTGAAAGAAATATAACTACAAAGGTACAAGTTTTAGCTTACAATGAGCTGAATCAGGAAGATAAAAATTTGGTTGACCTCGCAAAAGAGGCCACAAAAAGCAGTTATACGCCATATAGCCACTTCAATGTGGGCGCGGCTTTGCTGCTCGATAATGGCGTGATGATCAAGGGCGCAAACCAGGAAAACGCCGCTTTTGCCGGTATTTGCGCAGAGCGCAGCGCGTGTTACAACGCTGGCGCCAACTATCCGGGCGTGGGCATCAAGAAGGTGGCTATTACCGCTTTCCAGAATGGCGATTTCGTGAAAGAGCCCTGCGCGCCTTGTGGCGTGTGCCGTCAGGCGTTGCTCGAATTTGAGGTGCAGGCTGGTCACCCTATGGAGGTGATTCTCATCGGTCGCGACACCATCTATCGCCTCGAAAGTATCAAGAGCACCCTTCCGCTCAGTTTTACTGAATTTTAAACAAACTCTCGCATAGGAAAGACCAATGTCGCTCGAAAAAAATGCGGCATTGGTCTTTGCATATTTTTATGGCTGTGATTAGGAAAATATTCAATCTCGTTTTGCTCACGGTGGGCACTGCTGTGGCTGCCCCTGCTGCCGCCCCTGTGGCTGATTCGTTGGCGGTGGCTGATACTGTGGCTTGCATCGATGCGCTTGATGCCGCTGTCAACACTCGCCAATCGCCCTACTACGGCTGGAAGCGCGATGTGAACTACACAGGCGTGCCGCTGTTGCTGTCGTCGGTGGTGGTGAAGGAGGCAAAAACTGGTTTTCCATCGCCTAATCTCAGTTTGAAAAGTGATTTTAAAACGAAAATCGACAACTACACCCGCTTTGCTCCATATCCCGTGATTGCGGCGATGAAACTCGCTGGCTACGAGGGGCGGTCGAGTTGGTCGCGGCTTGGCGTGTCGGCGCTCGCGTCGAATGCCGTGATGGCAATGGCCGTGATGGCTACTAAGCACGCTGTGAGTGAGTTGCGGCCAGATGCCACGGAGCGAAATTCTTTCCCATCGGGGCATACTGCCACGGCATTTGTGGCAGCCACCATTCTGCATAAGGAATACGGCATGACCCGCTCGCCGTGGTTTTCGGTCGGGGGCTACGCCCTTGCCACCGCCACAGGCGTGATGCGTGTGCTCAACAATCGGCACTGGATTTCTGATGTGATGGCTGGCGCAGGCATTGGCATCATTTCCACGGAACTGGGCTATTTTGCCGCCGACTTGATTTTCAAGGATAAAGGTGTGGAGCGTTATGAACTCGATGGCGAGGTGTCGGCGAATCCGTCGTTTGTGGATATTCAGATGGGTGTGGCGGCACATTCGGGGCATATAGACTTCGGCTCCGACCGCCGCATTGCTCTCGGCACGAGTGCCGTGGTGGGCATGGAGGGCGCATACTTCCTGAATAAGCACTTCGGCGTGGGCGCACAGGCGCGCTTGATTAGCACCCCTGCGCAGATTGAGGGCGCGGCTGAAGGCGCAACCAGCGTGGAGATTGAGGATAACCAGTTCAACAACGCTTCGCTTGCGGTGGGCGTGTATGGCAATCAGGCGTTGAGCCGACGCATTTCGGTGGGAGCAAAGGTGCTTTGTGGCGTGCGCTTTGCCGACGGTATTCGCTATGTGTGCCACCAGTCCGACGCTACCGAAATCTTGCAGGCGAAAGGCGGCACAGCGTTCAACTATGTGCTGGGCGTGAACTTCGCATGGCGCTACCGCACCAACTTCGCCTGGAAAGTCTTCGCCGACCTCGACGCCGCCAAAACCACCTACACCTACCAATCCTACACCACCACCAAAACTCTCGCCCACACCACCCTCGGCGCCGCCTTCTCCGTGGTGTTCTAACAAGTCAACGAGTCAACGAGTCAACAGGTCAACGAGTCAACGAGTCAACAGGTCAACGAGTTTTTTTGGGGGGTGTCTGACAAGTCGGACGAGTCAGACAAGTCCGACGGATCAGATGGGAGAACACCTATTTAATCCATTTAAATCCTATTTTCACCGATTTTTTTTGAAGCCAATAAATCCTAATCTCGAAGAATCGAAAATCTAATTTCTGACTTCTAACCTCTAATTTCTAACATTGGTTAAATAGAAAATGGTAACCTCACGGTCACCATTTTCCCAAAACTTTTGCTTTAAAAAAGTATTTACTATTTCTGTTCTGTTTCTATATTATTTGATAATCATAACCTTGGTGTAGGGCTGCTCTGGCATTTGTGCGCCTTCTTGCGCCGCAAACACGCCGTAGTTGCCTGTTGGGAGGCGTTCGCCACCCTCGTTGCAGCCGTCCCATGCCACCGAACCGTTTGCTCCGGTGAATTGCTTCACCACGTTGCCCTTCGCGTCTTTGATGACCACGTTGGAGCCTTCCATCAAGCCTGTGATGGTGATGTAGCCGGTGAAGTCGGGGCGAACTGGGTTAGGATATGCATACACGTTGCTGTAGTCGGTTGCCGACTCGGTGTAGTCGCTGAAGAACTGCTGTACGCCGAGTGGGGTGACCACAAACACGGAGTTGTTGTCGGTGTTGCAGCACACCTGATACACCCCATTGGTGAGCAATGGGCTGTTGCTTGAGGTGTAGTGGTTGATCACCGTCTTGCAGTCGGGCGAAAGCAGATACAGACCGTCGCTGCCAGTTCCCACCCATTTGCGGTTGAGGGTATCGACCTCCACGGTGTAAACGCTTGTTCCTTCCAGTGATTTGGCCTTTTCCACGGTAAAACCTTCGTTGAAGGCATCGGTGGCCTTAAACATCACAAGACCCTTGTCGAATCCGAACAGGAAGTTGTCGTCGCGGTCGGCCTTGAGGGCGTAGGAATACACCCAAGTGCAGTTTGAACCGTCGCTTGCTGTGAGCGATGTGTAACTTTTTGACTCAAATTCAGGTTTCGATAAATCGGGATTCACGCGCCAAAGGATAAGTGGGCAAACGTGATCGCCGCAGTTAAATGCTTTGATATTCGTCTTTTTGCTGATGTCAAATACCGACCATTTGAAAGAGTTGATGTTGGTGACGTCGGGCACGTTGTAAACCGTCCAGTCGGAAACCGCAACATTGCCTTTCTTCAACTTTTCGTTAGGCAACACCTTCACTGGCACGGTGTTGTTCAAACTGGAGTGCACCATCCAAAGGTTGCCGTCGCCGTCGAATCGGATAGCGGCCTTGCGTGCCACAAAAGGAGAGTTGGCGGCGTTGAAGGTGGTTGCCACTTTGCGGTCGGTGACTTTAAACACACCGCTGAGGCGTGTGGATATGTAGTAGGTGTCGGTGCTGTCGGTTGGGTCGAACACAGGCCAGTACCAGCCTTGTGAGCCACCGGCCCCTGTTGGAGTTTCGTAAGTCCACGAAGCACCGTCGTACTTGTCCATTTCATATAGTGCGCCCACATTGGCTTTTGGCAAAATGCCGTTGTCGCTGGTGGCGGTGAGGTAGAGTTTGTGGGTGTTTTTGTTGTAGCCCATCCAGAAAGGCACACCGTTGATGCTAACTGCGTCGGGCTTATAGTAGGTGTTTGTGGCAGCATAGCTGTGAACACCCTTTTCGTTCACACCCCAGAGAGTGCCGTCGCCGTCGGGAGCGCAGCTCACCAACTCTTTTACAGAGAAGGTCTTTTTCGCTGCGTTGCCACCCTCGGCATCAAAGGTGTAGTAGTATTTGGCAGCGAAGAAGTTTGCCAAATAACCTGATGCGGTTTTCTGCACGTTGGTAGGTGCGGCTTCCACGAGCGAGGTGCTGGTGAAAGTCGCCTCGTCGGTGCCGCTGTCGGCGATGGTCACCTTTGTCAATCTCTTGTCTTGCTTCACGAGTATGGTGGCATCGTTGATGGCGAGGATTTTGCCGTTCGCCATGTTGGCGATAGTGGTGGCCTTGTAGCCGCCGAGCCATTCAGGAGCCTTGTTGGCTGGGCAGTAATACACCTCTTGGTTGGGGAGAAACACCACGCGCCACTTTCCCACTACGCCCACCGACGAAATGCTGCGGCTGAACACGCGTGTTTCGGTGATTTGCATCTTCGCATCGTCGATGACCACGAAGCCGAAACCTGTGGCCACGAAAATCTTGTCGCCGCTGAAAGTCACATCGTTAATCACGCGCGATTGCGTCATCACAGCGTCTTTGATGTTGGGTATGTTGGTCACCTTGCCGTCGTTTGCCACGATGTCGATGTTGGAATCGTCGTAAGCCACCACAAGGTATTGCTTGTCGTAGTTGTAGTAAATGCCGCTGATGAGCGTGCCCGAAAGCAGGTTTTGGTTGCTCAGCACGGTTTGTGCCTTGGTGCTCTTGTCGAAGCAGTAGAGGCTGTTGTTCACAAGGCTGTAAACCTTGTCTTTTGTGTCAATCACATTCTGAGTGGAAGATATGGCGAAGCGAGTGTGCGTCACCCATTTACCCGACGACAGTTGTGCGCTTGCTACCAATGGCAGCGCCGCTAAAAGTGCGATGAGAATTTTCTTTATCATGATGCTGAAAATTTTTCCTATTTATATCTTCGTTAACGCGTAAAATCGTGTAAAATTGTGTGATACGGCGCTTCTTACAGCCGCATTTCCACTTCTTTGTTGTTGCCAGCCACGTTGGTGAACTCGAAGGCGCACCATTTGCCCGTCACTTCGCTCTCGTAGCGGTAGCTGTACCACCGCTGCCCGATGCAACTCACCATCGCCATGCCCAGATGCTCGGTGTCGGCTCCTGCGCCCACCACGCCCTTTTTCTCCACGATTTTCACGTGGGTGTCGAATTTCGTGATTACCAGGTTCACCGTATCGCCCTCACGAATGGTGAAGTGCCTCTCGATGCTGATGTCGCCGCCCTTCAGTGCCGTGATTCTTACGGTGTCGGGGTGTGGCTCGCCACTGGTGGGAGCCACATTCATCGGCACTATCTTTGTGCTGGTGGCCCCAGGGTTTTTGGGACTGCAAATCATTCCCAAACTCATGAATGCCACTACCATGATTATCAGGTAGAAAATAGTTGAGTCGAAGAATGCCATAATAGCACAAAGATAAACAAAAAATTTTTAAGCAACTCGCTTTTTAGCGTTAAAATTCCACGCCCACTTTTATGCACAGGTTGTGGAATGCCTCGCCTTGCTTGAGGTAGGTCTTGCCTGTGTCGTCTTTGATGGCACCGGGGGTGTCGCCTTGGCACCAGAGTTTATAGTCGGCGGTCTGCAATTCGTAAGCCACGCCCACGTTGAACGAGAAAAACTCGTTGGTGGCGAAGTGGTAGCCGATAGTTGGCGATGTGAAGAATCCTTTGTGGTTGATGAATGTGCCACCCACTTTCAGACTTACGAAAGGCGTGTTTTTCGACTCGCTCATGAAGTTGTAGCGTCCTTCGAGGTAGAAGGGGATGAATGGGTAGCGCCATGCCGGGTCGTTGCGCTTGCCGGCGTTCTCCTTGGTCTGGTTCCAGAACATAGGGTAACTCTTTTCCACTGGCTTGAAGTCGTGGATTGCCACACCCAAGCCGAGGTAGGTCTTTGGTGTGAATGCATAGCCGAAACTGGTTTCCACCAACCAGTAGTCGTTGCGGGGAGCGCCCACGCCCATGCTATAGCCGAGGTCGATGAAGCCACGGAATTTTGAGGTGTCGTAGTTCTTCTTTTTGGTCAAATGGTCGATATAGTTGATTTCGTCCATTGTGTAGTGGTAGGTGGCTTGGTCGGCGTCGTTGGCAATGGTTACCACACGCTCGTCGCGCTCGGTGATTACACCGGTCACCACTTGACCGTTGCGCAAGTGGATTTGCACTTTGGCAGGTTTCTTCTCTGCGTTGGCACCGAGGGCAACTGCTGCCACAATCAGTGCGAAAAATAGTTTTTTAAGCATAAGATGTTAATTATAGATGTAGTTAGAATTTCTGTAAGTCAACGAGGTGCTTGTATGAGCCATTTTCGGCGATAAGTTGGTCGTGAGTGCCTTGCTCAATGATTTTGCCGTCTTGCAGCACGCAAATCAGGTCGGCGTTCTTGATGGTGCTTAGGCGGTGCGCAATCACCACGGTGGTGCGTCCGTGCATCAAGTTGTCGAGTGCCTGCTGCACCAGGTGCTCGCTCTCGGTGTCGAGTGCGGATGTGGCTTCGTCGAGAATGAGGATTGGCGGATTTTTCAGGATAGCGCGCGCTATGCTCAAGCGCTGGCGCTGTCCGCCCGACAGGTTGCAGCCACGGTCGCCGATGTTGGTGTCGAAACCGTTTTCCGTAGCCATGATAAAGTCGTAGGCGTTGGCGATTTTCGCTGCCGCAATCACTTCCTCGTCGGTGGCACTTTCCACGCCGAATGTAATGTTGTTGCGAATGGTGTCGTTGAAGAGGATGGCCTCTTGGTTCACGTTGCCCATCAGTGCGCGCAAGTCGTATTTGCTCACGTCGCGAATGTCCACGCCGTCGATGCTGATGGAGCCTTCCTCCACGTCGTAGAAGCGGGGGAGGAGGTCGGCGAGGGTGGTCTTGCCGCTGCCGCTCTGTCCCACCAGCGCCACGGTCTTGCCGCAGCCGATTTCAAGGTCGATGCCGTCAATCACCCATTGGTCGCCGTAGCGGAATCGCACGTTGCTGTATTTGATGCCCTGTTTCATTTCTTTCAGCGGCACAGGGTGTTCGGGGTCTTTGATGGTGTCGTCGGCTTTCAAAATCTTGTCGATACGGTCAACCGACGCCAAACCGCGCTGAATGGCGTAGCTCGCCTTGGAGAAGTCTTTGGCGGGGTTGATGATGCTGTAGAAAATCACCATGTAGTAGATAAACGATGGTGCGGTGATGGTGGCGTTGCCCGACAGAATGAGTTTGCCGCCAAACCAAAGCACCACGGCGATGGTGGCGGTGCCGAGAAATTCGCTCATGGGGTGGGCGAGTTCGTAGCGGCGGTGCATGTTTTGGGTGATGCGGCGGTATTTGTTGTTTTCGTCGCTGAAGCGTTTGCGCACCTTGTCTTCGGCGTTGAACGCCTTCACAATGCGGAGTCCGCCCACGGTTTCCTCGATGTTGCTCAGGAGCATACCCCACTGGTTCTGCGCGTCGAGGCTCACTCGCTTCAGCCGCTTGCCCACGGTGCCCATGATGAAGCCGGCGATGGGTAGGAGGGTGAACACGAAGATGGTCAACTCCCAACTCACCAGAATCATCATCGTCAGACACGCCAAAATCATGATTGGGTTTTTAAACATCAGGTCGAGGCTCGACATGATGCTGTTTTCCACCTCGGTCACGTCGCCGCTCATGCGCGCCATCACGTCGCCTTTGCGCTCGTTGCTGAAAAAGCCGATGGGGAGGGTGACGATTTTATCGTAGATTTGGTTGCGTATGTCGCGCACCACGCTGGTGCGGATTGTGATCATGTTGAAGGCTGCGAGGTAGGCGCTGCCCACTTTCAAGCCGGTGAACACCACCAGCATACTGGCGATGGCTGCCAATGCTGTAGATGGTCCGTAACTCTCAATCAGGCATTGCACACCGTAGTAGAAATCGTTCACCACCACTTCTTTAAGTCCTGCGCTGCCCAGTTCCATGTAAGTGTAGTGCGCTTGGTTCATACCAAAGAGCATTTCCAAAATAGGGATGATAAGCGCAAACGAAAACAGGGTCAAAAACGCCGAAAGCACGTTGAATATCACATTCAGCACTATATAGCGCTTATAGGGTGGAATAAATCTGCGAAGTAGGGTAAAAAAGCCTTTAAACATGAGTTATTTATTTATCAATTCAATACCGTGGCCACAAAAAACTGCATACCACACCAATTTAATAGCAAAGTTACACCATCTTCCCCTATCCACCAAATATCTCCACCCCCAAAAGTCGGAGTGCCTACGAGCTTTTGGAAGTCTGCGAGTCAACAGGTCAACGGGTCAACGAGTTTTTTGGGGAGTGTCGGACGAGTCAGACAGGTCGGACTGGTCAGACAAGTCCGACGAATCAAATGGGAGGAAACCCTATTAAATTACCAAAAGGCGATGGTGCCGTCTTAACTTCTTTAACTCCTTAACTTCTTAACTTCTGCACAAAACCTTCTTAACTTCTGATACCTAATTTCTTATTTGTCATAAATATTTTGTTTTTTGGGAGATTGTTCGTAATTTTATGGCGGTAAAATTTACGGTCATAAAATTTGGGTTGTAAAATATGAAAAAATTCTACGACAGAAAACAGGAAATGGGGCGGCTGAAAGAAGTTCAGCGGCAGGCTTATGAGGATTGCTCGCGCTTTGTGGTGCTGACAGGGCGGCGACGTGTGGGCAAAACCAGTTTGGTGTACCGCTTGATGCAGGAGACAGAGGCTGTTACCCCCAGTCTATATTTCTTTGTGGGCAGAAAGACCGAGGCGGTGCTGGTTGCGACCTTTACGGAGGAGGTGAGGGCAAAACTCCAAGAGTTTGTGCCTGAGGGCATCAGCACGATGCGTGGCTTGATGCAGTTGTTGCTGGAGATTGGTAAGCGCCGGAAGTTCACAATCTTTATGGACGAATTTCAAGAATGGGATAATGTGAATGCCGGTGTGTTCAGCGATATACAAGAGTTGTGGGACAAATACAAGAAATCGACGCAGGTGTGCCTTATCGTGTCGGGGTCGATTTTCCGTATGATGGAGAAGATTTTCAAGGACGAAGCCCAACCTTTGTTTGGACGCGACGACTGCACCATCAGGCTCATGCCATTTTACACAGCCACCATGCGAGAGATTCTTGCCGATTATAAACCCAACTACACTAATGAGGACTTGTTGGCGTTGTGGACCATCACTGGTGGCGTGGCACGCTACATTGAATTGCTGATGAACAATGGCTGCACCAGTGTGGAGAAGATGATTCGCTATGTTTGCTCCAGTGGCGACAGTTTCTTTGTGAGCGAGGGCAAGAATATCCTTATTCAGGAGTTTGGCAAACAATATGGCACTTTTTTCAGTATTTTAGGTCAGATAGCTCGTGGCGACGTGACGCAAAGCCAAATAGAGGCAACTACTGGCATGAAGAGTTTGGGCGGTCAGTTGCGGATTCTGGAAGACAACTATGGCATTATTCGCAAGAAACGCCCGATTGGGGCGAAGGAGGGGAGTCAGACGGTGAGATTTGAGATAAAGGACAACTTCTTCCGCTTCTGGTTTCGCTACATATATCGCTATGCGCCACTTATCGAGATACAGAATATGCAGGCACTTGAAAAAATAATGACCGACGACTATACCACTTTTTCGGGCATAGCCCTTGAGCGTTGGTTCAGACAAAAGATGATGGAGTCGTGCGAGTATCGTCAAATAGGTGGCTGGTGGAAATCGGGTGGTAAGAATGCCAAAGGCAATGTCGATGACTTTGAAATAGATATTGTGGCTGAAACCCTTGATGGAGAAGTGGAGGCTTACGAGGTGAAGCGCAATCCGCTGAGATACAACCCTCATCGCTTGGCAGAGAAAGTGGCAGAAATGCAACACCATTTGTTCAAGGGGAAAAACGTACGCCAAATCGGCTTGTCGCTGAACGATATGTGATGCCCCATCTCGTTAGTTCCCAAAAACTGGTTGACCTGTTGACTCGTTGACTTAAAAAAGACGTTTGAAATTTTATGGCTGTAAATTTTATGGCTGTAAAAATTTGGTGGTAATGGTGGGTTTGCGGTGAATAAGACGCAAAAAATGCGGTTTATAAGACGCAAATTTTGCGGATTAATAAAAATGTTGCTATTTTTGTGGTGAAAAAAGGTTTGTGTTATGTATATCCATCAACATCAGCAATGGCCTCATTTCGTTTGGAATAAGGAGGCTGTCGCCATTAAGTTGGCAGAAGTGAACAAGGCAGCTGGCTACTTGGAGGGCAGGCTGTCGGCAATAGGTTTCGATGCACAGATGAAAGCGGTGGTCGAGACTGTGTCGCATAGCGTGATTTGTTCTTCGGAGATTGAGGGCGTGCAGTTGAACAGCGACCAGGTGCGCTCGTCGGTTGCCCGAAAACTTGGCGTGCCCATTTCGGGCGAAGTGGCATCTTCCCATTACGTTGATGGCGTGGTGGAAATGATGCTTGACGCGATGGTGAACTACGACCAACCTCTTACCGTAGACCGCCTTTTCGGTTGGCATTGCTGCCTGTTTCCTACAGGAAGAAGTGGTTATGCCACTATTGATGTGGGAGAGTACCGCAAAGGGGAGATGAAAGTAGTTTCGGGTATGTTTGGCCGCGAGAAAGTGCATTATGTGGCACCTTCGGCAGAGAATGTGGAAAAGGAGATGAATGCATTTTTGACGTGGTTCAATGGCTCAACAGAGGTTTGCGACTATGTGAAGTCGGCTGTTGCGCACTTGTGGTTTGTGTGTATTCACCCATTCGACGACGGCAATGGTCGCACAGGCCGTGCGATAGCCGATATGGCACTGAATATGGCAGACAGGAGCAAAATGCGATTTTTCAGCATGTCGAGGCAAATCAATGCCGAGAAAAAGAAGTACTACGAAGTGCTGGAGCAAACACAAAACGGCGATTGCGACATCACCGAATGGCTCGTTTGGTACCTATCTTGTATGATTCGGGCAATATCGGCATCTGACGATGCGCTTTCAAGGGTGCTGTCGAAGACCACTTTTTGGCAAGTACATGCCGAAAAAGGAATTACCGAACGCCAACGAGGTGTGCTCAACAAATATCTCGATGGCTATCAAGGAAAGTTGACCGTGAAAAAATGGGCGAAGTTTGCTGCGGTGTCAGCCGACACGGCGAGCCGTGATGTGAAAGATCTGGTGGCAAAAGGCATCTTGGCGCCACAAGAGGGTAGGGTGCGTGACGTGTCGTATGGAGTCGTGATTTCTGCCGACGACATTTACGTGCCAGGAACCACCGACGATGATGAGTAAGTAAGGCTCAGTGGAGAAATACTGGGGGACTGAAACAAAAACATAAAAAACAGCCTTTTGGCGACGCCAGTGCTTCGCACCTGTCGTTAGTGCTGTGGCATGTCTGATTTCAAGCGAGGCTTGAATCAGCCACACCACATCACCAACGCCGCCCTCTTACGAGGTCGGTGGCA
>ENA-UOJH01002058-UOJH01002058.1-human-gut-metagenome-genome-assembly--contig:-C148-NODE-2058-length-13297-cov-5.525298_pt1 | contig 13297 bp, 16 predicted proteins | sample MGYA00242345_ERZ723892 | MGnify/ENA metagenome assembly ERZ723892 | reverse complement strand
ATCATACTGATCTGACGACACCCTTCCCACGTCCTGCACCGTCTGCTTTGCAGTCAGCAGCAGGGACTGGATCAGTTCATCGTCCTCGGAATGCTCCACACGGAGATAGTTCTTTGCTTCCTCCAGCGTAACCATACAGCACCTCCGTCACTTCACTGCCAGCAGCTTTACCGCCTCAGGCAGGATCAGCTTGCCGTCCACACGCTTGGATGCCAGGAATCCCACCTGTCCGGTCATGGAGAACAGCTCGTCCAGACGCTTGAAGGTGATGCCCTGCCGGTCGCCGATCCAGTAGTAGCTGAAATCGCCGAAGGCAATGCCGGTCTTGCCGGATGCCAGAGCCGGAATGTAGCTGGAAGTCACATACGGGCGGTTCATAATCATGTCCGGCACGCCGGCAACCACAGACGGCTGCCAGATGTACTGTCCTGTGGTGTCCTTCACCTTGCGGAGTGCCTTGACGGTGGCGTCATTCATCGCCCATGTGCCTTTCTTGCGGTACGGACTTTTCAGGCTGTGGTACAGATCCAGCATATCGTCAAATGTCACAGATGCCGATGCGGCAGTCACGCCGGTCTCTGCACCGTCGGTGGCGTTGAAAATACCGGTCGGCTTGCTCTTGCCGTCGCCAACCCAGAACGCCTCCTCTTCCTTTGCACCGAGCCGTCTGCCGAACTCTCTGGAGATGTACGCCTCCAGATCGAAGGCGGCATCATTGAGCAGCTCTGTGGAAACTTTCAGTGCCGTGCCCACCTTGTACGCACCCAGAGACTTCTGCCCGAAGGTATCGTCCGACAGCGGGAAGGTGCCTTCCTCGTCGATCCACGATGCCTCTCCCTTGTCGCTGACAATGGGAATCTTGCGGTCACCGGATGCGGTGGTGATCACAGTCGCCAGCGTGCGGAACACGTTTTCCTCCTCCAGTGCCTCGATCAGCTGACGCTCAAACTCGTCCGGCACCAGATAACCGCCCTCAGAATCCGTGCCCACCTGCAATGCGTTCTGCACCGCAGCAGTATAGTGCTTGTTCCGGATTGCATCCCAGAACGCCTGCTTGTACGATGCGGACGCAGTGCCTGTGCCGGCAGCCTTGCCGCTGTGAGGCTCGCCCAGAATGGGATCGCCGGCGGCGTTCATAGCGGTTTCCATTTCGTTGGCACGTTCCAGACGGGCAATGTCATTGCCCAGATCGGTCAGTTCCTTTTCCATGGTCTCATATGCGGCAGCGTCCGCCTCGCTCATTCTGCCGTTGTGGGTCTTGGAATCCAGAAATGTTCTGGCGGTGTCCCACTTTGCAGCACGCTCCTGCCGGAGTGCTGTCAGACGCTGCATTCTCTCTGTCATAGTCATTCGCTTTTCCTCCTTACGGTTTCAGTAGGTTCAACCTTGCACGCAGCTGTGCAGCGTCCACGGTCTTGTCGCTTTTGCTCTGCCCCAGCTTTGCCAGAAACGACTGCATCGTCTGTTTCCGGGAATATGCCTGTGCAGGGGGTTCTTTCTTGTCGGGTTCGTCCGGATCATCCGGTTCTTCCTCCGGCTCTTCGTCGGGTTCGTCCGGATTCTCCTCCGGCTCCTCTTCGGGCGGTTCTTCTTCCTCCGGCTTTTTGTCCGGATCGTCCTCGGCGAACAGGATGCCGTCCACGAATCCCAGCCGCATTGCCTCGTTGGCGTTCAGCCACGTTTCCGCATCCATCATCTTCGCCAGACGATTCCGGGACAGTCCGGTCTTTTCCACATAGGCGTTCAGGATAGATTCCTTGACTTCCTCCAGCACGGCGATCGCCTGCTCCATGTCCTTTTTCTCGCCGGCTGCCATGGTGGACGGATTGTGGATCATCAGCATTCCCACCGGACTGATGAGCGTAGTGTCCCCTGCCATTGCCACCACCGATGCGGCAGATGCGGCAATGCCGTGGATCTTCACCGTGACCTTGCCGGGGTGATTCCGCAGCATGGTGTAGATCTGTGCCGCTGCGAACACGTCGCCGCCCGGCGAGTTGATCCAGACGGTCACATCTCCGGTGTGCTGTTTCAGCTCTGCCTGAAATGCGGCAGGTGTGACCTCATCGCCCCACCAGGTCTCACTGGCAATGGCACCGTCCAGATACAGCTCGCTCTCGCCGTCTGCATCGTTCCGCAGCCAGTTCCAAAACTTCTTCATTTGCTTTCACCTCCATTTGCAAATGCTCCGGCATCTTGTAGCTTGGTAAAGCTGCCGTTTACCAGATACAGGTCGCCGCCTTCCTCTGCCGGAATGCGGTTCTCGTCCTCACGCTCCCGAATGTCGTTGGCGGACATCCAGCCGTTCTGCCGTGCAGTGGCATAGCCCTGCATCCGGCTGTTATAGTCGCCCCGGAGCATGCCGTCTACGTTGAACTTTGCGAAATACCGCCGTTCCTGGGGCAGGAGCAGGGAACGCTGAATCTCCTGCTCCCACCGGGTCAGCCACGGCATCAGCGTGAACTGCACAAACTCCAGGGACTGCTGCTCGATGTTGGAAAACGTGGCGTGATCCAGATCGCCGATCATGTGCAGCGGCACCCGGTACAGCCGGGCGATCTCCTCGATCTGAAACTTCCTTGTCTCCAGAAACTGCGAATCCTGGGGTGTCATGGAAATGGGCTGGTAGTCCATGCCCTCTTCCAGCACGGCGGTCTTGTGGGAGTTTCCTGCTCCGCCGTAAGCCTTTTCCCATGCGTCACGCACCTTCTGGGGATCTTTCAGCACGCCCGGATGTTTCAGCACGCCGCTGGGTGCTGCCCCGTTGGCAAAGAAGCTGGAGCCGTACTGGTCGCAGTCCAGAGCCAGACCGATGGCGTTCCGTGCCAGAGCGATGGGCGAATAGCCCACCAGCCCGTCAAACCCCATGCCGGGGATATGCAGCACGTCAAAGTCATACAGCCGGATCTCGCCCTGTTCCCTGAAATTGGGGTTTGCATCATCATAGCGGCGGTAGAGATAGACCAGCTCGCCGCTGTCCTCCCGTTCCACACGGACACGGTTCGCCGCCAGCGGATACAGCCCCAGCACCTCGCCCCGTCCGTTGCGGATGATCTGGGCGTAGGCGTTGCCGTAAATGAGCAGGTGCGTCATCAGCACCTCCCGGAACGTGTACGAGGTCATTTCCGGATTGGGCTGGTCATGCAGCACCTTGTACAGCGGATGCTGCACTGCCGGCTCTTTGCCGTGTTCCGTCCGCTCGTACAAATGCAGGGGCAGCTGTGCCACGGATTCCGCCAGCACCTTGATGCAGGCGTACACCGCCGACTGCTGCATCGCCGTAAAGGGATTGACCTCTGCACCGCTTTTCGACCGCCCGAACCAATAGGCGTAGGACGGGCTGTGATAGTAGTTCTTCGGCTTGTCCCGTGACCGGAACAGCCCTGTGAAAATTCCCATGTGTCATCACCTCAAAAAATCAGAAGTTCTCTTTCGTCGTACACGCTGCCCTGGGTGTCGTCCTTGTGCCGGATGCAGCGATCCAGTGCCATGACCAGTGCCACGATCCCGTCGATCTTCTCCGTGGACTTCTCCTTGTCCGGCTTGATGTTGCCGGCTGGATCACGCTTGACCACTGCATTCCCCGACATCCACCGCAGCACCGGATTGCCGCCGTGACGGATACGCTTTTCCAGCAGCAGCCGCATCAGCTCCTTGGACGGCGGCGACATATCCCGAAAGCCCTGTCCGAACTGCACCATGGTAAAGCCCATGTCCTCTAAGTCCTGTGCCATCTGCACTGCACCCCAGCGGTCAAAGGCAATCTCCTTGATGTGAAACCGCCGTCCCAGATCGTCAATGAACTTCTCAATAAAGCCGTAGTGTACCACGTTGCCCTCGGTAGTGCAGATGTATCCCTGCTTTTCCCACACATCGTACATGACGTGGTCACGCCGGACATGCAGATCCAGCGTATCCTCCGGCAGCCAGAAGTAGGGCAGCACAGTGTAGGGTGCGTCCTGGCTCTCCGGCGGAAACACCAGCACAAATGCGGTGATGTCCGTGGTGGAGGACAAGTCCAGTCCGGCGTAGCACGTCCTGCCTTCCAGAGCCGCCGTGTCAATGGGCTTGCTGCCCCAGTCCCAGACGTGCTCCGGAATCCAGCCCACGGTGGAGGACACCCACATATTCAGCCGCAGCTGCTTGAAGTTGTTCTCGTCCGCCGGATTGTCCAGTGCCTGCCGGTACAGATTCCGGACACGGTCGATCTGGATGGTGTATCCCAGTGACGGGTTCGCCTTGTACCAGTTCTTCTCCTCGTTCCAGTCCGCCTCATCGGACAAGCCGTAAACCACCGGATAGTAGGTGGGGTCTGCCTTTCTGCCTTTGAGAATGTCCGTCGCCAGCTGATGCTGCTCCCAGCACACGCTGTTCCGGTCGTTTCCGGCAGTGGTGATGGCGAAAAACAGCGGCTGCTCTCTGGCATCGCCGGAACCCTTGGTCATAACGTCCCAGAGCTTCCGGTTCGGCTGTGCGTGCAGCTCATCGAACACCAGACCGGACACATTCAGCCCGTGCTTGGTGCCGACTTCGGCGGACAGCACCTGATAGAATCCGGCGTTGCTGTAGTTCACCACACGCTTGACGGAATCTATGACCTTTGACCGCTTTTCCAGTGCCGGCGACTGTGCGATCATCTGCTTTGCCACGTCATAGACGATAGACGCCTGCTGTCGGTCTGCGGCACAGCCGTACACCTCGGCGGACGGTTCGTTGTCCCCGTACAGCAGGTACAGGGCGACCGCTGCCGCCAGTTCAGACTTGCCGTTTTTCTTGGGAATCTCCACATACGCCGTGAGAAACTGCCGCTTGCCGTTTTCTTTGACGATGCCGAACACGTCCCGGATGATCTGCTCCTGCCACGGCAGCAGCCAGAACCGCTTGCCTGCCCATTTCCCCTTGGTGTGCCGGAGGTTTTCGATAAATGCCACAGCCCGGTCAGCCTTTTTTGCATCATAATGGGACGTGGGGAGCATGAATCCGGACGGCTCGTAGTGCTCCAGACGGGGGAATTCCGCCGGACGCAGGTCGCTTTTCCCCATCATCCGTCACCGCCCAGCAGCATTTCCATGTCGTCTGCCTCGGATTCCGGTGCATTCGCCGCCACAATACGGCTGCGGCTGGACGGTGTCAGACCAAATTCCGTGCAGAATTTCAGCATGGTTTTCAGACTTGCCTGTGCAATGGACACCCACGGGGTCTGCTGCTGATAGCCGTTTGGTGTCTCGAAGGTACTGCCTTCTTCGGCAATGTGTGCCTTGGCATCCACCCAGTCGGCATAGGACTGGCAATAGCCGGCGAAAGCGGCACGATCCACCTGTGTGAGCAGTCCGGCTTGCTCCAGAAACGGCACAAGCCGTTTCCACTCCCGCTTTGCCTCTTTGCTCAGCCACGCCGGACACTTCGGGACAGATGCGTCCGGTTTCGGCTCGTTGGGGTTCAGCTGCCGCTTGCCCGGATTGCCCTCCAGCACTTTCAAGCTCGTGGGTTTTGGTTTTCTCCCTGCCATTTCGTGTCACCTCCTGCCGTTTTTCGCCGGATACCCCCCTCTTTTCATTTTGCGAACTCTCACACGGAGTTGGGCGCCGGTCTTTTCATAGCCTGCCTTGGAGAGATTTTAGTACCCCCTCCCCCTAATACTCGTAGGTCGGGCGGCTGTCCTCCTCGCCGGTTTTCCTGTCGTGGCAAGCCTTGCACAATGCCTGCCAGTTGCTCTCGTCCCAGAACAGCTGCTCCCTGCCTCTGTGGGGGACGATGTGGTCTACCACCTGTGCCGGTCTGCCGCACCGGACGCACAGGGGATGCTGCCGCAGATACTGTCTGCTGATCCGCTGCCACCGGCTGGTGTAGCCACGCTTGACGGCAGATGGTCGGTCAGGATGCAGCTGCTTGTGTTTGTCACAGTACTTGCTGCCTACCGGAATCAGCACCGGACAGCCGGGGTGGCGGCACTGGGTACGCTGTTTGTATGGCATCGGGATCACGCTCCTTTCCGGCATACAAAAACCGCCGAAGGTCACCCTTGCAGCGGTTCTTGTCAGTATTGGATATTATCATTATAGCACAGGTGGTATGTACGATTCCATACGATTATTCCAGCATCGCCAGTGCCTTTCTGTGCCACCGGTGGAACGTGTCCCAGGAGCAGGGCAGTTCCACGCAGACCTGTTCGCAGGTCATGCCGTCCAGATACCGCAGCCGCATCAGCCGACGCAGCTCCGGCGGCAGGGTGTCGATGGCGTTCTCCACGGCTGCCTGTTCCTCCAGCAGGATACACTGCTTTCTCCGGTAGAGCCGTTCCAGTGTTTCCTTCTTCTCCACATACCGCTGTGCCTCTGACAGCGGTTCTCCCCGCTGGTGCGGACTGTCGCCGTATGTCACGCCGTGGCAGCCCTTGCTTTCTTCCAGTGCGTGCAGCCGCCTTGTGATGTCGGCGAGCTCCCGCCGGATGCTGCCGTATCGGCGTAGATCGTCTTTGGTCATTGCATCTCCTCCAGTTCCGGCAGCCCTGCCTTCTGCCGCAGTTCATTGCACACCTGCCGCAGGTCAATGCTATGCAGCGTCAGTGCCGCATAGTACGGCGTGAGCAGGACACGCTCCTGCTGGAGTGCGGCGATCTTCTCGCTGATCTCTGCGGCATCGATCAGCTTTTTCTCTGTGCTGTTCCCGTGGGTTCCCTTTGCCTCACCGATGCTGTCGAACTGCACGGACTTTACAGACGTGCAGATTTCTTTGTCGATCTGGAGATCTTTTATCAGCTTGGGGATACCACGATAGCGTGTGATCTTTTCTTCGATGGTCATTACACATCACCTCAATCATTTCCTACGCGGAACCCGAACGGCACTTTGCCGTCAACAATGCTTCTCCAGTGCTCCACAACGTTCGGAGATGCAAATTCCTTGTTTTTCTTTGCCTGCTCTAATTTTTTCTTGGCTTCTTCTTGGAGGCTTTCCCATATTTCTTCCGAAATCACTTTGTCATAGTGATCCGCGTAGCATGGGTAAAGCATTGCGTCATAATCTAAAATTCCGAGGCCACACCGATTTGATGAGTAACTCCATTGTCTGATGAAATCCCACAGCACAAAACTCGCTTGAAATCCCGTGATTCCTCCCTGATCAGAATTGTTTGCCGACTGCGCAGCTGCCAGAGCGCATGCACTGATTGCATGGCATATTGTTCCATAATCATGAACGTAGCCGTTCAAAAGATTATTCATGAATGCTGGGAGAGTTTCAAGTGTCTGATTTTTTGCATCTTCAAACCACTTCTTTTCGAGGTGCATTTCTTCTGTAATTTCTTTTTTATCCATTCTTTTTCCTTTCTTACGCTCGGTTTATGCTCGGTCAACGCTCGCGTGCGTTAGGCTTACGCTCGGCGTGCGTTAGCGTTTCTTCCGGTTCTCCCGATACTGTTTCTGATATGCTTTCCGCCGGCGTATGGCACAGGCGTTGCAGAATCTCCGGTCACCTTTCACGCCGATCAGCAGCTTGCCGCAGGTTTCGCAGTGCTTGGTGGTCATGGCTGTGCCTCCTCGTGCATTCTCGCACCACAATGTGGACAGTACGGTGACCGATACGCCTTATTGCTTTTTCTGCACGCAGAGCAATATACCTTACTGCATTTCTCAATCCAATGTGCGTGTATCACAGGTGCTACATCTGCCTCCCAGGTCTCCGGCACAATGCAGTCCGCACAGCACTCAGTTGATTCCAGATCGCAGCCTAAGCAACCGTTTTTCTTGCGGTAATCATCGATGCTGATATACGTTCCGCTTTTGCGAAACGGGCAGCTTTTAACCTCACTCATTTCTCTCCCTCCGTTTTTTTCTGAATCAACCGTAAAAGGTCATCATCTGTTTCAATCAAGTCCATTCTTGCTCCGCAGTTCGGGCAATAATCAAACGTGTCCGTCGGCATAAAAAACGCCTTTTTGCATCTACCACAGACAGCAGCCCCATTCTTGATCGTTTCACCGTCGTAACTCGTGACATCTTCTCGTGTCCAGTGGGCTTTTGGTGGCTGGTTTGCCCGCTGATTCCATTCATCAGCAGCAACTTCTCTCGCAGTATAGTCAACACACGCCACAACCGTTCTGCTTCTTGCAAGGCATTTTGTACACATCACAAAAGCACTAGCGTCACGGAATCCCATTTCCGCCTCGCCGCCACAAAACGGACAGTTTTTCAATTTGATCTCACTCATGTTCCTCTGCCTCCTCGATCTTCACAAATACCCCCGGCACATCTGCCCAGAACTTCTCCACCACTGCACTGTAGATCTGCTTGTCATCGTTCCAGTAGTGCAGCCGGGTCATGATGTCGAACAGTGCCTTGCACAGGTTGTCCACGTCCGGCTTGTTGGTATAGGGTTCACCGTTCTGGTGCTTTGCCTTTCTGGGATAGCACCACTTCACCACCACACGAACCGCACCGCTGTACGGCTGCTCCGGAATGTGCTTCATGAGATGGGCGGTCAGCTTTGCCTCTGCCTCGCCGTTTCCACGCTGGTAGAACCGGTGCCGTCCCTGCTTGTCAATGGTATGTCCCACCTGCTGGTGCGTACTGGTCGGCGGCAGCATGGGCAGGAAAAATGTTGTCATGTTCGTACCTCCATTTCTGGTTTTTTCGGGTTCGCTTTTGTCAATGTCAGACGACAAGTGTTACAAGAGTGCCGTGCATTCGCACTCTTGTTACTTGTTGTCATTGACTGTCACACAGGGACAGGGACAAGTATATATTTATATATACACTGTTGTCCCTCATTTTGTCCCACCATTATTTTCCACTTTTGACAGCTGAATGCTGTTGTCCGCAATGGTCAGTTCTCCGCAGTCCTTGACACGGCGGCGGACGGTTTTTTCACTGATGCCCAGATACTCCGCCATGTCTTTCAGCGTCACCACCCCGTCCATATTGCAGGCGTGAAACGCATTGAGCAGAGCCGCTTTCTTGTCGGCTTTCTGTGCCGCATAGGTCTCCCTGGTTTTCTCTCCGCGTTTCTTGTTCCCACGCTGATGCGGCGGCATCTCGCTCTCTGCCTGCAGGTCTTTCAGCACGCCCACGGTGTCCTCCACATGGATCGGATACCGGAACCACAGGTTCTTCGGCTCGAACTTCGGGAACTCCCGGAGCGTGCCGTCCAGCCGCCATGCAGTCCGCTGCCGCACTGTCCGCTTGACCGCCTCGATCTCGCCGAGAAAGCCCTCGTACACCGCCGGCGGCAGATTGTCCCGGCACAGCTTCAGGGATTCCACATGGCTGAGCAACTCGTCCGGTGCGGCATCCGCCAGCACTGCCGGAGCGTGCTGCCGCAGCTTCTCGATGCAGGCTTCGCAGATCGCCGTGTTGGTCTCCTGTTTGAGGATCTCGTCCGTCAGCTCCAGCTCCGTCATGTCAATGAGTGCGTCCGGATCACGGGCAAACACGCCGCTGCCGGAGGCACGATCCATGCTCCGCTTGCCGCCCTGTGCCCCCTTGCTGTGGTGGTGGCAGTAGATCACCGCACAGCCCAGCTGGGTGCATACCTTGTCGAACTGGTTGCAGAAATGTGCCATCTGGTCGGCACTGTTCTCGTCGCCGGTGATGACCTTGTAAATGGGGTCGATGATGACGGCGATGTACTGCTTTTTCTTGGCTCGCCGGATAAGCTTCGGGGCAAGCCTGTCCATGGGTTCTGTCACGCCGCGGAGATTCCAGATGTCAATGCTCCGGAGATTCGCCGCCGGCAGCTCCATTGCCTGATACACGTCCCGAAACCGGTGCAGGCAGCTCGCCCGATCCAGTTCCAGATTGACGTACAGCACACGCCCCTTGGCACACTGCCAGCCCAACCATCGCCGCCCCTCGGCAATGGCAATGGACATCTCAATGAGAGCATAGGACTTTCCGGCCTTGGACGGTCCGGCAATGAGCATCTTGTGTCCCTGCCGCAGCACGTTCTCGATCAGCGGCGGCGACAGCTCCGGCATATGCTCCCACGCCTCCGCCATGCTCTCGAACTCCGGCAGATCATCAGTGACGCTGTCGATGTAGTCTTTCCACTCGTCCCAGCTGCCCATTCCGATATTTACCGCAACCAAATACTGTTTCTTTTCTCCACGTACAACGCCGGGCATTCGGGAGAGCCGTGAAGGATTTTTACAAGCACGGTCAACTTGCAAGCCGTTCTTGTCGCAGATCTGATACAGAAATGCCACTCGTTCCCGATATTCTTTTGCGTTGCCGGCTTCCACTCGCACAATTGCGTGCAGGCTTTTTCCGCCGCTGTAGACAAGGCAGGCAATGGGCAATTGCAGATCACGCATAATTCCGTTTTGCTGTTCAATCGGGATTCCGTCAGATTCTACCAGAGCATAACGAAAATCTGTGACATTTTCATTTTTGCCGCCTTTTCCATCCAATGGATTGAATCGGATCCATGCTCCGATACTCGGATCGTAGTCGCCAAAAACTGCACCAAGATCATTTTCGCAATACGTCAGATCTTCCAGCAGTTTTCCGGCAGTCCGGTCACAACAGCCGGCATCTGGAAGATACTTTCCGTCTTGATTTTTCCAACTGTGTACCACATAGCCCACGTTCTCCTCTGCCTGAAACAAAGTGCTGAGATATGTGCTGATCTCTTTCACTGGATTCCACTGTGCAAACAGCGGCTTTACCGGAAGTGCCTGTGTCTGGCACGGTCCTGTAATGGCATAGTCCTCCCCGATGTAATCGTCCCAGCTGAGGGCTCTGGATTCTTTCGGGGCACTCTGGGGACGATAGCCGTTTTCCAGTGCCATGTGGACGATGGTGCCGGCAGTAACGGGGTGCTCTGAGCCGGCGAAAGACCGCCATTTCTTTTCGCACTCGCCGCTGTGATACCGGACAGTGTCACGCTGTGACCAGCTGTCCCAGAGGGAGCAGTCATAGCCGGAATCTTTCAGTGCCAGGCCCACGCCGCACCACTCCTGATAGGTCAGGGCTGCCGGGTCGATGTAGTCCAGCAGTTCGTCTAAGTTGTCGTCTTTGTAATCCATTTATCCATGCACCTCCGGCACATACTCCGCCGCTGTGATCGACCGTGGCACACGCCAGCCGTTTGCGGCAATGCGGTTGATGAGATTCTTTGCCGCATCGAAGGACCAGCCGCCCACGTGCAGAAAACCGTACTTTTCCAGACAGCGAATTTGCTTCGGGGTAGCCAGTCCGCTCTGCTGCCGTTGTGCCACTGTGCGGAGGATCTGTTCCGCCTTTCTGGCACTCTCCACCGCATCGGGGTTGATGCCCCGTTTCTCCAGGTCTTTCTTCTGCTTGTCCGTCGGCGGACTGGATTCCCACCCGAACGCCGGCACATAGCCGGTCAGATCCTGTGACTGGATCGACATCTCGTACTGCAGGGGGTCTACCAGCTTGGACTTTCGCTTTTTCATAGATTCCAGCTGTTCCGCCAGCTTGGACTCCCGGTCTGCCACCACGTCCTCGGACGCTTTGCTTTCGGCTTCCTCGATGTCCACCGGCACGCCGGGCTGCTGCTCCAGCTGCTGTGTCATTTTCTGCTGCACTTCCTCGTCCTCGCAGATGAGGCACGCCGGACGGCACAGCTCGTGCTTTTCCGTGTTCCACAGGAAATCCAGCAGCAGAAGGTGATCTTTCCCCTCTGCCAGCCGTGTGCCGCGTCCCACCATCTGACAGTACAGGGCACGGACCTTGGTTGAACGCAGCACCACCACACAGTCTACCTCCGGGCAGTCCCAGCCCTCGGTGAGCAGCATGCTGTTGCACAGCACGTTGTACTTGCCGTCAGCGAAATCCTGCAAAACCTGTTCCCGGTCTTCGGATTCGCCGTTGACCTCTGCCGCCCGGAATCCATGCTGACAGAGAATGTCCCGGAACTTCTGAGACGTTTTGACCAGCGGCAAAAACACCACGGTCTTTCGGTCGGCACAGTGCTTTGCCATTTCGGCGGCAATCTGTTCCAGATAGGGGTCTAACGCCGTGGCAATATCTCCCGGCTTGTAATCTCCGGCAGCTGTGCCCACATGGGTGAAATCGATCTGCACCGGCACAGTCAACGCCCGGATGGGCGTTAGGTATCCTTCGTGAATGGCCTGGGGCAGGGTGTATTCATATGCCAGACTGTCAAACACCTTGCCCAGATTCTGCTTGTCGCCCCGGTCGGGCGTTGCCGTCACGCCCAGCACATGGGCACTGGCAAAGTGATCCAGTATCACCTGATAGCTGCCGGAAATGGCGTGGTGTGCTTCGTCGATGATAATGGTCCGGAAGTAGTCCGGCGGAAACTGGGAAAGGCGTTTCTGCCGCATGAGGGTCTGAACGCTGCCCACCGTGACACGATACCACTCCCCCAGACAGGTCTGCTCTGCTTTTTCTACGGCACATTTCAGACCGCTGGTGCGTTCCAGCTTGTCTGCCGCCTGCTGGAGCAGTTCGCCCCGGTGTGCCAGAATCAGCACCCGGCTGCCGCTGCGGACTTCATCCTCGGTGATCTTGGCAAAGACAATGGTCTTGCCGCAACCGGTGGGCAGCACCAGCAGCGTCCGGTTTCTGCCCTCGTCCCACTCCCGGTGCACGGCTTCTCTCGCTGCCTGCTGATAGGGTCGCATTTGCATTTTGCATCACTCCTTAAAACTGCCCCCTGTTCCAGCCGCCCTGTGCGCCGCTCTGAGGCGCTTGCCATGACTGTGGATTGTTTTGCGTATAAGACGGCTGGAACGCTGTGCAGGACTGCTGTGGGGCATTCTGAGCGGCCTGGGGCTGATCGTAGGACGGATACAGCTTGTCGATCTGGTTTGCCTGTCCGGTTCCGCCGCCGTCCCGCTTTTCATAGGTGCGGATTTTCACATGGCACACGCCGGACTTGCCGCACACCTGTGACCAGTTCATCTGTGCCGCCTGCCCTTTCTGTTTCATGCCGATGCTGGCGAAAAACTCGGACAGCTTCCATTCCATTTTCGTATGCAGAAACAGGTTCTCCTGCAAGAGGACGCTGCTGCCGTCCGGGCTGAACACCCGGAAGTGGACGATTGCCTTGTTGCAGGGCGGCACTTTCTCGCTGCCGGCGTGTCTGGCACGGTCGAACTTCTCCACGGTAAAGCGGTAGTCGCCCTCCGGCAGCAGAATAAAGCTGCTCTCCTGCTGGATTTCATCGTCCCAGCCCAGTTCGTGTCCCTGGGGATTTGCGGTTGTGTTGTTGTATTCGTTCATGTTTGACCTGCCTTTCTGAGGTTGTGTTTTTTGCGGTTATTTCCGGCTCTGCTGAATCATTTCCAGGATATTCTGCCACCACGGAAT
>ENA-UOJH01002050-UOJH01002050.1-human-gut-metagenome-genome-assembly--contig:-C148-NODE-2050-length-13350-cov-8.219406_pt1 | contig 13350 bp, 12 predicted proteins | sample MGYA00242345_ERZ723892 | MGnify/ENA metagenome assembly ERZ723892 | reverse complement strand
AAGAATTAAATTTTACAAGTTTTTTCTTCAACGGACTTTACTTTTTAAATTGACCCGTTTCTAAGTTAATATTTAATTATAACAATTTAACTTTAGTTTATTTCTTATGCTTAATTACGTTTTATTTCATAGCAATTAAGTTTTACACTTTCAGGTTTAAAACTAGACCAAGGAGTTTTTATTTCTTGATGTGTAAAAGAAAAACCGCATTTTTCAATTACTCTATTGCTAGCAAAATTGTCTACAACTGCTTGAATAAGTATTTTATTAAATCCAATTTTAAATAAATATTCTATAAATGCTTTACAAGCTTCAGTTGTATATCCATTGTTCCAATATTTACGTGATAAGCAATATCCGATTTCAGGATTTCCATCTTTGTAGCGTGTAACATCAATTGATCCAATTAACTTTCCACTATCTTTTAAAGTAATTCCATATCTAATAGTTTCAGGATTACCATATTGTTTAATCCAAACATCAAGAATCATCTGAGTAACAACAATATTTTCATGCTTATTCCATGTCATAAATTTAGTTACTTCAGGGTCGTTACACCAACTTTCATACATTTCTTGTGCATCATCTTTTTTGAATTTTCTTAAAATTAATCTATTTGTTTCAATAACATCATTATCAATTAACAACAAGTCAACATTTAAAATCGTAAGAATTTTAATTAAAGTATCCAAACTTGGAATTGATTTATTACTTTCGATTTCTGAAATTGTTAACTCCGATAAACCACTTTTAATTGCTAACTCAGTTAATGTAATTTTAAGTTCATTTCTTCGCCTTATAATTAAATTTATTAATTTTTGGGCAGACATTTCATTTATAATTTCCATTTTATTTATCCTTAATTATCATTGCTTCATTTTTAAAAGAACAATTTATTTTATATGCAATGATTTTACCATGCACTTATAGATTATTCATTTCAAGTTAAAATTATATTGGCTCCAAATCAAGAAATATACCATAAAAAAAGGTACTCAAGTACCTCACTAACAATAAAATTGGCGAGAGTTAAAGGAATCGAACCTTTTTATTCTGTTTCGGAGACAGAAAGTTTACCATTAACTTAAACTCTCAATTAAAACTGGATTTATTTTAAAATCCAGTTTTTAATTTCTTCTTTACAATTTAATACATCTGAAGAAAGTATAGAAATGCCTTCTTTAACATTGCTCTTTTTAAGCATTGCTTCAAGTTCTTTTTGAGCAAATCCTAAACCACTTCCCTCACTTGTGCAAAATGGTTTAATAGTTTTGCCTTTTAAATCATAACTTTCAATAAATGTCGAAATAATTCTAGGGAATGATCCAAACCAATTTGGAAATCCTAGGTATATTGTATCATATTGATCCATATCCTCGACTACATTGAAAATTGCAGGTCTCTCCTCGTTATCATTTTCTCTTTTTGCTTCTTTTGTTAATTCATAATAATCATTGGAGTAAGGTGCTGCAGGTTCAATCTTAAACATATCAGCATCAGTTAATTCATGAATAATATTAGCAACGATTTCTGTATTGCCAATCTTTAATGTTTTAACTTTACCATCGAAATAATTTTCACCATCTTTAGAAAAATAAGCTATAAGTTTTTTCATATTGTCCCCTTAATAGTTAAATTATATATGTTTTTGCATACTAAAATAAATAATTTTACTCATTTTTTAAGCATTTGACTGGATCCTTTTTACTTGCAGCATAGCTTGGAATAATCGAAGACACAATTGCAAGAACTGAGCCAACAATTATAAGAATAAAAATATATTCCCAAGAAAAAGAACATAATTCAGTCATTTTATAACTTGGGTAAGTGTTGTTAACTAAATAGTTTATTGGGAAAGTTAATATATATGTAAATATCGAAGAGAACACTCCACTTAAGAAACCAATTATTCCACTCTCAATAACAAATAATCTTAATACATCACTCTTTTTAGAGCCGATTGCTCTAATAATTCCAATATCTTTTGTTCTTTCAAGAACGCTATTGTAAGTAAATAAAACATTCATCGCACAGGCAACAATCAATAATAAAATTATAAATAATCCTAAAACTAAAGTTACAAGTCCAACCATTTGTTCAACATTTCTAATCAATGAACTTGAAACTTCTAAGTATTCAATCTTATCGCCTTCACTAGTTCTTGAATCATTATATTCATCAAGTTTTTTAAGCATTAAAGCACGATTTTCGATTGAAGTTGCAAATATTGAAACATTTGTAATATTCGTATAGCTATTTAAAAAAGCACCAATAGCTATGAAGTTTTTATATGCTTTTACTTGTTCACCTTTTTTATTACTATTGAATTGCCTTAAAACAGTTTTAAGAAATTCAGCCATTTCGTTTTCATCTTTACTGCATCCTATTTTTTTAATTTCAGGGTCAATAAGTTCAGCTCCATATTTTTCAGCATATATGAACATATTAGAAAATGTAGTTTTTCTTAAATTTGTAATATTAGAACCACTTAGACCATGATAGCTCTTTTCTAAATAATAGAATGAAAAATATTTATCAGCAATTTCGTTGAATGTTTTTGAATTAATTTCAACTTTCTTATCTTGGTAGTCTTTTAAATATGTTGTGAATTCACTAATGAACCTATTTCTTTTATTGTCTGTGATTTCACCATATTCTCCAATTACGTTTTTATAAATATCATTAGAAATATTACTGTTTTCTTTTAATTCGACAAGTTCATCTTGAAGTTCAGGTAAAAAACATAATGAAGGAGCAATTAATGATAATGTCGAGTCCTTTTTAGGTCTAATAATTCCAGAAATTTTAAGTTCAATTCCTTTTTTAGAATTATATAAATCACTCATGTTATTTTCCTTATATATAGCTAATTCTTTTTCACTAGTAAATAATCCCGAAAAGAAATCTTTTACTTCTTCTTTATCATTTGTTTTTTCATAAACTTCATCATTTGAAAAAATCTTATATTTTTTATTCAATACATCATTAAATGATATTGGCTCAACTTTAGTTTCTAAATTTTTATTCATTATGCTCTTTTGATCATCTTTTGAATTATAAAACCCTAAAGCCCTTAAAGTCGTAAAATTAATAGCGTTATATTCATTTACAACAAGAACTAATTCGGTTTTATCACTTGGCATTTTTCCAGCTATTAAATCATATGACCTATTTATATCGCCATAAAGTAAATGAAAAATGTTAGTCGGAATACCATAAGTTGTCGCTGAATAGCTACCACCAGCACTTAAACTTGTATTAACTTTAGCAATGTAACTATTGCTCTTTTTATCAATTGAAGCAGGAAATTCAGTGGATAAGTTATAGTTAAATGAATTTCCATAATTAACGATATAATCACTTGCATATCCTTTTTCGACAAAATCATCTAATAAATTAAAATACTCAGTCGTGTAATTGTTATACGTGTAATTATATGTATTAGTTGCCTTTACATAAGGATAAATTTCATTTGTATCTGGAAATTCTGTAGTTTGGTTTATATCCTTCCAATCCTCTTTCTCTGTAACAACTGTATAAGCAGGAACATTAATAGGCAAATTAGAAGCGACTTCATAGCTTATCTTGTCTTGATACTTGTTAAAACCATTTGTAATACTAAGCATAAAGCCTAAAGCAACTAATCCAAAGCAATTAGCAATAGCTGTTAAGGCAGTTTTTAATTTTTTTGAACCTAAATTTTTAAACGAGAGGCTCCACAATATTTTCTCTGAGGCAATTTTGTTATATTTATCTATTTTTTCAATTTTAGTAGATAATTGGTAGTTTTCTAGTACTTTATTAGTATCTTTTTTGATAGTTCCATCAGATAATTCGACTATTCTATTTGAATATTCATTAGCTAAAGACATATTATGTGTGGCCATAATTACAAGCCTATCTTTACTAATATCTTTTAGTATTTTCATTACCTCAATACTATTTTTAGAATCTAGTGCTCCTGTTGGTTCATCAGCGAGAATAATCTCAGGTTCATTAATTAAAGCTCTAGCAATTGCAATTCTTTGCATTTGCCCACCGCTTAATTCATTGCTTTTCTTGTTTTTTAGATCTAATAAATTTACTTCCTTTAAAGCAGTTTCTACTTTCCCATTTATTTCTTCTTTTGATAATCTAGTTGTTAAAACAAGAGGTAAAGCAACGTTATCAAAAACATTTAAAGTAGGAATTAAATGATAGGATTGAAAAATAAAACCTATCTTTTTATTTCTTAATTCATCTTTTTCTGACTCACTTAAAGTTGAATAGCGCAGATTATTTAGATATATTTCTCCACTATCAGGCGTATCTAGCAATCCTAAAATATTTAAAAGAGTTGTTTTTCCACAGCCAGAAGGCCCAAGGATGCTTACAAACCCATTATCATTAAATTCAATATTAATATTGTTTAACGCTTCAGTTACTTCACTTCCGCTTTTATATTTCTTGCATAAGTTCTCAATCTTTAACATGCTTAAATTATACTTTTTATTACAAAAAATAAAAGATAATAAACATATTTTCTAAAAATGTTGATTATCTCAACATTTTAACTATTTATTATCGTCTTTTTTTGAAGTATCTATTTCTAATTTTGCTTTATTTTCTTTTCTTTGAATAGTTTTATTAACGTATTTAATATCTTTTTTCTTATTTACATCGAGTGAATACTTTCTAATTACTCTTCTGCGTTCTTTCATTGTAATTGTAAAAGGATCAAATCCATCACCATTAATCGCTTTTGCTTGTAAGAAGGTAACAAATGCGCTTTTGTCAACGCTTCCAATGACAGTTCTAAATTCAGCTACTTCTTTTTTGTATAAAACGACACGAATAAGTTTCTTTTGTTCTTTGCTAAAACCACCTGTAATGTTAACTACTGTTGAACCATGGCCTAATTGTTTATGTATAAATTGCAAAATTTCTTCTGGCTTATTAGTAATAACTTCCGCAATAATATATGAACTTCCGTGGATATAAATATATTGAATAGCTAATGCTGCTGTAAACGCTGATATAACACCGCACAAACCTGATTCCCAATCTCTAAATATAAAAATGCCTATGACAATTAACGAAGAATCAATTATAAAGCCTGAAACATCTTCTTTTACATCAGTATATTTAGCAATAATAGCTGAAATTACATCTAATCCACCAGTTGAGCCATCTCCCAAAAAAGCAAACGCTACGCCCATTCCTGCAAGTGCTCCGCCAAATATGCCAGCAACCATCAAGACACCAATATGAAATCTTCCATCTGGAGTCATATTATTTGCGTAAATATTAGAGATACCAAGCCACTCAATAGCGTTTGTTCTTAATAATAATGTATAAAACAATGGAAAAACTAATGTTCCTAATAATGTATGAAAAGAAACCTTTTTCCCAAGTACCAATAAACTAACAAGCCATAATATAACGTTTACAGAGCCCATTATAATATCAGTTACATTAAAGCCAACTAATGGTTCAATGTAGTGATTTATTAAAATGCCAATTGAGTCAACACCACCATTGATTAAATTGCAAGGTACTGTAAAGAAAGCATCAGCCATAGCTAGGCATAACGATCCTAAAATAACAAAAAATATATTTTTTGCTTCCGCGATTACCTTTTCTTTATTCATTTTCATACGAATACCCCGTAAGTATTATATATTCTTTTCATTAATAAATCAAATAACTACCAATTAACTACTAATAATGTACTAATTAATTACTATAATATTACTTTTACTTATTTTTGAACCAAATATCGATTCTTGTATAAATAAATAGCATTTTGTTATCTCCTCTCTTGCCAATATCAACTAAAACAAAATAAAATATACATATATGCGAAACTTTATTAATTATGTGTACGAAGAAACTTTAACTTTTGAGCAAAAGCCTTTAAACGAAATTGATAGTCTTGTTTTATCTTGGCTTTCAAATTTGCATTATCCTTCAAATTTAAAATTTATAGAATCAAAAAAGAGAATTCCCACAAAAGATTTATTAGATGATAAAGAACTTGAACAATTAGCTCATTCTTGTTTCGATCCTCAGTCTACTGTAAAGCTCCTTAAAGGAATAAAAAACAGTCCTAGATTTCAAGATTTAATGTTTTCAAATCACGTACATATTTATGATCAAAATTTGCAAGAGCAATTTTCTGCAACTACTTTCCACTATAAAGATTTATTCTCATACGTTTCATTTAGAGGAACAGATAACACAATAATCGGTTGGAAAGAAGATCTAAACATGGGTTTTGAATGCCCAGTTCCTGCTCAAATTGGAGCTTTAGAATATTTAACTGAAATTTTTCCTACATTAAATAAAGATATATATCTTGGAGGTCACTCTAAAGGTGGCAATCTAGCTGTATTTGCTGGAGTTATGGCAAATTTAGATATTGATCAACACATAATCGCAATGTATTCACACGATGGACCAGGTTTTTTAGACTCCTTCTTCAATTCAGCTAACTTTATTACAAGAAAAAATAAAATATTTAAAACTGTTCCTGAATTTTCTATCGTAGGTTTAATCATGGAAAAACATGAGGATTACAAAATAGTTAAAAGCAATGGAATTAGTATTTTTCAGCATAATCCTTTTTCATGGTTTATTAGAAAAGATACTTTTTATGAAGTTCCTAAATTAGATAAGCAAGCTCAAAATTTCGATTCTCACCTAAATGATGCAATTTCTAACTTCCCTAAAGAGTTACGTAAAGAAGCTATTGATGATATTTATTCGATATTTTCAAATGCTAATATTACTCTTACAAACGAAATTCCTAAGAATTTTCCAAAAATCATAGCTAGTTATAAAAATTTAAGCCCTGATAGAAAAGAACTTATTCAGCAACTATTCGATGATATTTTTGCTAAAAAACGTAATATCAAAAGAATTCCTAGGTTAAAAACTCCACTATTAGTTAAAAAAGGTTAAGTTATTTCTTAACTTTTTTTCTTATATAGTACATTATCAAATTCTTAATACAAAATTTTTTTAAAAAATAAATTTATTATGTTATATTTTTCAAAGAAATGGAGATTTAAAAAAATGAAAATCAACAATGTTGTCGTCGCAGGAGGCGGCGTATTAGGCAGTCAAATAGCGTTCCAAGCTGCATATTGTGGTTTTAACGTAACAATATGGCTTAGAAGCGAAGGAAGTATTGGTCGTTGCCAACCAAAACTTGATCATTTAAAAGAAGCATATATTGCTGATATTAAAAAAATGGCAACTCCTGAAGGTCAAACTCCTTCTACTTGGTGTAGAGGACTTGCAGATTTTGATACATTTAATCCTGAAGAATGTATCAAAAAAGTTGAAGATGCATATAAAAACATCAAATTAGAATTAGACGTTAAAAAAGCATTTGGCAATGCAGACTTAGTTATTGAATCAATGGCTGAAAATGTAGATGAAAAAATTGCTTTCTATAAAAAGATAGCAAACGTTTTACCAGATCAAACAATAGTCGTTACAAACTCATCAACTTTATTGCCATCTAAATTTGCTAAATTTACTGGTAGACCTGAAAAATTCTTATCACTTCACTTTGCAAATACAATTTGGAAAAATAATATGACCGAAGTTATGGCTCAAAGCAAAACTGATATGAAGTATTTCGATATAGTTAGCGAATTCGCTAAAGAAATTAGAATGATTCCACTTCCAGTTTTAAAAGAAAAATCAGGCTATTTATTAAATTCAATGCTTGTACCACTACTTTTCTCAGGTATGGATTTATATGTAAACGGAATCAGTGATCCTGAAAGCATTGATAAAGCTTGGACACTTGGAACAGGCGCTCCAAAAGGGCCATTTAAAATTCTTGATACAGTAGGATTAAAAACTGCATATAATATCGTTTCAATGTATGTAAAGATTCCTTCATTCCTTGCTCCTTACAATTTCAAAGGAATGGAAAAAATGCTTAAAGCTAAAATTGAAAAAGGCGAATTAGGCATGTCTGCAGGCAAAGGTTTCTATACTTACGATAAATAATTAACACATCATTTTTGCTTCTGCTCATTTAAAAATAAGTAATTTACTTCATTTATTATTTAATATAAATTGTAATTATACATGAGGAGAATCGTATGACTGTACCTACAGAAATTTACATAGACGAAGATATAAAAGAAAAAGCATCCAGATTATTTCAAGAATTAGGTCTTGATTTATCTACTGCAATAAACATCTTTCTTCGTGAATGTATATCAAAAGGTGATTTGCCTTTCTTTGTAGAACTCCCACAATATAGAAAAGAAACTATTGAAGCTATGGAAGAATCAAAAAGAATTTCAAAGGATTCCTCAATAAAAAGCTTCAAATCAATTAAAGAGCTTAACGAAGAACTTGATAAATAAAACGTACTAGTGCGAAATTACTTCACACTTGTACGTTTTTTATTTTTAAAATTTAAGATGGGTTAATTATCAGATCTTGAGAAACCATTTTTCATATGGCAACTTGAATCATATAAAACATTATTTAATGCTTTATCGGTTAATTTCTTAATATTTGATGCAATTTCATCGTTTGCTTTTTCTAAAGTTTTTTCACTATTATCTTTTATATATAAGTCATCAAATTTATTTATTAATTCATGAGATAAAGCTTGTGCTGCTTCTTGGTATCTTTCAACATGAACAATTGATGTTTGATAATGTGGGTCACTTAAAGCGCCGATTAAGCGACTTGCCCAATAGAAATTATTTGTTGAAACATTTAAAGTTGTATTTCTTAAATATGAAGGTATTTTATTAACATTAATATATAAAGGAATCATCGTATTATACATATTTGAGCCAAAGCAAACCCATTCGAGCGAAGCATTAGCGCCTTTGATATATGGTCTAATTTGAGCAATTGACATAAAACTTGTTCTACTTATACCAATTGGTCGATATAAAGGTTTAAAATCTTTAGGATTATTTTTAGCATATGGATCATATTTTGTTCCTTGATAATGAGAAGATAATAAATATTTTACATCTTCTACTGTTATTTTCTTTTCAGGAACGTTGCTCCAAGGAATATCATCTGATTCAGGATTATAATCTGCATCTTCTCCATCCCATTTAAATGTTTTTGGATTTAAATATCTTTCCATAAACCATGCTCTAGGCGTGTTATATGTATGATCACTATCATCATGACTTCCAAAAATAACGCGAGGATTCATGTTTTGGTCTAAATTTAAGTCTAAATGATTATTTAAAATAAATTCTTTTAAATCTTTAGAACACATATTTTCTTTTTGTTCGCCAAAAGCATCATTAAAATCGAATCTATCAAGACCAAATTGATTTGGCATAACAACATATTCTTCATCTTTTACTCTTCTAGCAATCCAGTGGTGTCCACCAATCGTTTCAAGCCACCAAATGTTTTCTTTATCACTAAAAGCAATTCCGTTGCTTTCATAAGTTCCATATTTTTCAAGAAGTTCACCTAATCTAATGACACCTTCTTTTGCTGAATTAATATATGGTAAAACAATATAAACAAAATCTTCTTCACCAATTCCACCAGCTTTTTTAATTCTACCTAATGAATCTTTTTTAGGTAAAACTAATGGGTCAGCACCTAAAACACGTGCATTACTTGTGATCGTTTCAGTAGCGCTCATCGCTACATCTTTTTCATTAATTCCACTTGCTGCCCAAACACCTTCACTATTATCAACATTTGGCATCATTGTGCATCTTAAAGATGTTTCAGGTAATTCAATTGTTGCTTTTGAAATCTTTGTTTTATAGATTTTTGGCATTTTATTTCTTTTAACGACTACCATTTTCTTTGCAGTAAAAACTCCAGATGGTGAATCATCATTTCTAGCTATCATAGTTGAACCATCATAGCTCGCTTTATTTCCGACTAAAATTGTTGTACAACTCATAATTTATTCCTTTCAAAATCTACAATATTTTAATACTTCATCTTTTTTATATCATTAAATATGATAAAAAGTCACAAGGACGAGCCTTGTGACTTATAGTATTTTTAAATAATTTATTAGTTATATTTCTTTTCTTGATTTAAAACTAAATCATCATTATCAAAATAATTAATTTTCATTGCTTCTTTTACTTCTTTTAAAGTTTGTGCAGCAATATTTCTAGCGTATTCTGAACCTTCTTTTAATACTGCAAATACTTCAGGAATATGTTTTTCAAGTTCTGCTCTTCTTTGTCTGATTGGTTCAAGAACATCATTTAAGACATTTGTTAAGAATCTCTTTACTTTAACATCTCCTAATCCACCTCTACGATAGTGATCTTTTAATGCATCTAAATTTGGATATTCTGGTAAGAATTTTTTAAAGTGTTCATCAGTTGCAAAAGCATCAAGATAAGTAAAAACAGTATTTCCTTCAACAACTCCTGGATCAGTAATTCTAAGGTGATTTGGATCAGTGAACATTGTTCTAACTTTCTTTTCAACTTCTTCTTTTGAATCTGATAAATAAATACAATTTCCAAGTGATTTAGACATCTTAGCTTTTCCATCCGTTCCAGGAAGTCTTAAGCAAGATTGATTTTCAGGAAGTAAAATTTTAGGTTCAATTAAAGTTTCACCATAAATAGTGTTAAATTTTCTAACAATTTCTCTACCTTGTTCAATCATTGGTGCTTGGTCTTCCCCAGCTGGTACAGTTGTAGCTTTAAAAGCTGTAATATCAGCAGTTTGGCTGATTGGATATGTTAAAAATCCGACAGGAATTGATTCGCCAAATCCACGGAATTTTATTTCGCTTTTAATTGTTGGATTTCTTTCAAGTGTTGATAACGTAACTAAATTAGCATAATAAAATGTTAATTCAGTTAATTCAGGTACTTGAGATTGAATAAAAATATGACATTTTTTTGGATCAAGTCCACAAGACATATAATCTAAAGCAACTTCTAAAATATTATCTCTAACTTTTCCAGGATTATCATAATTATCGGTTAATGCTTGAGCATCAGCAATCATAATTAATATATCATCATATTCATTAGAATTTTGAAGTTCTACTCTTCTTCTTAATGAACCAACATAATGTCCAATATGCAATTTTCCAGTTGGTCTATCTCCAGTTAATATTACTTTTCTATCCATAAATTTCTCCAGTGCTTACTATTTTATATCCTTTAAAAATATATTTCATTATTTAAAGGCTTTCTTTATGATGATTAACATCAAAATTTACTTTAAATTTGTAGTTAAAGGTTTATTTTAGATAATTTTTAATAAAATCAATCGATTCAAGGTTAGCTTCAATAGATACTTTTGAATTCGCTATAACCGAAGCATAAGCATGTTCTGAATCTTTTATTGAATTAGAATAAAATTCACCAAAAATATTATTGTTTTTAATTAACGCTTTCTTAAATTTCTTATTATATTTCTTTAAATAATCGCCTTTACCACTAATTAAAAATACAGGAGGTAGCGAATCTAATATTTCTTTATTATCTGGTTTCATATATTTATAAAAAGGATGTTTTACAAAATTCTTACCATAGATATTTGTTTTTAAACATATTCCAATCTGATCAAAATTTAATGTATAAAACATTCCAGAAGTTAAAATTAGTGAATTAAAATGAGGAATATCTTCTTTAATATTACAAGCCACTTTCATTTCTTCATTATTAGACATTGCTCCGACATATAAAGATAAATAAGCACCAGCGCTATCTCCAGAAAGAAAGACATTTTTTAAATCTGCTTTGTATTCTTTTGCTTCTTCCATTCCTTTATTTATTCCGATAATTAAATCTTTAAAAATTTCAAACACATCAACATCAGGGATAAGTGGGTAATCGATAGTAATAACAAAGAATCCTTGCTTTGCCATAAAGACACAATAATCTTTATTTATTTCTTTGCTTCCGAGTAAAAACCCACCACCATGGATATTAAATAAAACAGGTTGATTATTAAATTTTGGATCAAAATACAAATCCAATTTATTTAATTTGCCTCCTTTGTATTCAATATCTTTTACTATTTTTATATCACTATCATCAAAATGTTTTACATTCTTTAAAAAGTCCAATATTTTTTGTTGACTATTTTTTACCAATAATTTCAATAGCTTTTTATTCATAAGTCACCTCGGAATATCTTTATTATATACAAGCACAAATAATATTTAATTATTTTTGACAATTTTATATTTCATTAATAAAACTATATTCAAATTTTCAAAATTTCGTTCTATACAACATACAATTAAAATCTTATTTAAAAGTAGCATATATTAGTATATTTCTAGTTTTAGTTTAAAAACGTTTGTGATTTTTCCAAATAAAAAACCTATAACACGAAGTTATAGGAATTTAAATTTTAATGTTTTTACTTATTAAAGTGTTGAACCGTAATCACAAACAAGGATTTGTCCAGTTACTGGTTTTGAATCATCACTTGCTAAGAATAAACAAACTTTTGCAACATCGATTGGCATGCATGGTTGAACACGCAAATCAGCATGCTTTGCCATTTGTCCAAACATATCTTGATCGAGTGATGCTGGATTCATATTCATTGTCATAGGTGTAACAATTGTTGATGGGCAAACTGAATTGCATCTAATTCCTTTTCCAGCAAATCTTAATGCTGTATGTTTTGTTAATGCAATAACTGCACCTTTGCTTGAAACATAAGCTGCACCACCACAGCCAAATTCACCAGCAACGCTATCAAGATTAATAATAGAACCATTTCCTTTTTCCATCATAATCTTTGAAGCTTCTCTTGAACAAAGAATTGTACCTTTAGCGTTAATATCAATAACTCTATCTAAGTCTGATTTTAAACATTTATCAACAGGTTTAAGTCCCTCTTCTAAAACACCAGCATTATTCATAAGTACATCGACAGTGCCAAATGCTTTTACTGTTTCTTTAAATAAGTTGATAACATCTTCTTCATTACTAACGTCACATTTTACAGCCAATACTTCGCCACCTTGACTTTTAATTTTGTTAGCAACTTCTTCTAACTTTTCTGCTCTTCTAGCTGCAATTACAACTTTCGCACCTTCGCTTGCAAATAATTCAGCTGTGCATGCTCCAACTCCAGAGTTTGCACCAGTGATTACACAAACTTTATTTTCTAATCTTTTCATTTATTTCCTCCAATCTATGATTAGTAAACTAACTATCTATTATTATAATTTTTATTTTTTAATTATTAATAATACATTTTTTAAAAAGATGTCTCACATTTGCCTTTGTATTATTTTAAATTCTCATTTCTTATTCGAATCATAAACTTCATATTATTCCTTTGCACTTATTATTACACTTTTTTTAAAATTTTCATATTTATTTTAATAAAATTTAAAAAATAAAT
>ENA-UOJH01002043-UOJH01002043.1-human-gut-metagenome-genome-assembly--contig:-C148-NODE-2043-length-13393-cov-763.293447_pt1 | contig 13393 bp, 9 predicted proteins | sample MGYA00242345_ERZ723892 | MGnify/ENA metagenome assembly ERZ723892 | reverse complement strand
CTTGTGTCGGAAAGGTATATATGAGCTGATGGTAGAGTCGTCATCAACAACAATGGACCTGATTTGATAAACTCAGCAGGAATACTTGCTATTCATTTTTTATGATGGGGTTATGTTTACAAATTTGAGATTTCATGTAAAAAACAGGGGTATCTTATTATGATAAAAACATCAAGATACCCCTATATATAATTAGGTGTCATAACCGACAGACGGAGCGTGCTTGTTTTCCAACTATGCTTTGTTCTGTTTCTATATTCTTTGTTTCGTGTTTTTCTGCAGTATCTTGCTCCTGTGGTGGTGCCAATTCCAACTGTATTTTTCTATCCAACGCCGCCAGTTCCGCTTTAAGACCTTTCAGTTCTTCCTCTTTCTTCCAAGTCTTGCCAGCTATCTCTTCCAGTTGCGGTATTTCCTTTTCCAAAGCCTTGCATCTTGAATCATACTGCTCAATGTAGCTTGGTATCTTCTGTAAGGCATTCAGAAAGTTGTTTGCCGCTGCTATCGGGTCCGACTTGGCAATGTGACCGTAGTTGTACTGGTACTTGTAATTGCCCTCGACAAAAAAGCGGTTGTCAACAAATGGAAGACCATTCTCGAAACTTGTCTCGCTGACAATCTTGACAGGAAATCCGTAGATTTCTCCAATCCGCTTGTATTGTCCGCCTGTCGTCTCTTTCTCCGCCAACCTCTGTAGATGCTTTCCAATAACCTCCAAGTTCGTGGACTCCACACCATCGAGAGTGATGAGGTTGAGGATGTTGCCGTCCTTGTCTTTCTTGGCTTTGCCCATAAACTTGCCGTAGTCCTCGGTCATTCCCTTGAGAGAGGCTTTGTTGTTGCCCAGCTCTGCCATCTTTGACTGCAATTTTGTTTCTGAGTCACGCTTGCCCTTGTTAAACGATTTGCGCTCACCCTCCAGAGAAGCAATCTTCTTCTCCAGCTTCGCCTTGTCAAGCAAGTCGGTATTTCCGGAGAGAATAGCCATATACTCTGAAAAATTCATGCCCGATTTCTCGTCCATCGCTCCCTCGTCAATGGTTCTCGCTCCCAAGGCTCCGCTTTTCAACTGTGAAATGAATGTCTGCTTGCAGTGCAGGAGGTTGAACTTGTACGAGTCAAGCGACTTTTCCACCGCATAGATGATGACATCAACCTTATTGTCGGCATACAGTTTGGCAATCTCGTTGCCTGCACGCACCCCTCGACCGTCACGCTGTGCCAAGTCTGACGGCCGCCACGGTGTATCCAAATGATGGATAGCCACACACCGTTTTTGTGCGTTTACACCTGTACCCAACATGGATGTGGAGCCGAACAATACTCGTACCGATCCCTCGTTCATAGCTGCTATCACCGCCTTTCTTGCCCTCTCGTTCTTGCACTCCTGAATGAAGCGGATTTCAGACGACGGTATGCCGTAATCCTCTATCAGCTTGCGCTTGATTTCTGAATACACGTTCCATTCGCCCGGTCGGTATGTTCCCAGATCTGAGAATACGAACTGTGTGCCCTTGTAATTGTCATAGCGTTTGTAATAGTCGGCTATCATCTTCGCACAATGGCTCGCCTTGTTGTCGGGATGGTCCTCACAAGTCGGGTCTATCATGCGCATATCGAGAGCCATCTTTCGGGCATAGTCCGTAGCAATGAGCATCTTTGCCTTCTCTTCCGTTTCCGACAGAGGCAGTCTTCCGAGGATGGTGGCATCACCCGTCTTGGCAAACTCCATCAGCTTTTGGATGAAGTCCTCCTGCTCGGGTGTCGGTGGTATGTTATGAAGGATCTCGTTCTTCTTTGGTCTGTCCACACCAACCGCCTCCGCCGTGCGATAGTCGGTTATCTCGTTGTAGAAAGCAGCAAGCTCCGGTACCTTGATGAAGTATCTGAAACGTTCCTTCTGTACGATGTTGTTGGTGACGTTAAACTCGAAGTCGGTAGTCTTCTTGGCGAAGATTGCCGCCCACGCATCGAAACAGCGGATGTCCTGACGCTCCAGTTCTTTTGGGCGCAGGTACTTGAAAAGCAGATACAACTCTGTCAGTGAGTTGCTGATAGTTGTTCCCGACAGGAATGTCGCTCCCAGATCTCTGCCTGTCCGCTCCTGTATGGTTCGGATGGCAAAGAGCATATTGAGTGCCTTCTGGCTCCCCTCGCTGTTGCCGAGTCCTGCCACACGGTCGTGACGGGTATTGAACATGAGGTTCTTGAACTGGTGGCTCTCGTCCACAAACAAGTGGTCGATGCCCATCATGCGGAAATCCACCACATCATCGGTGCGCTGCTCGATGCTGTAGGCTATCTTCTGCAACTTCACCTCCAAGTTGAACTTCCGTTTTTCCAAGCCTTTGAGCATTCCCCTCGACACGTCTTTGCCCTGCGTGCGTATCACTTCCAAGTTTTCCTCCACGGTATCAAGCTCCGCCTGCAATATCTGCCGTTGGAGTTCTGGCGATTGAGGTATCTTCCCGAACTGGTCGTGCGACATGATTACACAGTCATAGTCGTTGTTCTTGATGTTGTTGAAGAAACTGACACGGTTCTTGGTGGAAAAATCCTTCTCCGAGGCATAGAGTATCCTCGCATGGGGATAAGCTGTCTGATAGGTGGCAGCTATCTCCGCGACATTGGCTTTCAGTCCGATAATCATCGGCTTGTGAGCCATACCGAGACGTTTCATCTCATGCGCAGCCATGCACATGATGAGGGTTTTGCCAGTACCGACCTCGTGATCACATATCCCGCCGCCGTTCTGCAAAAGCATCCATACACAGTCCTTCTGACTTGGGTACACACTCTTGACACCATACTTTCCGCCAAGGGCTTTCAAGTCCAAGCCGGGGAAGGTCTGGTGAGAACCGTCATACTTCGGACGCACGAAGCAGTTGAACTTCCGGTTGTACATTGTGGTCAAGCGTTCCTTAAAGGAGTCTGACTGCTCTTCCAGCCATTCAGTGAACCCGTTGCGGATTTCGTCAATCTTGGCATTGGCAAGCTGTATGCCCTCGCTGTCACGCACCTTGATGTCGTTGCCGTGTTCATCCTCGCCGATGCTCTTCATCATGTCGGGACAGGTGTTGTGCAGGGCATGTTTCAGAAGACTCATGCCGTCATAGTGGCGGTAATATCCCTTCACCATATACTCATCCGTGATGGCCATGGTCTTCATACTGCATTTTGCCGAATATTCGTCCATGCTGTCGGAATAGACGATGCTGACCTGTGTATTGAAGAGGTGGCTCATGTAAGCGGAATACACACCTGTAGGTATCCAACGTTCACCGAAGTTGAAGTCCAGGTCCTCAAAGGCTATCGGTTCGGGAATGCTTGCCTTCAAGGCATCCAACGACTCCCTCACGATTGCATGGTCGGGATTTTCCTTCAGCCATTCTTCTATACGCTCCGCTTTCTCTATGACATTGCCAGCAATGAAGCGGTCGGCTATCTCGTAGCCGTCTATGAGCGGATTGTAATAGATGCGCCCTTTAAGCGCTTCCGTCAGTTCCTGTTCCGGCATATCCGATAATTCAGTCATATACGGCAAGTCGATACGGCCGAACTTGTTGAGCGAGGCGGTGAGCGCTTCCTCTGGAGAATCGACATGACTGACCTCGTCAAGCGAAAAAGAGACCGGGTGGTCGAAGATGTCTGACTTTGTGAAATGTCCGTTTTCCACCCGTTCCAACGACAGCATGTCGCGCCCTGAGGCATCCATGAGGATGAACTTCACGTTCTGCTTGGCATTGAGGTTGCCGAAGCGGATGAAGAAAGCGTCATAATAGACATTCAGACTCTCACGCATCTGCTTGTTTTCCGTCTGTTCTTCCGCTTCATAGGTGTAAAGTTTCTGATAGGCATCACGGAGGGCGATATACAGGACAGCCTTTTCTTTCTGCTCCATATTCAGATCCAACGGCATGAAGGTAGCACCATACTTGGTAAGGTCTTTCAATACACCGATGTTTCCGGCAGAGTCGAGCACCATAGAACCCTCACGATGAAAACTTTCCAGTTTCTCATCAAATGGACGGGGCTTCATAACATTCTCTTTCTTCTTTGCCAGCTCTTCCCGCTTTCTTTCTTGCTCTTTTTGCTGTTCCCGCTCATGATTTGTTTCTTTCAATGTGCTCTGAGTCTTGGAATCTTCTTTTGCCTCATTCCCTTTCGAATGTCCATGCCCGATTTGAACTTTGAGAACTTCTATCGGTTCCATCGGAGGTTTGAACTTCGGATCAAGCGTATCTTCAACGCCCAAAGCCTTGAGTTGTTCCTGACGGTGCTGTTCCGCCTTTTGGCGCAGCAGCACCCTGTCTTCGGGAGCCATGGTCATCATCATCTCGTAAAAGCCGTTGATTGGCGGATTCTCTTCCCAAGAGATGCTTGCGTATGGCTCATCCCCAGGCAGGATTGGTTTTGTCTCCTGTGCTGTTTCCTGCTCTTTTGCATCTGTCAACGAAGGCTTTTCTTCTTTTTCCACAGGCTTTGTCACAACTTCAAAAGTCGGATTGACGCTTTTTACCAACGGACTTGCTTTCTTCCTTGACACTTTCTTGGCGACAGCACCCACTGTTACCTCTGCTTTCTTCTTCGTTGAATGTACAGCCTGACGGTTTTCTTCTTCCATTCCCCAAAGGTCAAACAGAGTCATTTGGACTGGTGGCTGCTGATGATTGGACTTTTGGGATAGCTCAGCATCATCAGTAGGCTTTTCCTGCTTTTGCAAGGATACTACCGTATCGTTCTGCTTTTCCTCAATGGAAGGCTTCATCTTCTCTGTTTTTTCTATCTTTTCTGTTTCTTCAACCTCCTTAACTTCCTCAGACATTGTTCCCTCAATCCCCAAGTATCGGTTCAAATTGAGATTCTTCTTAAAGTCTTCATGGAGCATCTTTCGTAAATCCTCTGCAATGCCTTCCACACCATCCTCATGCGTGTATATCATTGCAGGTTTGCCGAATGGGTCGGTATCCAACTTTGCTGTTGTATGGATAATGCGTTCCGGATGCTCCAGAAAGTAGTTGTTAGTCGGAATGCGGTTCTCGTCATTATAGACAGTATCAAGCAGGTTGTCGTCTCCTCGCAGCGACTCCTTTTGGGTATTTTTCTGCAGAATGATGAGGTCACTGCCCACTTCCGTATTGGCATTTTCCGTGAACAGGTTGTTGGGAAGACGAATCGCTGATACGAGATCTGCATGATAGAGCATCATAAAACGCGCGGCACTGTTGTTTTTGGCATTCAATACGCCTTGTGAGGTGATGAAGGCAACCAACCCACCATCCCTTACCGTATCAAGAGCCTTGACAAAGAAGTAGTTGTGTATGCGTCTGGTGACAAGTGCCCTCATGCCTTTCATGGCTGTATAAGACGGATCAAATACGGCAACATCGCCAAACGGAATATTTGAGATGGCGAGGTCGAAGTAGTCATTGAAAGGCTTTTCTATCTTCTCGAATCCCTCTATGCGCACTTTCTGCTCCGGGTGCAGATGGCGGAGTATCTTTCCCGTAAGCAGGTCTTTTTCAAATGCCATAATGTCTGCCTTGGGATTGTTATCCAAGACGGAATCGACAAAGGCTCCGATGCCTGCCGAGGGTTCAAGCACCTTTTCGGGGATGATATGATGCTCTTTCAACACATCCGTCAAAGCCTCTGTAATGGCTGACGGCGTGTAGAATGCCGTGAGGACAGACTGTTTCAGACTGTCCATCAACTGTTTGTACTCGCTTTCATTCTTGCTGTTTTCACGGATAAGTCTATGCAGCTCCACTGTTGGAGCAAACAATTCAAGGTCTGACTTTGCCCAATGTACGGCATCCGCCAGTTCCCTGGCAGGGTTCAGGATGCACTTCAATCCACCGAATCCGCAATAACGCTCCAGAAGGAGACGCTCACGGGCGGTCGGCGCGCGCTGTTCCCTGTCAAGGATGAATGCTGTCTCTATCGCCTTGATGTTGTCGTTCAGACGTTGTTTCCTATTGTACGCCATTTGACTCAATGAAAAGGGCTACGGCTCCAGTCAACTCTGTATAGAGCTGGTCGTAGTCCGGTGACTGGGCAAAATCGTCATCGGTGAGGTCGTAAATGGAATACACGTTATCAACCAAAGGCAGGAGGTTCTTGACAAACGCTTCCTGATCTTCTACTGCTACCTCCAGGGGAAACTCACTGTCAACAACATCGTACAGGATGCTGTACTTGGAAAAGCGGAGACCTTTCAGCAATGCTGACATGGCAAGCTCTTGTGCCGCATCGGCAAAGAGGGCATCACGCCGTGCCTGCTCATATACTTCTGCAGCATGGTCTGCACGTTCGCGGATAAAGTCCGCATCGCTGGCTTGTGGAAAACGGTTCTCTCTGAGGTGGTTCAAGAGGTACAGTCCGTAATAGGACAGCTCTGTCTGTGCCTGTTTCTTTCTGTTCATTTGTCCGTTGAATGGATTAAGTGGTGAATAATAAACCGTGGATGGCGGTTGGTGTTTGTGTGAAAGCAAGAAAAGGCACTCGGTATCCCTCCGAGTGCCGCCACTTAATCCACAGTAAATAAAAGCATCCTGAATCAAGACACCATTTATGAACCATGTTTCGGTGGCAAAGGTACAAACTATTTCTTGTATCTCTTCACATTTCCTCGCTTTTCTGCTGTTTTGCGCTCTACAAAGACGAATTTCGTGTTGAAATTCTCGTCAAAGGCTATGGCTGCGGAGAATGATTTGCCTTGCTTGCTGGTGAAACCATTGAGCGTTCTGGTCTTGCCCTTGGTAAGCAAGTCGGTGATGTCGGCATCAGTTAGCAACTTTCCTGCTACCTGCTTGAACACTGGCATACCGCACTCCTTGTTGCTGCATCTTACTACCTTTCCGAAGAACTGCATGGTACCTTGCTTGCATTTAGGACACTGGCAGCCGGAATCCTTGTGGCTGAAAAGTCTGTCGCAACCCAACAGCTCCGCAGTGATTTCACGGGTATAGCCTTCGATACTATGGGTGAACCCGTCTGCACTTGCTTCACCTCGTTCAATCTTGGCAAGTTCCGCCTCCCATTTGCCCGTCATCTCCACATTGGCAATCGCCATGTTCTTCACCACGGAATGCAGGGCGAGTCCTTTTTCCGTCGGCACAAGTTTCTTCTGCTGGCGTACCATATACTCTCGTTTGAGCAGGGTTTCGATGATGGCGGCACGTGTAGCAGGTGTGCCAATACCGCTGTCCTTCATTGCCTGGCGCATCGTATCATCTTCTATCTCTTTGCCTGCGGTCTCCATTGCTGCAAGCAATGTGGATTCCGTATGCAATGGCTTTGGTTTGGTCTTGCCCTCCGTGATGGTGCAGCCAGAAAGAGTGATGTGCTGTCCTTCTTGCCAGTTGGGAATGACTTGCTCCTTGACCTCATTGTCGGTTGCGTCTGCATCCTTGTCCAGCCTTTTGTTCTTTTCCTTGAGCGACAACGCTCGCCAGCCAGTCTGTCGGATGATGGAGCCACTGATGCCAAACTCAACTTCATGATCCACTTGCGCCGATACTGATGTGATGTCCTTGATGCAGTCTGCTGAGAACGCTTCAATCATCCGGCACAATATCATGTCATAAACGATCTTCTCGTCCTTGAAAAGACCAATGGCTGCATTTTCTGTGATGAGCAGGGCATGGTGGTCGGTCACCTTGGCTGCATTCACGCTGTTCTTGCTATAGTCCTCACTGCCAGGCAAGAGTTTCACTTTCTCTCCATATTCCGAATGATTCTCCAGATTCTTGAAGAGTTTGGGAAGGGTGGCAAATACATCATCCGAGATATAGCGGCTTGATGTTCTTGGATAGGTGATGAACTTTGCCTCGTAGAGTTTCTGGGCGATGGAGAGTGTATGCTCTGCCGTGAAGCCATGCTGGGTGTTGGCTTCTTTCTGCAAGGTGGTAAGGTCGTAAAGGAGTGGTGCCTTCTCCACCTTCCGCTTGGTTGCGACCTTTGTGATGATGGCAGAACCGGTATCTTTCACCTTATTATATATGTCGGTTGCGGTGGCTTTGTCTGTCCATCGGTTGGCAGATGTGAACTTCAGTATATTGCCACTGTCTGCATCAACCACACCGAAGTGTACCTGCCAGAACGGTTTCGACTCGAAACGCTTGTGTTCCCAATAGCGTTCGCACACCATGCCAAGGGTCGGAGTCTGCACACGACCTACGGAATAGGTGCCACGTCCTGCGGCTATCGTCAGGGCCTGCGTGCCGTTGATGCCGACGAGCCAGTCTGCCTCACTTCGTGCCTTGGCTGCATGATAGAGATTGTCATACTCCTTGCCATCCCTGAGGTTCAGAAGTCCCTCACGGATGGCGGTGTCCGTAAGCGAACTGATCCAGAGACGGTCGAAAGGCTTCCTGCAACCGAGATACGCATAGAGGTATCGGAAAATCAACTCTCCCTCACGTCCGGCATCGGTTGCTACGATAATGCGCTCACTGCTGTCAAACAGCTTGCCGATAATTTTAATCTGGGCAAGCACACCTGCATCTGGTTTGTAGCCGTTCTCGGTCTTGACTTGTCGGGGAACAAGAACGAACGGGTCGGGAATCACAGGCAGATTCTCTGCATGGAATCCCTTCATGCCGTAAGTTTCCGGCATGGCTGGCTGCACTAAATGTCCGAATGCCCATGTCACATAATAGCCGTTACCCTGCATATAGCCTTCCTCACGCTTGTCAGCTCCCACAATGTGGGCGATTTCCTTGGCTACGCTTGGTTTCTCTGCGATGATTGTCTTCATTGTCTGTTGTTTTTGTGACATCCGCAACCGTGGGATAGACGGTCGCAGATGTCGGTTGTTATGATGGATGATTAACTCTGTGGATCAAGTGGCGGCAACTACATCTTCACGCTTCTTGCCCTTCTCTTTGGTTTCTGTTCCCCGGCGTTCTGTTCCTTCTGCTGCTTTTCGTTCTTTGGTGCAGACTGTCCCGGACTCAGCGGATCCTTGGTGTGCTTGGTCGCCTCATGGGTCTTGCCCTGCTCGTTGACGGCGACTTGTACCTTGTTCTCGTTGGTCGGAATCTGTTCCTTCGCCTGTTTGAGGTCTGGATTGTTGCGGTAGGAACGTGGCTGCATCTTGTCGAAGTCGAACTTCACATAAGCGGTATAGGTACCGCTGCCGTTCTTGTTCGGCACTTCCTTGATCTCGATGGTCTTGCCTGCCACATAGTCGTCCTTCTGCTGCTCGGTCAGTTCCTTCTTGAAATAGGTGTTGAGTCGGCGGATGGTTCCGTCCTCATTGAGCCAGTGGTTGGGATCTTGCTGCTTCTTCTGACCACCCGCATCACCTTCGGCCTTCTGCTCCTGCTTGTCAGCGGTCTGCTTCTTGTCTCCATTCTGTTTCTGACCTTGCGCCTGTCTTGTGCTGCCAGGCACGAACTCCACGCCACGCTGTTCCACATTCACCTGCAGCAGCGGTGTGAACTTGCGCCCGTTGGCAAGCTCAATCTCCTTGCGAAGCGGAATACCTGAGTAGAGCACTCTCTTGTCGTCCTTGGTAATAGGTGTCTTGCCGATGGTATCGGGTATGCGCACCTTGTTGGTCGGGATGTCAACAATCTCATTGGTGAGACGGTCGATACTGATGAAATGAGGACGCAGCTCACCTGTATTCTTGTCGGGGAAATCCACTACCTTTCCGAGGTTGCCGTTCTGCAACAGGTTCTTCTTGTCCTCTGGAGTGAAGGTATAGCCTTTGTAAGCAACATCGAGTTTTGGCTCGTTGCGCACGAAATGCGGCACGAGTTGCAACTGGTCGTTATCGTCCTTGCGGAATGACAGACGGGCCTGTATCTCTATCTGTTCACCGCCGAAGGTCGGCTTCACAATCACAAGCCCCGTCTTGCCGTAGTTGAGCAGGGCTTTCATATCCTTCTCATTCATACTGTTGAAGTCTATGCCATATTTGGCACCAAGTTCCTGCAGGTTCACATCGTTACCACTGATGAGGTTCTGCTTTACACCCGGAGCGGTCTGTGCCTGCTGTGCGGTTGCGGTCTGTTCTGGTTTCTGTTCCATGTCGTTCTCTTTTTCGTTGGTTTGTTCAGATGATACATTCTCTTTTTCTGTGTTAGCTTGCGTCTTGGACGCATCGTCCGATGATGCGGTTTCTTTCGCCTGACCTTCCGATTGCTTTGCCTCTTTCTCATAATTGGAGGTGTCAACCTTATGGGCGGAAAGAATCTCCTTGTTAGCCTCCGGATCTTTCAGCAACTCCTTCATCACGCCAAGCAGGTTTTCCACCTGGTCTGCCGCTATGCGGTAGAATCCGAATCGGCTTGGCTCCTTGCACTGGCGGAAGAAGTTTCTAAAGAAACTGTCCATCAGGTCACTGTTGCGGTCAAAACGCAGGAAGTCGGGCGTGTTCTCCGCCTTGGCGGGCACTCGCTTCGGTGTGCCGTCTCTGCTGAGTCCGGCGACGACGCTGATCTCGCCCGTCTTCTCGTCACGGACTACCAGCACGTCCTGTTCATCACTCTTTTTCTTTTGTACCATAATTGTAAATTTTTAATGGTGAATACTGTTGTTATTTGAATTTCTGATGAATGCGAGTCAAGTAATGCTCCACATTCTCTTTCTTGAATTCTTTGACATTATTCTCTACAAACTGCATCACATCCTCTTCCGTGTAGTAGGTTTTCTGCCCCAAACGCTTGTAGGGAAGCACTCCCAGACTGCGATAGCGTTGAAGGGAACGAGGGGATATTTGAAATAAGAGGCAGAGGTCTTGGTTGTCGAGCAATTTTTCATTGATAGCAGAACTTCCTTTTTGCTCCGTCTCTCGTTCGTGTCTCAACATCAGCATGTCGTAGATACCGTCTATCTTTTTGTGTAGGTCATGGAGATATAACTCCAGTTTTCTCAATGTTCCATCTTCCATGCTCATGTTTCCTTTGCTATTGTTCGTTCCTCAACCATTCTTTCAATGGCTTCAACTTGGTATCGGCATTGATTACCAATTTTAATAAAATCAATGCGGTTCTCTGAGCGTATTCGCTGCAAGGTGCGCTTGCTCACACCAAGCATCTTAGCTACATCGTCATTGGTCAACATCGGCTTCAATCCCTTACCCGTCAAGTTCTCTTGAAATGCCATTTTTGCCAATCGCACGTACTGGACTATTTCTGTCAACTGTTCTGTCAGCTTTTTGAAGGCTGCACTTTCCATTGTTATTACTTCCATTCTAATTCCGTTTGAAATGTTATATAATTCGTTGTTTTTATTTCTCGGCGGCAAAATTAACCATTTGCGAAATACCCGTTTAACAACTCATTAATGACCCACGTATAATTTTCTTGATTTTTCTTGCCAAGCGGTCGGCAAACCCCAGAAAAGCACTGCCACAGTTATTCATTTTCATTGTTTTTCTACATACACACATTAACTTTGCATCCGAATTTGTTGAACCAATAAAACAGAAAATATGGAAGTAGTAACAATGGAAAAGAAGGCATTCGACTTGATGATGGCAAGATACGATGCCTTGGTAAAGAAAGTTGAGTTGCTGAAGCATAAGGCTAACGGCAAGCGTCTGAACAAATGGCTTACAGGTCATGAGGTCTGCCAGCAACTTCGCATCAGCCAGCGCACCTTACAAAAACTTCGTGACCGCCGTTTCTTGGGGCATACCCAGATAGGTCGCCAATTCTATTACTGCCCCGAAGAGGTCAAAGCCATCGTTCCGCTTATCGCCAGAATCAAATCGGTATAGCGTAAAGCCAAACTCGCCCAAGGCAAAGCCGAAAACTTCACCCTGGGCGAGCCAACACATTTTATATTCACCACTTAATCCAAATTGTAAACAATGAACATGAACCAACTTCTTACGCATGAGAGCAAGTCGATAGACACCGCCATGCAATCCTTGAAGAAAGCCAACAACTGGCTATCCTCATTCATCGAGTCCTACAGCCCACCTTTGGACGGGGAGCGATACCTCACCGACAAGGAACTCTCCGAGCATTTGAAGCTTAGTCGCCGCACCTTGCAGGAATATCGCAAACAAGGCATCTTGCCCTACATTATATTATGTGGCAAAACCCTCTATCCGGAATCCGAGATACAAGCACTTCTCACTGGTAATTACCGCAAGCCGATAATCGACGGCACTGTTTCACAAGGGGAGGGTACTGCTTCATAATAGCGAAACAAAAATAGCGTACAGGGTACAACGACAAAAATCGTTTCCTCTGTACGCTATTATATTATAAAGGTGTAGGAATCTTATTAAAAAGATTAAAAATTCTAACTTGCACCTCTTGGCATCGTTCCGTTCATCACAATAATCATCGGATACTCGTGTTTTACTTGCTCTGCTTGGCAATCCTTGCGGTTCACTACCTTACTGATAAACCATTGTCTGAACAACAAGGCTTGGTATGTATCCATTTGAAGTGCTATGGCGATAATCACTTCCATATCATAGACATTCGCAGAATATCCATTTTCAAGTTTGATGTATTGAGAATGCTGGAAATCTTTCAGCACACTTTGTTTCCAAATGCGCTTGATGGTATTCTTCACTGCTGTCCCTGTTACATTCAACAGTTCGGCAATCTCCCAAACTGTCATCCACACCTCACCATGATGTGGGGCGTAGATGACCATATCTTCTTGTATTGTTATCACTTGTCGTTTCATACTCTGCCATTTATAGTGTTAGTATTATCGTTGCAAACATTTCCAAACGTGAATTCCTCAATGTTATTAATCTGCTGAGACAACTTTTCCACGTCTTTGCTCAATTTTTCCTTGGTAATCTTGGCATACACCTGGGTTGTCTTTATGTCCTTGTGACCAAGCATTGAACTCACGGTTTCTATTGGAACTCCGTTGGAGAGGCAAACCGAGGTTGCGAACGAATGACGGCTCATGTGCCAGGACAGCGGCTTGGTGATGCCGCATTTCTTGCCCAGTCTTTTGAGCGAATCCATACAACTTTTGTAGTTGGGTACTGGAAATACCCTACCGTCTTCACATAATCCACGGTATTTTTCCATAATCTGCTTGGGATAGTCAAGCAACTTGATGTCGGCTTCAGTTCCCGTCTTCTGTCGATGGATTATTATCCACTCGCCATCGTCAAAGAACGTTTTGATGTTCTCTTCCTTCAGGTTATAAAGATCTATGAAGGCGAGACCAGTGAAACAACAGAACAGAAACAAATCACGTACCATGCTCATCTTCTTTCGGGTGATTGGTATTTCCATGAGCAAGCGAATCTCTTCTTTTGTCAAGAACTCCCTTGTCGTCTCTTCTTCCTTGTACTCATATCGTCTGAAAGGGTCTTTTACAAGCCACTCATTATCTATGGCGCGGAATACCATTGCACGGAGATTGCGGACAAACACCATCGCAGAGTTTATCTTCA
>ENA-UOJH01002037-UOJH01002037.1-human-gut-metagenome-genome-assembly--contig:-C148-NODE-2037-length-13413-cov-7.318012_pt1 | contig 13413 bp, 13 predicted proteins | sample MGYA00242345_ERZ723892 | MGnify/ENA metagenome assembly ERZ723892 | reverse complement strand
GTTAATTGTTTTTTCAACCAGATGGTTAGATGCAGCCCGCGCCCCTCACGGGGACAGCAACATGATGATAAACATGGCACGAGGATTCATGCTCTTCGATGTAGCCCGCGCCCCTCACGGGGACAGCAACCTGGGTACTGCTCCAAAAACACGCTCTGCCGCGTCTTGATGCAGCCCGCGCCCCTCACGGGGACAGCAACCTTCAAGCATACTACCTACATCGCTGAATTGATTCTCGATGCAGCCCGCGCCCCTCACGGGGACAGCAACAATGACCAGCAATATCTAGAAGCTTTGTACCGAATAGATGCAGCCCGCGCCCCTCACGGGGACAGCAACGGGGACACACGAGCTTTCGTGTGTCCCCGTTATTTCTTTTCAATTAAAGGGCGGCTCACAGCCGCCGTGTTCGCACGTCCATGCGCAGGAGCTGCTCCCAGCCGCCGTGAACATAGGCGAATTCCTGTTCGCGCCGTCCGTCCGGCAGGGTGCGGAAACGGCCTGTGGCCTTCCGCTCGCTCACCGCGCACAGCACTGGCTTGTCGCCTGCCAGCGCGAGCAGCTTTGCCAGCAGCTCCGGCGGAAGCACCGCCGCCACAGCATCCGCCCGCTGCAGCAGCGGCAGCAGCTTTGCGATGTCGGTGACGGTCTCCTTCCAGAGCAGCAGCTCCGCACCGCCCATGATGCGGTCCAGATCCGAGCGCTGTTCCGGTGTCATCTCGTGGCGGGATATCCAAAGCACCTTCTTCATGGTCTTCACCTCCTTCGGTTATGATTCCTTTCCTTATCGTATCGTCTTGCAAGCGGATCAATTCAGGGCAAAAGCAAAAGGGAACGCAGAAATGCGTTCCCTTTTTGCTATGTATGCGTGATGTGTTCAACGCCGCCCATGCCAAGCGTTGTCTTGATGCCGACGCCTGCAAAATCCGCAAAATACAGCAGTGCGTTTGCAAGCTCTCTGTGGAAGCCGTCCAGCCGGTTTTCCAGTGTCAGCTCTCCCACGAAGCCGGGGATGGAGTTCCCCTTCAGATAATAGGTTTGGTCATGCAGCCCAAAGCTGCGCGGACGCAGCCCGACGGCCAGCGCCTCCATTCCCTGTCCGTCCTCATCCTCGATCGGGCATTCGGGAATGCATCCGTTCCATTTCTTCATTAGGCTTTGTACGATCAGGCGCGTTGTCGGCAGCGAGAGATAGCGTCCCTGACTCTTAAAGCAGGTCGATGTGCGAAAGCGCAGCTGATGGGTTCCGCCAACGTGCGCGGCGAGGGTAAACAGCTCATCCACATCGCGGATCACGCAGCTGCTCCGTCTTTCTGTCAGCAGGGCGACCCGATCTTTTTCCAGCCAAATGCGGTCGAGCCGCTCCAAAACCGGAGAGAGCGTCGCCTCGCTTTTCTGTCCGAGAAGGTTGACCGTCCATTGCAGGCTCTGCGGCGTGCCGGTCAAGAACTGGCTGACCGGCGTCACCGCGTCTTGATGAACCGATACCGCAAAGTCCTGCGAGGCTTCCGAGAGCAGAGCCGCATAAAGCCGATATGCCCATTCCGGACGCGGCGCGCATGACCGCTCCGGGTGAAGCGTCAGCTTGTATTGTGTCAGCATTTCAGCGTCTCCATGATCATTTCCTTTTCTGCCTTGTAGCGCTTATATTGCTCACTGCGGGCGGATGCGCCCACGCGCTCGCCCTCGCAAATGCGCTTGAAGCTCAAGGAAACATCCGCAGGCAGAGGCACAGGGGTTTCCGTATCCACGCCCTTCCGCTCCGGAACCACCGCGCTGTACGGCTTGAGCGGCGTTTCGGTGATCTTTGCCATACTGCGGCAGCGCTCGGCCATATAAAAGTCCAGATAGGGAAGCTTCATCGCTTCAAATACGTCTCGCTCGTGCATAAAACTGAGCGCCACAAGCTTGAGGGATTCCGTCATGTCCTCAGTGTAAAACAAGCGGAACCACTCTCTGCGTCTCTCGTTTGCAGCCTGCCCCTGATGGCGCTGCGCAAAGTTCAAGATCTGCGCCGTCAGCTCCTCCAGAGGCGCTTCTGCTACATAGCGTGCCTCGGGCTGTTCGGCATCCGGCGCCGCGCAGTAATCCTGCAACGTGGAGGCTTCATCCTCTCCGACCGGCTTATCAAAGCTGTCGATCTGCTCGGAACGGGAAAGCACGTCATCAAAGGCATCCTTTTTCCTGCGGCTGTAGACAAATGAGAAGTAATTGGAAAACGGGCCTTTTTCCAATGCGTAGCTCCCCAGTGTTTCCTGAAACACGGAGAGAAAGCGCTCGCTTCCATCATCAAACAGCTCAAAGGCGAGAAGGAAAATATCCCCCCACAGCGTACCTCTCCTTGCCTCGTCCGCCGCATCCAGCTGCTTCCACTCCCGAACAGTCTCATTCAGACGCAGTTCTTTCTTTTTATCCCGCATCTCAATATCCTCCTCTCACATTGAAAGGATCGTATTGATGGCCGCCTTCGGGTCCGCCGTTCCGCGCTCCGCCAGAACGCGCACGATCTCGCCCAGCTGGATCAACGCCGTTTCATCGTAGATCTGCGCCGTCCACAGCTCCGGCTCCTTTCCCTTGCTGCGGTCGATCTGCCCGTATACGATGCAGGAGATCGATGCGTTCTTCTTCACACGATAGGCGTACTGGACTGCCAGAAGCACCGCCTGCGAAAGCGGTTTTGTTCCATAGGTAATGCAGGCAAAAAGCTCGTCGTCATCATCCACGCAGTCGATCAGCTTTTGGAACACGGCAACGTGTGACGCCACACGCTCATCGCTCGGAGCTGAGATCACTTCTATCTGAGGGCAGGGGCATTTTTTCTCCTTGCACAAGCTTTCAAGCTCATCCTGAAGCACGCTGCAGTTTCTGCGTCCGTCCTCACTGTCCGCCGCAACAGCAAACAAGCGGAACTCCTCGCCCTGCTCTATATATCCATTTACCGCAGCAAGGATGGGGAAGCTGGTTTCCGAATCCATTTGCAGGCGGCTGTTCCCAACTGCCTGATAATGATACTTTCTCAACTGCCCCTGGACCTGAAGTGGGATCACAGTAATAAATTTCTTCAATGTACTCTCTCCTTTTTGGGAATCGGTCTAAGATTTTGAATACCCCGCAAAACCGCCTGCCGCAAAGTCTCCGCAGATGTGTCCTCCAGCGGCACGTAGCCATATTCGGACAGATAATTCGTCAGCTCCTGCTGGTCCTGCGTACCGGCGTCATTTGCATGATTCATCATATTGCGAAGCGTTTTGATATAGAGGTAATCCCTGCAAATCTGCTGCATCTGCGAAATCGGACAGCGCAGCTTATAGCCGGATTGGACGAGCATATCTTCCAGATGTTCGATCGTATCAACATAAACCATTGGCGAATTATCGTCCAGTGTTCTCATCGGGCGTCTGCCCGGACCCGGCTTTTTTGACAGCGTCATAAAGTCCCGCATAAACTGCACCGCCGCGGCATCCTCATACTCTCTGACTTCAGGAGTCCTGGCAAACGGAGTTACCTCAATAAAATGCCCGCACTCGATGATGAAAGCTGGAATTCTCTCCGTATAAACAGTCACCGCCTGCTGTAGCATGTCGCTTTGAATGCACCACTTGATAAGTCCCGGCGTTGTCAGCTTCTTACCAAACTTCCCGCGAAATGCAGGCAGGAGCTGGCGCATCATCATATCCTCGCAGGTTTCCGCTTCTGTCAGCGCCGTATCGAAGGCTTGCATACACCCGTCGATACGCTTGGTTTTGCAAAGAGTGATCGTCTCATATAGATTTTCCATCGCAGAAAGCAGATCCTCGATCTTCGGGTCATCGGTCTCTGCGTAGTAGGCGCGGAGCGACTTTACGCTTCCGAAGGACGTCAGCTCCTGCATACCCCCGACCAGATCGAAGAAGCCGATCAAACGCGAAAGATCTTCTATCTCCGCCTTCTGATAGTTGCTGTACACCGCGCCGATCGTTTTCACTCCAACATAAGACAAGACACGGCTCAGAAGCAGCATATCCATCACCGCGTTGCGAAAACCTCCGGTCGTTTCAAGCAGGACCTCATCTCCATCCCGCACTTTTTCCATGATCTTCGTCAGCGCTCCCTCGGCGAAATCGCTTCCCTCCTCGTAGGGGACTTCGGTCACTGCGATATCCGCGTTTCCTTCGCGGATCTTATTTCGGAATGCCTCCCATCCTTTTTCTTTAGCTCTCTCTGTTACAATACAGATGATCTCGTTTACATCGCTGTATTGGCGCAGCAGGTAATGCACCGGAGCCTCATTGGTCTGTGCTCCGATGACATCGTCACCGACAGGGCAGCGGTATCTTCTTTCCTCTGCCGATTCCTTATATTCACTAAGGAACAGAATGATCTTACGTGCCATTTCCATTCTCCTTTCGGATGCGGGGACCCGATAAGGACCCCCGCTCGCTTAGCCTGGTAAGACGCGCTACTTTTTATACTTGGAACCGAATTTCGCAAGCAACGCCGCCTTCATCTCGTCTTCACTCATTGGCTTTGCCTCTGCTGCCCGCGTTTCCTCTTCTTCACGAATGCTTTGAACCGTTGGCAGAGGGCTGCGTATATTTCTGTATTCATCCAACGTCATATAGCTTGCTTCCTCGACCGGGCGGATTATTCTCTTCATAAAGAAGAAATCCTTTAGTTCTTTGCGATTGTGAAGGGGTGACGGTTTCTTTGAGTATTTTTTGTCTGCGACGGTATCGTAAGTCTCAATATATTCGTTGACTGTTTCAATACCGTGCGCTCGAACTGTTGCATTGAAGCTTCCACTGCAATACAACTCTGCCGGGGAATATTCTCTAAGCTCATTGATCGTCAGTTTCATGCGGCCAAGTCCGCACGGTTTTCCCATTCCAATTGTCTGGTAGCATCCATCTTCTAAGCGCAGAGACCACAACAGAAGCCCCAACTCATCTTCCGTTAAATTTCTGTAGCGCAAAACGCCATTGAACCTGGTTCCTTTCGGCAGTGGACGAAGTTTTGCTGCCACGGAATCCTTGCCTTCCGTGAGCTGGAGTTCTTTCAGCCAATACTGCTTATACCCTCTCAGCCTGAAGTCTTCGTCATTATAGTTTTTGCCTTCCGACAAATACCCCGGATAATAGCTCGGCTTCGGGCTGCCCAGTACAGTTCGCAATTCTGCCGACTCGCAAACATTGCCCTCTGCCGCAAAATCGCCGAACGACACTCTTGAGCGATAGGCACTTCCATCGTCCCCGGCAAATCCGAGAATTGCGTGCGGATAGTCTAAAGGCATCTTGCAGGCATCTTGCAGGTCTTTATGGCGCTTCGGTAATCCGTCTGAGATCGGATGAATGTATCCAATTCTCAGGAACAGAGACATTCCCCAATAGGTATGACCCTCATGGCGAAGGTAGAATACCGGTTTTTCCTCTCCGTCTTCCGGCAGTGCCCAAAAGGTGGGATCGTATCCTCCGCCGCGCAAAGAGTTTTCTCGGTTTTCCCAGTCCTCTGCATAAGAAACAACATCTTCACGAGAGAGATTCAGCGGAATCGCACTTGTATCCGGTTCCGGAAATAAATAGAGGTGGTTCTCTTTTCTTCCCACATATTTCCCTGTGTACAAAAGGTTTCCCCTTAGCAGATTCCCCTTATCACAATTCTTCGCATAGCGGGATAGACGTTTCACACGATCCCCTTCAAGCTGATATAAGACCTTAACAACACGCGCGTGGTTTGCGCCTTCTGCTTGCTCTTGGAACTGTGCAACATCAGGATGCTTTCGAGGCACGCGTAGATATGGCGCTTTTGCAGGATAGATTTTGTAATCCTGTTCCTCCTTGCGCAAATAGCCTGCACAAACATTCTGCGGAATTGTGTAAGTACTTCCCGTTACTGTACGTTTTGTCTGAACATCAAGCGCCCCTCTATAGTACTCTTTCAGTGGATTTCCGACACTTTCTCTGGCTGAAGCAATCTCTCTAAAGTAGATTTGAATATCCTCCAAATCTTCTCCCGGGCGCATCAGACCAAAGCCGAGGATCTGCATATTCTCGCGAACCATACCGCGGATCGTTGACCCCGGTATCATATATTTCCCGTTACTGCCACGGAAAAAGTGCGGATCATTCCTATCCCCGTCACTAACAAATACCGGCGTATCCGCCACCATAGTTACATGGATTTCTCCCGATTTCAGCGACGGGTCTATCCTGTCATGAGCCGGAAGACTCTCAACACTGTCGTAAGGGAGCAGGACCTTATCTGAAAGCGGTATAAAGTTATACGGTGCTCTGACTCTTTTATCTGCTGCCATCTTTACCTCCCCGTCCAACCGCACAGTCGAGTCGTTCTTATATACGTCTGGCCATCCTCATCTGTATCCAAATGTTGGCATACCCTGATTTCCGTTCCAAAGTCCGGATTTTCTATACAAAATCGCGATTCAACGCAGACATCGCCGCTCTCCTTGCAGAGCCGGACACCTCTTAGTTCTCCATCTTCGCGGAACAGCCGGATCTCATTCTCCGCATCAAAGAATCTCGCCTCGATCAGCTCGTCCTCGTCAACAGACTGTGGGGTGTTCCCCAGAACAACTTGGCTGTACGAACGAATCATTGCATAGGGGAGTCCCAAGCCCTGCTTGAGCGCCTGATCCGCTTGAAGTTCCATCTGTCTCATGCCATGCACTCCTTCCATGCCCTCTGCCATTCGTTAAGCAGCCCATCCGCATCTTCTACGCGCATCACGCGGTTTTTATCAAAAGCAATTGCCGCGTTCCTTCCGTCAGGCGTTTGAATCCTGGTTTGTCTGACTGCAATATAGCCACGCCCGATCGCATCCCCGCTTCCAAGACCATATAGGCCCAGTCCAAGATCGCGCAAAGCATATACAAGCAGTGCGTAGCACGCTTCGTGTTTTGCTCGGGCAGAAATATGCAGCCGCACCTCGCCGCTCAAAGGCTCTTCGGCAAACAAGCCGCCTCTTATCACGCCTCCGGTAAAGCGGTTGATACGGATCCTCTTGATTTTCTGTTTTCCGGCTCCTTCCATGCGAACATCATCAACGCATATTGCGCCTGACTGTCCGTTATCTCCGTCTCTTGCTGCACGGCCAAACAGCTCTTCGAACAGGCATTCTCTCACGCCCGCGCTCTCGGCAATCCGTGTACACTGTGCTCGAATAGCTCCTTTTACGGAAGAGCCGGGCAATACAGGCTGTCCATTCTCTGTGATGTTTACCGTATAGCTAAGATCGTTCTCGTACATCTGGGCAGACGCCTTGATCAGAACAGAATCAGCAAAGCCATCCACATCAAAGACGACCTGCTCATTCGACGCGATCTTCGGCAGCTCGATCAGATCTCCGTCATCGCATCCGTCCTGCCATGCCGTCCGATCTTTCTCGTCGAAAAGGTTATAGATACGCTTATGTACGATAAGGCTCAACTTTCCAAAGCCGTTGCTCTTTTGCGCTCCGACTTTGATCTCTCCGCAGTTGACTGCACCAAGCATACATTCGACTGCTGCGATCTCATTGCCCCCCTGCTCACTTCCGAGCCAGGTCAGCTCAAAACTGAGGTGAGAGCCGCGCACGATGTTAGCAACGTCAAATTTGCTGCCGACAGCCGCCGTGCCGCTCTTTCCATTGATTTTCAGCCGAGGACGAATTGACTGTCCCGAATCAGCGCGCAGCACGGCATCTGATACGATCAAATGCCCCTCGTGCTCCTGACTGCCAAACAGAGCCTCTGCATGATGCTTTTCACTGCTCTTTTCGAGCCAGCCACGCAGTGCGCCAGCCAGTGAACTTCCCTGCAGAAAGGCGTTGCCGCAACTGTCTCTCAAGACGCTTTCCGGGTTGCCGTCTGCTCCGCCCGTGCGGAGCGGCGTTTCACAAACCGCGTCTACCTTGTATCGGATCGCCGTGGTAAAAATCGCTGTCATTCTTTTTCATACTCCTTCCGGCTGAAATCAAATAGCAGACACAGTAACCGCAACCGCTCTGTTACGTTGTCATCACAGGGCACTCCAATCAGGCTTTCCATCGGCGTTGAAGTTACTCTACTCACAAGCTCGTTGATCTTCCTGAACTTGCTGGCATGTTTTGCTCCTCGCTCATTCAGGTTTCTGTTGAAAAACAGCTCCAGTTCGCTTAGTTCTCCTCCACAGGCAATCGCACGCTCACACAATGCCTGGATCGTACCAAGCTGACTGAGAGAAAGCTTGCTTCGCTTGATTTCATCAGCCTTCTCCATAACCCAGCAGTAACGAGCGCGCCGGACGGCAGCCGCCTTATTGGTACGCTCTTTTTCGCATTTTTCATCTACGGCTGCTTTATGGCGGATGCCTTCAAAGAGTTCTTTTTTCAAAAACAGGATCTGGCCAAAGCCCTCTGCCCGGCGGGCGCCAATACCTTTGTTTTCGAGTTTTTGCAGCTTTTCGAGATTTGGAACAGTGTCGCAGCAAAGCTTAAAGATACTGCCGCGATCATACATACGCACTGTTGCCGCTCGGCTCTTCCACGCACGATTATATGCGCCGTATTCCGACGTAGAGGTGCTGCATACGGAGATCTCAACGTTGCCGACGCCCAGCATTTCTGCCAGGCTTTCCGTTGATAGTCCGCAAGGGTCTCCTACAGCATTCATCATGGTAAACGGAGAGATCGCAAGCAGATAAATCTCCCGTGTAAGCTCCTCCTGCTTTTGGTATCCGTATGCTTCTCTCCATGCAGGCTGATTTACCGCCTCGCAGCTGACAATTGTGCACTTTCCGAAGCCGTCGTACCGGTCCGCTCCGATCCACAGCGTTTTCGGCAATGCCGAGCCGATCATCCTGGACATCCTTGGATCATCCAGTTCGATATACCCCTCAAAGGTTTGTCCTTTGCTGATATAGCGGGTCTGGAACATCGTTTTTTCCACTTCGTCTTTTCCGCACAGGATGCGGGTAACACCGTCAGTTGCCGTGCGCCAGAATTTAAGAGTGTCGCCCTCGATCGCGCAGAAGCCGCCGAGCTTTGCACGCTTTAAGCCCGGAGTAAAGCTCCCGTCCTTCATCACAGTTTCAAACACGGATTCGTCCTTGTTTTCATAGAAGCCCTTGATGGCAGGCAATGCCGCCTTTTTCTCAGCCGTCGGTATCGCATCTAAAAAGCGGATCGCATCAGAAAGCAGCTCCGTTTTATGCTCAGCAAACCAATCAGGCTTTTCTTTTGCAAGATTACCGACGACAAGCCCACGAATTGCAGAACCGGGAATATATTCCCTCGTTTCATAGCTGTTATCCTTGCTATGACTCAAATCCGTCATCATTACCGGTGAATCCGTGTGAAGAAGATAGCGAATGCATGTTCCTGCACCAGTTTCCCAGGCAGCATCCTTACGTTCGGTGCTGCGCTCCACGGTAAACCGCACCCGGCCAAACCCTCTGCTACGCATCGTGCCGACCCACTTGATCGAAGTGAGCGCATTTTTCACCAATGCCTCATCTTCGTCGGCGCAATCGATTTCTCCCGCGAAGATCGTATTCCTGCGGATACAAGATGCCATGCGAAGCGTTCCGCTCTCTACCGTTCCGGCATCCGTCAGCGATGTGAATGTTCTTGTTTCATAGCACTCTTCCGGTGTGGCGGGCGGACCCTGCATTTGAAACTCAGAGAACTGAAGCCGCCTATGATCCGTAAGCCCGACCCATCCGGATGCGCCCATCAACGCATCAATATCTGCTTCACAGCCGCCCGTCCATACGAGCCAGTTTTCGACGCTTTCACGCAGGAGGCCCTTGAGTGTGCTTCCCTTCAAATAAGGATAACCATTTTGATCTTTGCATACGGCTATATCTTCTCCGCCGGGAATACTGTAGCCTGCACCCAAAATTGTGTCGGAGAGCAATCGCATCTGCACATGAAGTGTGATTCTCCGGTTCATTCCGTCACCTCCAAAAAGTCGCAGTGATCGATCATCTCGATCGCGTCAAAGAACAAACATCTCTTCGAGCCATCAAGATTTACAAACGCTTCCTTGCGCATTTTCTGCCCACTTCCGATCATTGCACGATACGCCTCCAGCTTTGCCTGATCCGTCCGATACAGCGCATCGAAACCGTGATACAGCAGATCCTGCACCTTTTTATCCCGGAGGAAGAACATACTCTCTACCTCGCCTTGCTTGAGCGCCTCTCGCAGCTCCTTAATCTTACTGCGAGCGATCTTTCCGTACTCGTTTCTCATAGCGCTGCTCATGGCTTTGAAAAAGTTGTAGGTCCTCTGCCCCGCAGGTGCGTTGTTCACCTCGGCCGGGACGACCACCGATACCGGCCTCAGTTCTAACCGGCAGCCATCCTCTGTTTCATAATCCTCGCGGATATCGGACAGGCTTCCTTTCAGCTGGCCGAATTCGATATGCCAGTCCATGGCGGATACGCGTCCATCCTTGTCAATAGACGTCCCGTATCGCTTGGCGTTGCTGCACAGCTCCTCCGCCAAATTATATGCCTCATGGAACGGGTATTTTTTGTGCACCAGCGCAACACCGGCGCAAGCTGCGTAGGCTTTTCCGTCCTTCTGATTGGTCAATGCCGCAAGATGCTCAAGGAACACTCTTGCGCTCTCCAATCCGATTTTTCCGGACGTGACAAAACAGACATCGTCACCGGCCAGAATGATCGGTCGGATTGGTAACTTCGGCTGCTCTACGGCATCGTAGGAATCGATCAGGGTCTGCACGGTTTGACGAAACGCATGCTCAAAATCCGCCTGGATTCCCTCGCTGAACTGCCGAAGGCTCGTTCTGCATTCCTCCCAGTCCGCGCCGCACTGCTCATACAGTCCGTTCACTCTGCTGCCCATCGCATTTCCGTCGATATGCACCACGGCAATGAAGTTGTCGCCCGTCAGGTCTTCAAACTGCGTCGGATACGTCCATCCGTCAGGAGCTGCCGGAAGCACACTCGGTGTCCTTCGCACACTTGCGTTCGGTTCCTCAACACGGCAAGGCCGGTAGTTTTGAAAGCGGTCCAGCGCCTCAACGCCGAAGCTTGTCCGGCGGAACGAATGCTCTCGAAGCGCTTTTTTTCGCTCCAGAGCGGCAGACAGAGCCGTCAGATTTTCGCCTGCCGTCTTGTTCTCGTCATAGGAGATGCTCGTAGCAAACATCTCCATACCGTCAAATCTGCGCACCGTCGCCTCAGTCACTTTTTTAGTAAAAGCAACCGCCTGCTCTCTGTTATCAAACTGAAGCACCGTATGTCCGCCGCCCGCATAAACCAGGTTTTCCCGCTCGTCATATAAAGCCTGCGCGCTTTCGCGGAAGAACTCGCTTCCTGTTACATAGGCGATCTCATCGGAGCGTTCCGCATTTGCTCTTAGTTTTTTGCTGGAGAAAATATAGTTTTGCTTTTGCGAAACCTCCAGAATCGTTAATATCCTGCCCAAATGACTCATCCTCTCTCTTTTTTGTTTTTGTGGAATGATCTTAGACTTTCCAGATAATTTTAGCACATCGCCCGCATTCTTTCAATCTCCGCGTCCCTCCTTTGTTCATATCGCACATTATATTCCATTCCTATCGGCAAAACCGCCAACTGCGCAAAGCCGCCTGTGAGGTTTTCTTCCGAAACCTCTCCGGATACTCACAGGCGGCGCGGTTTGGAACTGTCATCATCGGATGATTCCGATGATGACGATCACAACGATCAGGATCTCAACGCAGAGCGCGATACCTTCACCGGTCATAAAATCACCTCCTTTCGGTCATGTGCCGACTCAGTTCTTCCCGTCATCGTCCTTGTCATTTTCCCGGCTCGCCGTGATGCACAGCAGAACGCTAACGATGATCGGGATAAAAACGAAAAACGACCAGACGAAAAATGCAAGACAGTTGTCAAACGGTCCCGCACCACTCATGGCAACGATCATGCACGCAAACAAGCAAAGAATAAAAAAGCCCATTCTATTCCCTCCTTTCCGTAAATCTTCTGTCTCACGCTTCCTTATATCACAAACAGCTCTCTGTCCCACAGGATACGCTCCTTGCCGAGCACTTCAATCCGTTGCCGAAAGCGGTTTCCCAGCAGGTAAAAACGAACGCTGTCCTGATCCCTGCAAATCAACTCGCTGATCTGTTCCTTCAGTTGCCGGTACTGTTCTGCGTTTATTTCGCACTCAAAAACAGAATTCTGTACCGGAGTTCCCCAATCTCTGCACACCCTGGATATCCTTTGCAGCCGTCGTTTTCCGCCGTTGTCTTTGCTTGAAATATCATAAACGAGAACCACCATCATTTTGTTTACCCCCATCGGATCAGGTCGCATGTTGACGTGTCTCCTCTTAAGTAACTCGCCAGTCTCGCGGCCTGCAGATGCAGTATCAGTCCGCGCGGGACATGCTGCCCAAGTTCAGGGATCATCACCTTCTGCTGGCGCATATGATTCCACTCTTTCAGGTAGCATTTTCTTCCATCTGCATTTAGGAATACTCCGTTTTCCGCACCGTCCTCAAACATCTCCGCCGAGATCATTCGTAGATTGATCATTCGCAGAACGTGACGATCCACCATCGGAGCGCGAAAAGTCTCCATCATGTCAAATGCCAAAGTCGATTTTCCCGGTCGGTCACCGTGAAGTATTCCAGCCTGCGGATCAAGTCCGATGCTCTCAAGTGCTTGCGTGCAATCTCCTGCCAGCAGAGTGTAGCCGAAGGACAGCATCGCATTGCAGCGATCCAACGGTGGTTGCCTGCTCCGCTCTTCAAATCGGAATGCGCTGTCCTCTGCAAGGATCATTGCCCCGAAAGCATCGAAGTAGCGTCTGGCCGCCCGCCCTTCGATCCCTCTCATTTCATCCACCGATTCAGCTTCATCTAACCGCTTCTCGAGTTCTCTTATCGCTTTTTCGGACGCTTCGAATACATCCGTCTGTACTGCGGGGTGGTTACGCCGAAATCGACTTAGCACAGACCTTTGCCCTGCCAGCTTTTCGTGAAGCAGTTTCGCAGCCAGATATCGGCGATCCTGATCGGAGAGCAAATACTGTCTCTTTCGCAGCAGTACATTCCCCGTTGTCGAGCCGCTTACTCGAAAGCGAAGTCTCCCACGTTGAGAGAGTGCTGAAAATCCTATACCGCGATTAACGCAGGCGTCCATCACCGCAGGAGACACAGCAGCACCGGAAAAGCTGATGATTTGCTCCAGCAAATGCAACGGAATGCGGTCTTTTTGTCCATCGCCGTGCACTGCAACCAGTGTTTCTCCCTCCTTCCGCAATGTAACATCCGGTTCCGTAATGTACAGGGTATGCAGCAGCTGTTTCATTGTATCCGCACCTCCTCATCGCTCCTCTTACTATGTTATCAGGGCATATTTTTTGAATTTCAGGGCGATCCAGAAATTTGCTAACCTATGTTTTTCAGGCGCGTTTTCCACCTTGAAAATATGGGGTT
>ENA-UOJH01002013-UOJH01002013.1-human-gut-metagenome-genome-assembly--contig:-C148-NODE-2013-length-13552-cov-128.533674_pt1 | contig 13552 bp, 10 predicted proteins | sample MGYA00242345_ERZ723892 | MGnify/ENA metagenome assembly ERZ723892 | reverse complement strand
AGGACTTCGGGCAGGTTTTTTATGCTCTTTGGAGTTTTAGCGGACAGCAATATTTTTTTATTACGCTTTTTTTAATTAATGTGCAACCGATTGCAACCTACACTCTGAGACCCTATTGCTTGAATGCGCAGAACGGACTTCAACGTACGTATAGAACAAAAAAATTCCCACAGCGCTGGAATGCAATTACCGATATGATGTAGTGTTGTTACATATATGCTGTAATTGCATTCCAGCGCTGCAGGAATTGTACGTATGTTTTGCTTCTACTTTCCGATTCTAAGGCTTCAGCACTCTGAAAGCCTACGCTACGTTCGTGTCTGCTATTATCTCCTGCTTGCGCTGCGCCGATCGGCTCACGCTGAGTATCGCGCCGATGTACACGCAGTTGATGATGGTCGCCGTACCGCCCTTACTGATGAACGGCAGCGGCTGACCCGTCACCGGCACCAAGCCCACAGCCACACACATGTTGAACAGCGCCTGCGTCACGAGCAGCAGCGCCAGTCCCATGGCGAAGAACGCCGGGAAGTTGTTCTCGCAGCGGCTGGCTATGCGCCCCGTGCGGAACAGCAGTATGATGTAGAGCATAGCCACGCCCGTAGCGCCCAAGATGCCCATCTCCTCGATGATGATGGCGTAGATGAAGTCGCTGAACGCCTGCGACACGAAGTCGCGCTCCTCGGAGTTGCCCGGTCCCTTTCCCATGATGTTCGACGTAGCAATGGCGATGTTGGCGTGCGCCACCTGAGCGTCCTTGTCGAGGTCTACGTCCTTCGGCGCCACATCCTTGTGGGCGAGGAACTTGTTGATGCGCGATTTCCACGTATCGAAGCGGTGGAACACCCTCTCTACAGTGCTTTTATTCTCCTTCTTCTGCTCTATAGTCTGCTCGGTAAGCGTCTGGTTAGCAGGCTTCTGCGTCTCCTCGTCGGTACCGAACGCCATGACGCAGCACACCAGGAGCGCCACAGCCAGCACCACGATGCCCAAAAGCGCACCCAACTGCCGCGCCGGAACACGCCCGAGTAGCATCATCATGAATATCACTAAGCAGAGCAGCATCGCCGTCGACAGATTCTCAACCATGATGAGCGGCACGATGGGGAGGCACACCATCAGTATATACCTGAAAGCCAGCTTGTCGGCGCCATTCTCCGTCTGCAACGCACTCAGTATCTGCGCCGTTGCCAGCACCATAGCGCCCTTCGCTATCTCCGACGGCTGAAACTGTAAGCCGAAGAGTACTATCCAGCGTTGCGCACCGTTGGTGGAGGCGCCGGCAATAGCCACCCATAGCAGCGTGACTACAGCGAAAAGCAGTACGAACGGCGTAGCCATCTTGAAGTATCTGCACTTCACGTTGAGCGTCACCACCATGCAGACTATTCCGATCACGATCAGCATGATATGCTTCAGCACCGGCGCCGTATAGCTGCTCGCCTTATACGTGAGCTGCGACGAAGCCGAATACACCTCGATGATGCTGACAAGGCACAGGAAGAAGAACACCATCCATATCACCTTGTCGCCTTTGAATATATTGCCTAATGTCTTGTTTATCATTGCTTGTTGCTATTTTATGTTGAGGTGTTGTTGTGGTGAGATGGTGAGATGTGTGATGTTATGGTGAGATGTTGAGATGGTGAGATGTTGAAGTGTTGAGATGTTGACATTAGCAATACAAATCTCAACATAACACCATCACACCACCACACCACCTTTCTTTCACCACCTCAACACCTCAACACATTTCTCACCATCTCACCATCTCAACACCTCAACACCCTATTACAGCCCTCTCACCAGCTCCTTGAACTGCTCGCCTCTGTCCTCCATATTCTTGAAGAGGTCGAAGCTTGCGCAGCACGGACTCAGCAGCACGGTGTCGCCCGGCTCAGCCAGCTCGTAGCAAGCCGCCACGCAGTCCTTCATCGAGTGGGTGTCGCGAATCTCCACGCCCACGTTGTCGAAGAAGTCGTGCAGCTTCTTGTTGTCGGCTCCGAGGAACACGAGCGCCTTGCACTTCTGCTTCACCAGATCGAGTATCTCGTTATAGTCGTTGCCCTTGTCCTTGCCGCCGATGATGAGGATGGTAGGCGTCTTCATGCTCTCAAGAGCATACCAGCAGGCGTCTACGTTCGTAGCCTTCGAGTCGTTGACATACTGCACGCCGCCTACCTTGCACACCTTCTCCAGACGATGCTCCACGCCCGGGAAGTCGCTCAGGCTCTGGCGTATCACGTCCTTCTTGATGCCCGTGATGTTGACCGCGATGCCCGCAGCCAGCGAGTTGTATATGTTGTGCTTGCCCGTGAGCGACAGCTCCTCCTGCTCCATGTTGAACGGCGTAGGCTTCTCGATGGTATACTCGCCGTCCTCCATATAGCCGATAGATCCTTTCTCTTTCAGCTCCGAGAACGGATACTGTATAGCCTTGATGTCGTACTTCTCCAGCTCGCGCTTGATTACTGGGTCGTCGTTCCAGTAGATGAACGAGTCCTTGTCGGTCTGGTTCTGTATGATGCGCATCTTCGCGTCCACGTAGTTCTGCATGCAGTAGTCGTAGCGGTCGAGATGGTCGGGCGTGATGTTCAGCAGGATGGCGATATTGGCGTGGAAGTCGTACATGTTGTCGAGCTGGAACGAGCTAAGCTCTATGATGTAGTATTCATGCGGATCCTCAGCCACCTGCAGCGCAAGCGAGCGTCCGATGTTGCCCGCCAAGCCCACGTCGTAGCCTGCCGTTTTGAAGATATGATAGATGAGCGATGTCGTTGTTGTCTTGCCGTTCGAGCCGGTGATACAGATCATCTTCGAGTGGGTGTAGCGACCCGCAAACTCTATCTCGCTGATGATGTGTATACCCTTCTCCATCGCAGCCTTCACCATCGGAGCCTCCTTCGGTATGCCCGGACTCTTGATGATTTCGTCGGCAGAGAGAATCTTCTCCTCGGTATGCTGACGCTCTTCCCACTCGATGGCGTGGTCGTCGAGCAGCTTCTTGTATTTGTCCTTGATGGCAGACATGTCGCTAACGAACACGTCGAAACCTTCCTTCTTTGCCAACACTGCGGCACCGGCTCCACTCTCGCCGGCTCCAAGAATAACTATTCTTTTCATTGTTTTATGATTTTAGAACCAAGAAAGATGTATTTCTGCTGAGAAATGAGACGATTCAGAAACATTGGAAATGCAAACATCTCAACATAACAATGGAAATGTCAACATCTCAACACCTCACCATCTCATCACCCTTCCTATCTAATCTTTAATGTTATAATGGTCATAGCCGCCAGGATTATCGTCGTAATCCAGAAGCGAACCGTAATCTTCGACTCGTGGAATGCACCCTTCGGTCGAGTGATGAGATACTTGCAGTCGGGATCGAGCTGCGAAGCCTGCGTGCGGAAGTTGTCGTGGATAGGCGTGCGCTTGAAGATGCGCTGCTTAACGCCGCGACGCTTGCCCAGCTTGTAGTAGTAGACCTGCAGTATGACGCTCAGACTCTCCACGAAGAAGATGCCACAGAGTATCGGCAGAAGCAGCTCCTTGTGGATGATTATCGCAGTAACGGCGATGATACCGCCGATTGTGAGCGAGCCGGTGTCGCCCATGAACACCTGAGCCGGATAGGCGTTGTACCAAAGGAAGCCTATCAGCGCACCCACAAAGGCGCAGAGGAACACCACAAGCTCCTGCGACTCCGGTATGTACATTATGTTAAGATAGCTCGCATACTCTATGTGCGAACTTACATACGCCAGTATGCCCAACGCCACACCGATGATGGCGGAGTTGCCGGCGCACATGCCGTCCATACCGTCGTTGAGGTTGGCGCCGTTGCTCACCGCTGTCACCACGATGATGGTCATTATCACGAACAATATCCAGCCTGCCGCAACGCGGTGCTCGCCGAAGATGCTCGTAATGCGCGAGTAGTCGAGGTTATGGCTCTTGACGAACGGGATGGTTGTCTTTAGCGACTTGTGCGCTTCGCTCTGATGCTTCACTACTATCTCCTGACCCTGACGCTCGTAAACGAGGTTCTCGTTCATCTTGACGTCCGGCGACGCCCACAGCACAAGACCCACTATCAGACCGATACCCACCTGACCTACTATCTTGTAGCGGCCCTTCAAGCCTTCCTTGTCGTGGCGGAATATCTTTATGAAGTCGTCCATGCCGCCCAGCACACCGAGCCACAGCGTGGTGACAATCATCAATATGAGGTAGATGTTGCGCAGGCGTCCGAGCAGAAGCACCGGCACAAGGATGGAGACGATGATAATGACGCCGCCCATCGACGGCACTCCTATCTTCTTCACACCGAACGGATCGATGCTTGCGTCGCGCGCAGTCTCAGTAATCTGCTTGCGCTTGAGATACTTGATAAACTTCTCGCCGAACCATGCCGAGATAACGAGCGACAATATCAGCGCCAACAGCGAACGGAACGAAATGTAGCCCCACATGTGCGAGCCACTAATGCCGTATTCTTCGAGGAAACGAAAAAGATAATATAACATTTCTGAGTTTTGAATTTAAATTCTAAAAGCACTCACGCACCACTTCATGGTCGTCGAAGTGATGCTTCACACCCTTTACATCCTGATAGTTCTCATGTCCCTTGCCGGCTATGAGCACTACGTCGCCCTTCTTTGCCATCATGCAGGCGGTGCGTATAGCCTCGCGGCGGTCGACAATGGTTATCACCTTCTTCATCTGCTGCGCGTTGAGTCCGGCGAGCATGTCGTTGATGATGTCCTGCGGCTCCTCGAAGCGCGGGTTGTCGCTTGTGATTATCACGCGGTCGCTCTGCTTCACAGCCTCCTGCGCCATAAGCGGACGCTTTCCCTTGTCGCGATTGCCGCCGGCTCCGCATACGGTGATTACCTCGCCCTTTCCGTCGAGCACCTCATGTATGGCGTTGAGCACGTTCTCAAGAGCATCCGGCGTGTGGGCATAGTCGACAACGGCGGTGTAGCCCTCCGGCGAGTGGATAGGTTCGAGACGTCCGCTCACGCTGTGCAGCGTACTCATCACGACGAGCACGTCTTCGGGCTTCTTGCCGAGCATAACAGCTGCGCCGTAGACAGCCAGCAGGTTGCTCACGTTGAACTTGCCGATGAACTGTACGCCTACTTCCCGGCCGTCAATCTCGAGATACATGCCCTCGAAGTGACATTCTATTATGCGAGCCTTGAAGTCAGCCACGCTGCGTATAGAGTAGGTCTTCACCTGAGCCTTCGTGTTCTGCACCATAATCATGCCGTTCTTGTCGTCGGCGTTGGTGATGGCGAAGGCAGTTTTGGGCAACATGTCGAAGAAAGCCTTCTTCGCGTTGCGGTAGTTCTCGAAAGTCTTGTGATAGTCGAGATGATCTCGTGTGAGATTGGTGAACAGACCGCCGGCGAAAGTGAGTCCGCCGATGCGCTTCTGCGCTATGGCGTGAGACGAGCACTCCATGAAGGCGTACTCGCAGCCTGCATCCACCATGCGGTGAAGCAGTTCGTTCAGCGCTATCGGGTCTGGCGTCGTGTGGTCTGCCGGCACAGCCTCGTCAACGATGTAGTTGCACACGGTAGAAAGCAGTCCGCACTTATGTCCCATCTTCGAGAACATATTATATAATAAGGTGGCGATAGTGGTTTTACCGTTCGTTCCGGTCACTCCTACGAGCTTCAGCTTGGTAGAAGGATTGCCGTGGAACGTTGTTGCCACCTCACCCACTACGTCTTCGGTGCTTGCCACCTGCACATAAGTTACGTTTTCGTCGGTTTGTTCTGGTATTTCCTCGCAGAGCACAGCCTTTGCGCCGAGCTCCACCGCCTTAGGTATGAACTTGTGTCCGTCTACCTGAGTGCCCTTCATTGCCACGAACAAATGTCCGTCCTTGATACGGCGAGAGTCGATGTTGACACCCGTCACTTCTACATCATCGCTGCCTTTAACAGCAAGAACGGTGATGTTCTTAAGCAATTCTTTAAGTTTCATATATCTTTGTTTTTTATCCGAGTTTAAGCGAGCATACCATGCCCTTCTTTATCCTTTCTCCTGCGCCGATGCTCTGCTCCGTTACCTTTCCTCTGCCCGTGAGCCTTACCTTTACGCCTCTGCTCTCGATAAGAAAGACGGCGTCGCGAGCTCCCATGCCGTGAACGTCGGGCATTACCGACTTGTCGCCTTCGTTTACGCGTTTCAGCTGAATGATACTTCTGTCGCTCTCGTCGGCGCGTCCCCAGATGGGGTTTCCGTTGAGATAAGAGCCGTCCCAGTCTGTGCGCTGCTTCACGCCGAGATGTTCAAGCACATAGCTTGCAGCCAGCACATTGCCGCTCTTAACCTGCGGGATGAGAACAGAAAGCGAGTCGCGAGCGTCAGAAGCCTCCAGCTTGAGGCTCTGCGCCATGATACCTTCTGCGATGTCGTGGAACACAACGCCGCTCATGCCGCCGCCCGAAGCCGGCAGACCCGACTTCTGTATGCAGACGATGCAGCTGTAGCGCGGCTCGTATGCGGGGAAGAAGCCGGCGAAAGACAGCAGATAGTTCATCTGTCCACTCTTATAGCCGGCGGCTCCTTTCGAGATTTGAGCCGTTCCGGTCTTTCCTGCGACGAGGAACGAGGGCGAGCCGGCTTTCTTTCCGAGACCCTGACTCACTACGTGCTCAAGTATCGTGGTTATCTTCTTTATCGTCGACTCCTTGGCTATCTGCTCACGCAGCACTACGGGATCGAACTCTTTTATTACTACTCCGTCCTTCATCACAGCCTTCACGAAGCGCGGCGCAACCATCTTTCCGCCGTTGGCAATGGCGTTGTAGAAGGTAAGAGTGGAGATAGGCGGCACCTGCGTCTCGTAGCCGATGCTCATCCAGGGCAGAGTGGTCTTGCTCCAGTTGACATACTGCTTGCCTCGCGAGTCTTTCTTCGGCATTCGGATGCGTGCCGGCGATGCGCCTTGCAGCGGAATGTGCAGGTCGTCGGCGAGTCCGAGGCGGTATATTCCCTGCACAAACTTCTCGGGTGTGTTGTGATAGTGGTCGTCGATGATGCGGCTGACGCCGATGTTTGAGCTCACCATGAGCGTCTGCGGCAGAGTGAGCATGCCGTAGCCGCCGCGTCGCCAGTTGTGGTCCTTCATCTCTCTGCCATACATCGGCCAGACGCCGCCGGCAGTCTCCACGCGGTAGGTTGTGTCGACCACTCCGTCGTCGAGCGCCACCATTATGCTTGCGGTCTTGAACACCGAACCCGGTTCGAGCAAGTCGCTTATAGCGTGGTTCTTTATCTCGTGATAGTCGTCGTCGGCACACTTCGTCATATTGACGATGGCTTTGATGTCGCCGGTCTTCACCTCCATCACGATAGCCACGCCCACATTGGCGTTGATGAATCGCAGCTCCTTGAGCAGTGCGCGTTCGGCGAGGTCCTGCATCGACACGTCGATAGTAGTGACGATGTCGGCGCCGTTCTCCGGCGGCGTATCCGTGATGTCGAGATATCTGTTCAGCACCTTGCGTCTGTGCCGTATGCCCTCTACGCCTCTAAGGAGCGAGTCGTACGAGAGTTCGAGTCCGCATTGTGCGGTATCCTTTGCGCCGAACATCTTTCCGATGGTGCGGCCTGCGAGCGAACCGTACGCCAGTCTGCGAGCGTTATGCTCCTCCCAGTGAAAACCGCCCTGATTGGTTTTCAGACGGAACACGGGCAGACGCCTCACTTCTGAGAACGTGCTGTAGTTGATACGTTGTTTCCACACGGGCCAGTGCTGCTTGTTCTTCTCGAAGCCCTCCATGAGATGCTTCTTGAACTCAGCCGCCGTGCGGTCGGGGAAGATAGCGTTGAGCCCTGTGCAGATAGAATCGATCTTCTCGCAGAAGAGCGTGTCCTTCTTCGCTACGCGCAGCGCCTTGAAGTCCATGTATATGTTATACTGCGGCAGCGACGACGCCATGAGTTGTCCGTCGCAGCTCAGTATGTTTCCGCGCATAGGCTGCGTCTTGAGGCTGTCTACCTTCACGCGGTCTGCCACTTCCTCCCAGTATGCGCGCTTTGCCGTCATGATATATAGCGTCTTTCCCAGCACGCTTATAGCCACCAGCGTCATTATGACGGCAATGAACGCATAGCGTGGCATTACTTTCTTGCTATCAAACCTGCTCATTTCTCTTCTTGATTAGGAATAGTTATTATATACGGTGGCTGCGTAGGTATGTGCAGCGTGCTGTCCTTGTCGTTGTGCAGTCGTTCGAGCACCTTACTCTCACGAGTCTGCTGCGTGAGGTCGCTCGAACTTGAGAGTGCTCTGTACTTTGCGTCCTCCAGCTCGCTCTGCAGATTGTCTATCTTGATAAGGTTCTGCTGACACTTGTATCGGTTAGAGATATAGACGATGATGAACAGCGTTATTAACACTATCACCCATATCTGCTGTCGCAGGAACTGCGTGTTGAGCATTTCGCCACCGAGAATCTTTCCCAGCGTCACGTTCTTCGTCAGCGGCAGTTCGTCTTCTATGGCTTGCTGTCGTATGATTGTGCGCAGCGACGGTGCGCTGTCTACGTCGTCGTCCGCCGTTTCTGGTGCGGTCGCTGTCTTTGTTTGCGCTGTCGGTTTGTCGGCTGTAGGTTCTGCTGCAGCAGCCGTAGCGTTGTCTTCTGTGTTGGTCACAGCCACCTTTATGGCGTCTGTTATGGGGTTATCTTCTTTCATTGTCTCATTTCTTTTCAGCAATTCTTAGTTTTGCGCTGCGGCTGCGTGGGTTTTCTTCTTGTTCTTGTTCCGAGGGCAGTATCACCTTGTTGTTGACGAGGCGGAACGGCGTCTCGATACGTCCGAAGAAGTCCTGCTGCACCTTTCCCTCCACGTTGCCCGACTTCATGATGTTCTTCACCATGCGGTCTTCGAGCGAGTGATAGGTTATCACCGAGAGTCGTCCGCCGGGGGCGAGCAGTTCGGTAGCTGCGAGCAGCATCTCGCGCAGCGCATCCATTTCGTGGTTCACTTCAATACGCAATGCCTGAAAGAGTCGCGCCATGTCCTTTTTCTCTCGCTCGCGCTTGAAAAAAGGCTCCACGGCAGCCAGAAAATCCTTCGTTGTCTTTATCTCCGCCTGCTGACGTGCCTTGACGAGCGCCGCGGCTATGCGTCGCGAGTTCTTCAGTTCGCCGTAGATGTAGAAGATGTCGGCGAGTTGTTCCTCGTCGTACGTGTTCACTATCTCGGCAGCAGTGCGTCCGGCGCGCTTGTTCATGCGCATGTCGAGCGGCGCGTCGAAGCGGAACGAGAATCCGCGTTCGGCGTCGTCGAAGTGGTGCGACGACACGCCGAGGTCGGCGAGCAGTCCGTCGATGTGCTCCACGCCGTAGTAGCGCATCCAGTTCTTCAGATAGCGGAAGTTGCTGCGCACGAACGTGAAGCTGTCGCCGGCGTCGGGAATGTTGCGCTCGGCGTCGGCGTCCTGGTCGAAACTGTAGAGGTGTGCGCCGTCGGTGAGCCGCGAGAGTATCTCGCGCGAGTGTCCTCCGCCACCGAAGGTGACATCTACGTAAACGCCGCCCGGCTTGATGTCGAGTCCGTCGACGCTCTCGCCGAGAAGCACCGGTACATGATATGTTGTTGCTGTTGTAGGATTGTCAGTGTTGTTCTTATACATTATATATGCGTATTTGGGTGTAAAGGTACACAAAAATTCGCACACATGGTTACAAATCTTTATCAATTTTGTTTAAATACGACATTTCTTGTGCGAAATTGTTCGTATGTAAAAAAGATGTAGTATTTTTGCACCAAATATCGAAAAAGTAACAGATATTTCGGGTATATGAACGAGATAACAGAAAAGACAATAGACATCGAAAAGATACTGCGCAGCAAGATGGGCAGCAAGGCGCGCTACGTGCCTGGACTGCTCGTCGGATGGCTCAAGAAAATCATCCACCAGGACCAGGTGAACGCGTTCATCTGGGAGCACCGCAACGAGAGCGGCGTAGAGTGGCTGGAGTCTACCGTGCGCTATCTGAAGATGGACATACGCATCATCGGCAAGGAGAACCTTCCGCCGAAAGACGACGGCAAGCTATACACGTTCGTGTCCAACCATCCGCTGGGCGGACAGGACGGCGTGGCGCTCGGCTCAATCATCGGACGCCACTACGACGGACGCTTCCGCTACCTCGTCAACGACTTGCTGATGAATCTGCCGGGCTTGGCGCCGGTGTGCATCGGCATCAACAAGACCGGTCGGCAGGGTCGCGACTTCCCGCGCATGGTTGAGGCGGGCTTCAAGAGCGACAACCACATGCTTATGTTCCCTGCCGGACTGAACAGTCGCAAGCAGAAGGATGGCTCGATACACGACCTGCCGTGGAAGAAGACGTTCATAACGAAGAGCGTGGAGTGCCACCGCGACGTGGTGCCCATCTATTTCAGCGGACGCAACTCGGAGCGCTTCTACCGCATCGCCAAGTTCAGCGACCGCTGGCTGCCGTTCAACCTCGCCATGATATTCCTCGTCGACGAGATGTACCGCAACGTGGGCAAACACTTCGACATATACATCGGAAAGCCTATACCCTGGCAGACGTTCGACAAGAGCCGCACGCCGTACGAGTGGGCACAGTGGGTGCAGCAGGAGGTGTACAATCTAAGCCCCTCCCAACCCTCCCCGTCGGGGAGGGCTTAAGAATGCCCAAAAGGCTTAAGAAGGCTTAGTTAGCAAAGGCCTAAGAAGGCTTAGAAAGGCTTAAGAAGGCTTAGTTAGGCTTAGTTAGCAAAGGCTTAAGAAGGCCCAAGAAGGCTTAAGAAGGCCTAAGCGCCCCCCCCAAACCGCCCCCAACAACCACCCCAACCAGAAGAGAAAGCAAGAAAAAACAACACACAAATGGAAGAACCAATCATTGAACCGGTAAGCAAAGAGCTGCTCAAGAGCGAACTCACGCCCGAGCGCCAGCTCCGCATGACCAACAAGAGCAACAACGAGATATACATCATCACGGCACACAACGCGCCGAACGTGATGCGCGAGATAGGCCGACTGCGCGAGATAGCATTCCGCGAAGCGGGCGGTGGCACCGGCAAGTCGATGGACATCGACGAGTTCGACACCTGCACGAACTGCTATAAGCAGCTCATCGTGTGGAACCCCGAGGCGGAGGAGATAATCGGCGGATACCGATACTTGCTCGGCACCGACTGGGAGCTTGACGAGAACCGCCAGCCGAAGCTCGCCACAAGCCACATGTTCCACTTCTCCGACAAGTTCATCGACGACTATATGCCCTACACCATCGAGCTGGGCCGCTCGTTCGTAACGCTCGAATACCAGAGCACACGACGCGGAGCGAAAAGCCTCTTCGCGCTCGACAACTTGTGGGACGGTCTCGGCGCTCTCACCGTCATCAAGCCTAACGTGAAGTATTTCTTCGGCAAGATGACCATGTACCCGTCGTACATACGCCGCGGTCGCGACATGATTCTCTACTTCCTCAAGAAGCACTTCGACGACAAGGACAATCTCATCCTGCCGCTCCATCCGCTGAAGATAGAGACGCCGGAGGAGGAGCTTGCGGCGCTGTTCTGCGAGGACGACTTCAAGAAGGACTATCTCATACTCAACCGCGAGATTCGTGCGCTGGGCTACAACATCCCGCCGCTCGTGAACGCTTACATGTCGCTCTCGCCCACCATGAAGCTCTTCGGCACCGCCATCAACTACGGCTTCGGCGACGTCGAGGAGACGGGCATCCTCATCGCCGTGGACGAGATTCTCGAAAGCAAGCGCGTGCGCCATATCGACTCGTTCATCAAGGAGCACCCCGAAGCGCTCAAGATCACCAGCGGCGCCAACAACGTCATCTACAAAGAACGCGCATAGGAGGGTACGGCATCCCTGCCTACCCCACGCAGCCTGCTGCTGCGATGTTCTCCCACGGAATACGCCGAATTCACAGAAGCTTCTGATGAGATATACTCCCACAGATTTCACAGATTTACACAGATGTTTTAGACTAAGACTTCTGCGTGCTCTGTGAAATCTGTGGGATTTTTTTTGCACCATACTTCTGTGAATTCTGTGAATTCTGTGGGAGACACTACGCACCCTGACAATCTGTGTAAATCTGTGAAATCTGTGGGAGAACATCTCAGCAGAGTGAAATCTGTGGGAGAACATCTCAGCAGAGTGAAATCTGTGGGAGAACATCTCAGCAGAATGGAATCTGTGGGAGCGCTCCGCATTGGCACACTTTTTGCCAAGACGATATTTGTCGTTTTTGACCCTCCATATTTCGCAAAAAATCAAAAACAAAATCCGTCGTCGGTTTTTCGCGAGTTTTGAGCACGCTTGGAGTGTGCAAGCATAAACACATGGCGCACAACACCTTACAGCATTAAGCGCCAAAGTGTGCAGTTCCCGCTTCAGCAAAACCAAACTTTTCGTGAGACTTTACCATGTAAAAGCATAGCTCTTACCATGTAAAAGCATAGCTATTACCGTGTAAAAGCATAGCTATTACCATGTAAAGTCTCACGAAAAGTTTGGTTTTTCTATGTTTTTCCACTAAAAACCCTCAGATTTTATTGCCTTTCGTCCCACTTTCGCCTTTTTAAACCTCAAAACACGACTTCCATTTCTCTAGAATGAACGTTTTCGCTGCACTCACTTGTACAATATTTGCATGGGGTTTGGCGGAGGGTTCCAAAGTTTTTTTGAGAAATTTTCAGAGTGTAGAAGCCATCTTTCACAGAACACACAGAACTCACTCTAATGATCGATTTGGAACAAACATCAGGGGGTGCAGCGGTCTCCGCTGCACCAACCAAGCAGACGGCATTCTTCAGGGGGTGCAGCTGTCTCAGCTGTACCAACAAAGCAGGCGGCATTCTTCAGGGGGTGCAGCTGTCTCAGCTGCACCAACAAAACAGACGGCATTCTTCAGGGGGTGCAGCTGCACCAACAAAGCTGATGACACTCTTCAGGGGGTGCAGCTGTCTCAGCTGCACCAACAAAGCAGACGGCATTCATGTGCTGCCGGTTGGTGCACTGCTTGCTCGGTTGGTGCACTTCTTGCTCTGGCAAGCGGCAAAGCCGAGCGGAGACAAGTGCACCCCCTTGAAGACACCAAAAAAAATCCGTTTAATCCGATAAATCCGTTGTTGATTCTACGCACCCGAACCATCTGAAATTCGTGGGAAAACATCGCTGCTTGCGTTATATTAACAACGGATTTATCGGATTAAACGGATTCACTTGCGGCGTAGTTTTCGGATTAAACGGATTCGTTGGCGGCGTAATTATCGGATTAAACGGATGCTAATGTAGGAGGATACGGCATTCCTGCCGTACCCACGCAGCCACTAACCTCCAGGGGGTGCAGCTGTCTCAGCTGCACCAACAAAGCAAACGGCATTCATGTACTCGGTTGGTGCACTTCTTGCTCTGGCAAGCGGCAAAGCCGAGCGGAGACAAGTGCACCCCCTTGAAGGCACCAAAAAAATCCGTTTAATCCGATAAATCCGTTGTTGATTCTACGCACCCGAACCATCT
>ENA-UOJH01002011-UOJH01002011.1-human-gut-metagenome-genome-assembly--contig:-C148-NODE-2011-length-13571-cov-4.654262_pt1 | contig 13571 bp, 8 predicted proteins | sample MGYA00242345_ERZ723892 | MGnify/ENA metagenome assembly ERZ723892 | reverse complement strand
GGGACTGGGGGTCCAGCCCACAACGGGCCGGGGCTCCGAGACAAGCTCCTCCTCCGTGGGGAGGAAGCCGGCGGCGGGCTGGCCGAAGGGAACGGCCTTCTCCAGCTGCAGGCGGCCCACCACGAAGGTGGCGGTGATCTGCGTATCCTCCGCCGTCAGGGTATAGGGGATATCCAGCGTATAGGGCCGGCCGGTGCGGGTGTCGGTGAGGGTCACCTGCAGGGTGACTGTCTCCTGCTGCCGTCCGTGGATGGTGATGGGGCGATAGCTGAAGTCGCCGTCCTGCTGGGCGGCCACCACGTCGCCTACGGTGACCCGGTAGTCCTCATCGGCGGTGGAGAGCATATCGTGGGAAGTGCCGGTGCTATCCAGAACGGTAAGGGCCGTTACGGTGAAGTACCGGAAGTCCGCCGCCTTGCCACGGCTGTACAGGTACAGGCCCTCGTGATCGGGGACATCGCCCTCGGCGGGGCCGAGAGGGGTATCCCAGTCGGTGGCGTCCCGATTCAGGATGCCCTGACGATACACGGCATCTCCATCGCCCACATGGGCGATGCCCAGCACGCCCTGCATATGGATGGTGGCGGTGAGGCGCAGCTCACTGGTGAAGGTGCGCTGGCCCACGGTGACACCGGCCTGCACCAGCAGAGTCTCCTCGCCCTCGCCCTTACCGGTGACGGTGACCTGCTGATCCCGACTCACCGGGGACAGCGTGACCACCCGGTCAGAGCCGCTGACCACGTCCCATTTGACGCCGGTGAGCACTTGGCCGGTGCCGTCCCGTGCGGTGAGGGTGAGGGTAGTACTCTCGCCTACATACTGCTCTACGGAGAGTTGATCCACGGAGATGGAGAGCTTGGCGGTGACGTCCACTGCCAGACGGGCGGTGTAATCCCCCAGTGTGGCGATGATCTCGGTGGAGCCGATGGCCTGTCCCACGATGCGGACCTTGTAGTGGCCCGTGCCGTCCGGCTGAAGCTCGGCAGTGACGATGCCGTCCTTGGTATAGGACAGGGTGGGGAGCTCCGTGCCGGGGGCCGTGCCCTCGAACCGCAGATCCAGCGTCACGGCGGATTCACCGCCGGCGGCATCATAGTCGGTGATCATGTCCAGCGTCAGCAAGCCCTTGCTCCAGTAGAGGCCAGATGACGGCCACCAGCCGTAGTGCAGACGGGCCCGGCCAAAGACGTTATCCTGCACCAGCACGGTGGGGAAGGGGAAGTCCTGACCCTGTAGGGCCTCATCGCTGCCGGGGAAGCTGTATTTGCCGTGGACCTCGGCGCCGTTTTCCTCGGTAGTGACCCACGCAAAGCTGCTGCCCAGAGCGGCGGCGAAGCTATCGTAGCGCTGTGCAGTGCCGGTGTTCTGGGTGACGATATTGGCACCGGTGCGCTGGGACATCTGCTCATAGGTCAGGCCCGTCAGGCCCTTGATGCTATATGTGTTGGAACCACCGTTCCAGCCGTAATTACGGAGGTAGCTGAGATCGCCGTTGAGCATTTTTCCCCGTGCCGCTTCTGTACGCAGCAGCCCGCTCAGGGAGTTGCTTCCGGAATTACCCTTGCCGTAGTATTTGGGCAGACTGTCGAAAGAAATGCTGTTCTTGCTGCTGTTGAGGTAGTAGCAGTTATTGATATAGAGCTTTGCATTGGTGCTGGCACCGGCTCGGTCGGCAATACTGCCCATAAGGGAGATGCCGGTGATGGTACCCTCCATGTCCGGGAACTCCATGTAGGTGTAGCAGTTATTGAAAGTGGGCTGACCATCCGAACTGTCGACGCGATTGACAAAGTTGGTGAAGCTGGCGGAGAAGCCGCTGCCGCCCATACCGCCGATATAGACATAGGTATCGGGGCCGGAGACGCCGCCGGAATTCATCTTGACCCGGACGGCAGAGCTGCCGTCGGCAAAGACATTGTTGTTGCTGCCCACGGGGACACGCTCCTTCAGGGTCCCCTCCCCAACGGTGATGGTACCGCCGGTGTAGCAGTCCGTTACCGCAAAGCGCACACCGCCGGCCAGCCCGCCTACACGCACATAGTTGCCGTAGCGGGCGGCGTTCATGTAGCCGTTGGTATCAACGTGGGTGCAGTTGATCTGCAGATCCACCACGGCGGAACACTTGTTGAGGTTGACGCTGGAGACACCCACCAGCCCGCCGATGGCGGCCTCACCCAGATGCTGCTTGTTACGGCTGTTGTCGGCCACAGTGTAGCCGGCGATGGCGCAGTTGGTGATGCTGCCGTTGCCCATGCTGCTGTTGTAGTCATAGGCGATGCCCACCAGACCGCCCAAGGCGTAGGAGGTGGAATACTGGCGCACCGTCCGGATGCCGCTGGAGGGCGTGGGATCGGTATTGCGCTGGATGACGGCGCCGTTGTCACTATAAAGGACGATGTTCGCGATCTCTGCGCCGGCGGTGGTGCCGAAGAGGCCCACGTTGTAGCAGTAGGAGTCGATGTTCACGTTCTTGATGTAGTAGCTCTGGCCGTCGTACTTGCTGCCGAACCAGTTGTACAGCACCATACGGTAGTCGGTGCTGCTGCCGCTGTCGTAGACAGAGCCGGCGATGGGATGGAAGCTGTAATTCAGGGAGGCATCCGTGGGATCCGCCAGGCTCTGGCCGTTGAGGTCATGGCTCTGCTTCCACGTGCGGATGGGACGGGTGCCGCCGGTGGAGTCGCCGGCAATGGCATCCTCCTTGCTCTGGTAGCCCCAGGTGACACGGCTATATTGCAGATAGGGGTAGTACTTGTACATACTCCCGCTGCCCGTCACGTCACGGGTGGAGCTGCCCTGATCGTCGTAGTAGCTCCAGTTGATGTATTGCAGCTGCTCCACGGACCGCACCTGATAGGGCAGGGCATCCGTGCCGGGCTCCACGCCGGTGGTGCCGCCGGTAAGGCCGGTGCTGTCGGCGGTGACGGCGTAGGAATCTGCGAAGAAGGGACTGACGGTGTAGGTGAACCACACATCCCCCTGAGACAGGAACCAGTGGCCGTTGCCGGTGGTGCCGCTGAGGAGCCGCAGACCGGTGTCGGAGGTCTGATAGGTGACGAAGCTGAACGGAGGCATCTGCTTCTCCAACTCCGCCGCCGCCTCGGTGTTGCGGCCGTCCAGAGCGATGCGCTGGGTCTCCAGCAGGGGTTCCGTCTCGCCCTTGGACCAGTAGTAGCCGTAGCCGTAGGCGGTGATCTTGCCGCCGTCGTCGTGGGCGGTGCAGAGGCTGCTGCCGTCCTTGCGGCCGCCGTTATCAAAGCCGATGTAGGAGAAGTGATAGCCGGGGTTACTGCCGCCCTCCTCGTGCTCCCAGTACACCATGCCCAGCGTACCCAGATCGGCGGGGGTCACCCAGTCGCCGTAGTGGACGGGGCTGCCGTGGCCGGTGAGACTGGTGGGATAGGGATAGGCCTGCCCGTCGGTGTTCAGGGTTTTGCTGTGGTGATAGGTGTGGCTGGCATCGGCGGAGGAGAAGCCGGTGAGGGTCAGGGCCTTCAGTCCCTGCTCATTGATGGCCCGTGCGCCGGACTGGTCGCTGTAATCATACAGATGGACCTGTCCCACGAAGCGATAGGTACCGCCGCTGAGATAGTAGCAGCCGGAGGTGCTGCCGGTGGCCGGGGCGAAGCCGTAGGTATCGGCACCGGGGGAGGTAAGGGCCGTGGCGCAGTAGCTGCTGCGGATCGAGCCGATGTTCTCCCCGGCGAAGCCGCTGAGGGCCACGCCGCCGCCACGGATCTGGAGTACCTCCACGTTGGCCATGGCGTAGCTCTGGCTCACCAGACCGCTGTTGCCGCCGGTGAAGCCGCCCATCAGCAGACGGGCATAGTTGCTGCTGGCGGTGAGAGAGGGAGTACTGACGCTGCCGGAGCGGATGGTCCCGGCGTTATAGCCCACGAAGCCGCCCATATACAGGACGCTGCCCTGATAGGCGTGGGCTGTGACGGAGTAGCCCGCCGCAGTGCAGTTGTAGACGGTGCCGTCATTGCGGCCTGCTAGAGCGCCGACATAGGCGGTACGCAGGCGCAGGATGCCCCGAAGCGTCACGGAGTAGTCCTGCTCTCCGGTGGTGAGCACCACATTCCGCAGACTACCCTGATTCAGGCCGAAGAGTCCGGCGTAGTCGCCGCCGTTGGGACTCTGGAGCGGCACAGCGGCGATGGGATAGGTGCCGCCGTCATAGATGTGGGTAAAGGGGACGACGGCACTGCTGCCGATGGGCTGCTGACTGGTGACGGCGGCGCCGCTGCGGCCGTAGTTCGCCCAGTCGTAGCCGGAGTAGTCGATGCTGCGCTCCTGCTGGAGGGTGGTGTCCTTGGCCAGCAGGGGGCTGTACTGCTCATAGTACAGGCTCAGGTTATTCAGCTGCCGGGCCGTGCGGATGCCGATCTCGCTGGGGGCCTCCGGAGCCTCGGAGCCCTCCGATACCCAGCAGGTGAAATGGGGATTGAAGTAGTAGGTGGTGTCCTCCACCTGCACCCGGCGGTAGAAGTCTGTGGATACCTCGGTGGTGTTCACCAGTGTCCGGGGCAGGGGCAGCAGGTAGTAGCCCCCGCCCATGTCGATGGCGTTGGCACGGTACAGGGTAGAGGTGACCTCCCGGCCCCCCAGCGAATAGCGCACCGTCAGATCCTGCTCCGGCAGCGTGCTGTACACCATGCCGTAGCCGTCGCCCGCCACCGTGCCGGTGGTTTTGACGGTGGACTTGTTGGCGCCACGGAAGCCGTAGCTGCCGTCGGAATAGACCTCGTAGTACACCAGTGTACCGGCCTCGAACTGAGCCTGCCAGTCGCCGTAGTGGGTCAGTCCCATCAGACGGGGATAGGAGTAAGCGCCCAAGCCCATGCCGTCCACCAGGTTATAGGCCACGGTGTCGCTGCCACCGGTCTCGGCGGTAAAGGCATCGTTGAGGTATTTCTCGATGGCGTCGGCCCGGTTGCGGCCGCTCCACTGCTCATAGTCGGCAAAGACCGTGCCGTCCATGTCGTGGTCGCCGTGGGACATATAGTAGGTGCTGGTGATATCGGGCTTGCCGGTGGTGACATCCGCAGGCTTGGCGGTGGAGTAGGTGAGTTTTTCACTGCCGTTCAGCCGGGCGCTGGCGCTGTAACAGGTGTCGATGACGTCGCCGTAGGACAACTCGCCGCCCACCAGACCCGCCATGACGTCTGCCTCCTGGAAACCGGCGGTGTAGCAGTCCCGCAGGGTGATGTCCGCCGTGCCGATGCAGCTGCCGATGAGGCCGCCGGTGGTGCCGGAGGCGTAGAGGTAGCAGTCGGCGTAGGAGTGCTCCACATAGACGGTGCGGGTGCCGCTGATGTAGCCCACCAGACCGCCGGCGCAGCGTCCGCCCTCCAGCACCGTGGAGGCGAAGCTGTTGCGGACGGTGAGGTCATAACCACAGCGGCCCACCAGACCACCGGCGGTGGCGCCGCTGATCCAGATATCCTGCTCGTTTTTGCTGCTGAGCTTGTCACGGGTGGGGCTCAGGTAGACCTGACAGCCCTCAATGGTGGTTCCGCCCCGGAGGGAGCCGGCCAGACCGCCGGCATTGCCCCCGGCGCTGATCTCGGCACCGCACAGACGGATGTTTCGCAAGGTGCCCCGGAAGCTCTCGAACAGGCCGCCGTCGCCGTCGGTATCCACCGGCAGCTCATAGATCACAGGGTGATAGGACTGGGTGCCTACGGCGACGGTGCTGTCGTAATAGGCGAGGTTCTCGTTATAGATGGGGGTGAACCTCCGACCCGGATAGCAGCTGTCCCAGCCGTCGTCCATGCCGGTGTTGACGAACTGGATATCCTGCTCCTGCAACGCCCGTGTGATGGCGGTGGGCAGACCGGAGCCCTCGTCCAGATTTTGCAGATGCCGGGCATAGGTGACCACGGCGGTGGTGCCGCCGTCCCGGACCTCGGCAAAGAGACTGTTGGTGGTGAGCTTGCCAGTGACGGAGTCCACCAGACGGCTGTCGCTCTCTACCTCCACCTTCAGGGTCAGGTCGGAGCCGGGGGTCAGCTGCCGGAAGCGGCGCTGCTGGGAGAAGCGCTTGCCCTCCGTCAGGTCGTCCAGCACCATGGTGACGGTATAGGTGCGGTAGGAGACGTTGACTTCGGAGCCGGTGAGCTCCATCCGCCCGGTGGAGTGGCCCTGTGCGTCCGTCACCGTCACATAGAAGTGCAGGGGGTCACGGGGCGTGTCACAGGTGACCTTCAGCAGCAGACGCTCCTTGTTGATGATCTCCATCTTGGGGGTCAGCTTGCCGGTGTCCTCGCTCTGGACGCTGTCACCGCCGTAGTAGCCCACGGTAGCCCCCTCCTGCATCCGGCGATCCCGTGAGCGCAGGGGGTTGAAGGCGTCAAAGCTGTACTGCATGGGCTTTTCGCTGTAAAACACGGCGTAAACACTGCCGCTGCCTGGGTCATACTCGATGACCCAGTTGGCGTCCCACAGCTCCGCCTCCACCTGCTCACGGGGCAGGATGCTCCCGGCGGCGGAGGTGTCGGTGCTTTTGGCGGCGGAGGTGACGTAGTACAGAGTACTGGTGGTGTACTTATCCTGCTCAGCGTCCCAGGGGATGTTGTTCAGGGCCGTGGCCCGGTCCTTGCCGTACTCGTCGCTGCGGCCGCTGGCCTGCAGCTGGGAGAGGCGGTTCTGAGCCGCCAGATAGATGGTCTCCGCCTTGGAATCCAGCTCCGACTGGCGGATGTTGCGCTGGTGGCGGCTGATGGGGATCATGGCCAGCGCCAGCAGGATGATGAGGATGGCCAGCGCCAGCAGCACCTCCGTCAGCGTGAAGCCCCGTCTATTCCGTTGTAGTTTTCTCTCAATCATAGAAAAAGCTCCCCGCCCCACGGCATCCTCAGGACATGATCTCAAAGTAGGTGATGACCAGCGTGGTCTCCACGGTGCCGCTGTTGCGGCCCTCGGTATAGGTGTTCATATTCATGTCGGAGATCTGGCTGATGTTCTCGCTGGAGCACAGCCGATCCACGATCTGCCGGGCCTGCGCATAGGTGGAGGTCCGGAAGGTCATGACGATTGGCCGCAGCATGATATAGTCCTGCTGCACGGTACCCGCAGAGCAGTCCAGCGAATAGTCCAGCGTGTCGCTCATGATCTCGTGGAGCTCGATCATCAGCTTGCCGCTGTTGTCGTACTGGGGGATGGTGCGCTTCTCGCCCGCCGCCTTGATCTCGTCGATGGCCTTCTGCATCTTCTGCATCTGGGCCATTTTCCCCTGATTGGCGTCCAGCTCCGTCTGCTCGGCCTCCATGTTCAGCCGATAGCTGGATATCTGATCGTTGATGGGGATGAGGATCAGCTTACAGTAGCCCGCCACCAGCACCACCACGATCAGCACCAGCAGGGTCTTTTCCCGTCTTGTCAATTCCCGGTTCATTTGTCTGCCTCCTCTGCGCTGCGTAGGGTGATGCGGACGGTGAAGTCCAGAATGGTGGAGACGTTGCCGTCCTCCGTGGAGGCCAGATTCAGCTCCACATTGCTGACGATGGGGGACTGCTGGATCACGTCAAACATCCGGGAGATCTGATCCAGACTCATGCCGGACATGGCCACCGTCATCTTGTTGCCGGATACCTGCAGCGATACCAGCCGTCCCCGGGACAGCATCTCCTGCTCCAGCAGATCCAGCGCCTTCTGACGGTCCACCAGAGTGCCGTTGTCCTCGCTGCCGTCGGTGGCCCACTCCATGGAGTAGGTGCGGTATTCCATCAGCAGACGGTCGTAGCCCTTCAGCAGCTCCTGCATCTGGGTATACTCCGTGTGAACGGAGGCGTAGGCGGCCTGCGCCGCATCCAGCCGGCGGTACTGGTCGATGACGCCGAATTTGGCCACGCAGCCCGCCAGAATGGCAATGGCCAGACAGCCCACCAGCAGGGTCAGACGGGGATTGCCCTTCTGTTCCCGCATATTCAGATTGATGCCCTGCTTATGGGGGCATTTGAGGGTCTTGCGACCGGCCTCCGAAGGCCCCTTTTTCATCTTTTCTGCCATTATTGCAGGCCCCCCTTGATGCCAAGATCCACGCCGCCGATGGCCCGCAGGTACATCCACGGCTCCTCGGTGGACATCCGCTGGCCCAGCAGCTCGGCGGAGGTGTGCAGCGTCATGCCGGTGGTATCGGCGATGGTGTCGTACAGCGGCTGAATGGCGCTGCCGCCGCCGCACAGGCACAGCTGCGTCAGCTCCCGCTCCCGGTTGTTGTAGTTGAAGAAGTTCACGGCCTTCACCACCTCCACGGCGATGCGGCCATACAGTTCACGGGCCTGCTCCGACTCCAGCACATGGTTGTAGTTCTGGCGCACATACTCGTGAGCCACGTGGACGTCCACGCTGCACTGATCGGCCACCAGATGCTCCAGATCGGACATCCCCACCTCGATCTCCCGGCGGCTGGCGAAGTGGCCGCCCCGGTAGATATACAGGAAGGTGGCGCTGTGGCCCAGATTTACCACGCACAGGTCATGGCCCTCCTGCCGGGTGCGGCGGTAGTAGGCCTGCAGCACAGCGCTGTACGCGCACTCGCTGGGGGTCAGCACCCGCAGGCGGAAGCCCGCCCGGCGCAGCATGGTCCGATAGCTCTCCACGGTGCTCTTCAGGGTGGCGCAGGCCAGCAGATTCATCTCCGTGGGCTGGCCGGACTCGTCCCGCAGCACCTCCCGCATGGAATAGTCGAAGAAGTACTTGTTCTTCTCCTCCGTCAGATAGTCCCGGAACTCATAGGGCAGGTTATACAGCAGCTGCTGCTCCGTCATGGCGGGCATCACCAGCTCACGGGTGAACACCTCCGTGGAGGGCAGCACCAGCGCCGCATGGGTCAGGGGGATGCCGTTACTTTTGGCCGTCTGGCGCAGGAAGTCCGCCATGGCGTCCATGGACAAAATCCTCGAACCGGAGACCATGTTGTCCGGCAGCTCCGCCGTGACGGCCTTTTTCAGGTCCGCACCGGCGAAATATACCAGCTTGACGCTGCTCTCACCGATGTCAAAGCCAACGATCTTTTCCAAAATGCTCGTCCTCACTTTCAAGAATTACAGCAGCCCCAGATACCAGTCGATGATCTGTTGGCCGCACAGCGCCGTCAGCCAAGCGCCAAGGGCGATGCTGGGGCCCCACGGGATGGCCTCGCCGCCGCCCCGTTTTTTTTGCAGGAGTCCCCACACGATACCGATGACGCAGGCCGCCACCAGACACAGAAGGTTCCGCTTCCAGCCCAAAAACAGCCCCGTCAGGAACAGGAGCTTGATGTCGCCGCCGCCCATGGCCTCACGGCCCAGCAGCTTCTCCATTCCCAGCACCAGAAGCAGCACACACCCCGCCACCGCCAGACCGCCGATGGCGCCGGCCAGCGCCCGCCGGAGCGGCGGGGGGGCGAGGAGAAGAGGGATGATAAATAGCACAACGCCGACCGCTATAAAACGGTCGGGGATGATGTACCCCTCCAAATCCGCAAAGGAGCAGACCAGCAGGATGCCGGCCACGCACCAGCCTTCGAGAGCTTGGAGCGAAATATCATAATGCAGCAGCAGCGTCACGAACACCAGCACCGAGACGGCCTCGGCCAGAACGTGACGCCGGGAGAGCTTGGCCCCGCAGTAGCGGCAGCGTCCGTGGGCGGCCAGATAGCTGACCACCGGGATCAGGTCCCGCACCGTCAGCACATGGCCGCAGGCGTCGCAGTGGGACCGGCCACGCAGCACGCTCTCCCCATGGACGATGCGCCAGGCTGCACAGTTCAGAAAGCTGCCCATGCACGCACCCAGCAGGGCGGCCAGCAGGCAGCAGTAAACAGTTAAGAAGGGATCGGTATACAGCATGGGGAAGGCTCTCCTTTAGATGGGACTGCTCTCACGGAGCGGGGAGGGACGCCAACCCACGGCCATCCCCGCCCGATGAGAGACGGGTCGCCCCGCACCGGCCCCACCGGGCAGGTGCGGGAGCTGTTGCGTGTGAATGTGACAAGAGGATGTCAGTTGATCTCGGGCGTACCCAGAGTCCAGGTGAAGGTCTTGCTGTCGGCATTGGCGGCATCAGTCAGCTTAGAAGCGGTGTAGGTGATGGTGCCGTCGGCGACGGTCAGCTTGTCAGGATAGTTCAGGGTCAGGGTATCGTTACCGGCGGGACCCTTCAGGAAAGCATCCTTATCAGCGGGAGCCTTAGTGTTCTCGGTGAGCATAGCGGTCTGCCACTCGGCATAGGTAGCACGGACATTGGCCACGTCAGCGGCCTCCTTGGACTTGGTCAGGGCACCGTTGAACACGGGGATGGCGATGGCCACCAGCACAGCGATGATGGCGACGATGATCAGCATCTCCATCAGAGTGAAGCCCTTCTTGTTCTGCAGTTTCTTCAGCATAGTTCTACATCTCCTATTATTTTTTGCTATTTTTTGCGGTTTTTATCTTGATCCGTACAGGGTTGTTATACGGATAGGATACGAATTTGGGTGCGGCGGCCTTACATTCCGCCGTAGAGGGTGAACAGCGGCAGATACACCGCCAGCAGCAGCACCACCACGATCACCGCCAGAGCGATGGTGATGATGGGCTCCAGCACCGACAGCAGGCGGGCGGTGGTGACCTCCACCTCGTTGTCAAAGTATTCACCGATGACGTCCAGCGTCTCCTCCAGCGAGCCGGACTGCTCGCCTACGCCCACCATCTCCGTCAGCATTTTGGGGAAGTATTCGATCTGACCCATGCTCTCGGAAATGGTGCGGCCACGCTCCACCTTCTGCTTCACCTCCTGCACGGCCAGTGCAAAGGTGTAGTTGCTGATAATGTTGCCGGTCACATCCAGAGCCTTGGGGACCGGCAGACCGGCCGTCAGCATGGTGGCCATGCTGTGGGCGAACTGTGCGGCGGCGCTGAGGCTGTGGAGCCGGTGGAGGGGGGCCTTGGTGAGGCTCCATGCGGCGATGGCCTTCCGGCCCTGAACAGAGCGGCGGGCCACCATATAGGCGATGCCCAGCCCGGCGGCGATCAGCAGAAGCAGCCACCACCAGCCCACGAAGAAGTCACTGGTGGCCAGCAGCACACGGGTGATGCCCGGCAGCTGGGTGTCCATCTCGGCAAAGACATCGTTGAAGGCCGGGACGGCCACGGCGATGATGATAATAAACACGACGATGGCCACCACAATGACCATGGCGGGGTAGGTCAGGGTGCTGACCACCTTGGCCTTGGTCTTGGCGGATTTATCATAGTACCGGTGCAGCCGCTGGAAGCACTCCTCCAGCGTGCCGGACTGTTCTCCGGCCCGGACCGTCTCGATGAAGGTCTTGGGCAGATAGGGGGCGTTGTTTTCAAAGCTCTGGGCCATGGAGTAGCCTGCGCCCACCTCCTCGGCCACCTTCTCCAGCATCTGGCGGATGTGGCGGTTCCTGGTCTGGGCCGCCACCATCTCCACACAGTGCTGAATGGACATACCTGCGGAGAGGATAATGGCGAACTGGGAGCAGATCAGGGCCAGCTCCTTTTCCTTGATCTTCAGGCCGATGGGGCGGTTGAAGATGTTTTCCTTCTTCTCCCGTACCTCCTCCAGCCGGGTGATAATGGCTACGGTCTCCCGCAGGCGGCTGGCGGCCTCGAACTCGTCATAGGCCCGGATGACGCCGGATACAGCCGTTCCGTCCTTGGTCTGGCCCTTGTAACGGTATGTAGTCATGGCGTGTCTCCGCTCCTTCCGTGCCGGGTTTTACGCAATTACTCGTCTACTGTGGTGTTGATGATACGGGCGGCCTCCTCGGCGGAGGTGACACCCTCCAGCACCAGCCGGCGGCAGCTCTCCCTCATGGAGCGGAAGCCGTTTTTGCGGGCCTCCTCCGTCAGCCGCTCCTCGTTGGCGCCCTCGCTGATGAGCCGCCGCAGGCGGCCGCTGAGCATCAGGATCTCGAAGGCGGCCCGGCGACCGGTATAGCCGGAGTGATGGCACTCCGGACAGCCCTCGCCCTTATAGAAGGTGACATGGCTGTCCTCCGGCATCCCCAGCAGGGCCAGCTCCTCGGCAGAGGGCTGATAGCCCTTCTTGCAGTGGGGGCAGACCTTCCGCAGCAGACGCTGGCTCACCACGCCCCGCAGGGCGCTGGCCACCAGCCACGGCTCCACGCCCACGTCCTTGAGCCGGTATACGGCGGACACGGCGTCGTTGGTGTGCAGAGTGGAGAACACCAGATGACCGGTGATGGCGGCCCGCATGGCGATGGAGGCCGTCTCGCCGTCCCGGATCTCACCCACGGAGATGATGTCCGGGTCCTGACGCAGGATGGCTCGCAGGCCGCTGGCGAAGGTCATGCCGGTCTTTTCGTTGATCTGGCACTGGCTGACGCCGGGGATGTGGTACTCCACCGGGTCCTCCAGCGTGACGATGTTGATCTCCTCACGGGACAGATCCCGGATCATGTTGCACATGGTGGTGGACTTACCGGAGCCTGTGGGACCCACCAGCAGAATGACGCCGCTGGTGTTTCGCAGCAGAGCGTTGTAGTTGTCAAGATCCTGCCCCTCCAGTCCCAGCTGGGATTTGCTGAGGGCCTGAGCGGACTTGTCCAGCAGACGCAGCACCATCTTCTCGCCATACACCGTGGGCATGGAGGAGATACGCAGGTCCAGACTGTGGCCCCGCACCGACTGGATGGCGTGGCCGTCCTGCGGGATCTTATGCTCGGCAATATTCATACCGCCCATGATCTTCAGGCGGGAGATCACGGTATTCTGCAGGTCGGCAGGCACCGTCAGGATGCGGCGGAGCAGACCATCGATGCGCATCCGCACTACCATCTCACCCTCCTGCGGCTCCAGATGGATGTCGCTGGCCCGCTCGGTATAGGCCCGCTCGATGAGGGCGTTAACGAAGCGGATGGTGGGGGCGGACTCCTGAGGGTCCGCCGTGTCCTGCGCCATTTGGGCGGGGATGACATCGCTGCTGCTGCCGACCTCTCGCTTCATCTCCTCGATGACCCGTGCCGTACCCTCGTTGCCGTACAGGCGGCTGATGGCCTGCTCCACGGCCTTGCGGGTGGCGATCATGGGGATGATGCGCTTACGGGAGGCGGTTTTGACCTCATCCTGAGCCGCGAAGTCCAGAGGATCGCTCATGGCCAGATACAGGCTGTTGCGTACCAGCTTCACCGGCACCACGCAGTATTTCTTGGCGATGTTCCGGGGGACATACTGGGCCAGCTCCACGGGGATGGAAATGGCCGTCAGGTCACAAAGTCCACGCCCAGCTGCACTCGCAGAGCGTCGATGAGCTGCGCCTCCGTGATGAAGCCGTTCTGGATCAGCACATCGCCCAGCCGCTGCTTTGTCTCCTTCTGGAGTGCCAGAGCACGCTCCAGCTGTTGCCCTGTGATGGTCCCGGACGCCACCAGCAGATCGCCCAAGCGCATATAGGCCATTTCACTCACCTCCCGGTCGAAAGCCCGTCATGTACGGGCAGGGATAAAACGCACAGCCCACGCCGACGCATTCGCCAACGTCGGATCCTGTGCGTTTATGGCCTATAATATACCCCCATTCCACTGCAAAGTCAGCCGATTTTTCGTGATTAAT
>ENA-UOJH01002006-UOJH01002006.1-human-gut-metagenome-genome-assembly--contig:-C148-NODE-2006-length-13618-cov-10.109563_pt1 | contig 13618 bp, 13 predicted proteins | sample MGYA00242345_ERZ723892 | MGnify/ENA metagenome assembly ERZ723892 | reverse complement strand
CGGGGTATTGGAACTGGGGCCTAAAGTGCAGACAATCTTTGTTTTTTTCAGCATATATAGTATATTCTCCTTAATGTTATATAATTTTATACAATTCGGGCCGCTTAATCAGCTGACGGCGCGGATGAGGTTGAAGACCTGCTGTGCCGTGTTCGTCATATTGCGCAAAGCTGTTTCTTTATTCATGGCTTCTTCCAACGGCATGGCTTTATCGACGATGGAAAAGAAGGAGTCAATGCCCTGATGATTACATTCGGCGGCATCGGCCGTCGTGCATCCTGCCAAGGCGATGACTTTGGCGCCGTACTGTTTAGCCAGCTTCGCTACGCCAATCGGGGCTTTGCCCATAGCCGTCTGGGCATCGAGGCTGCCTTCACCGGTGATGACGTAATCGGCATCTTGAACAGCTTCTGCCAGGCGGATGGAATCGAGGACGATCTGGATGCCTGAACGCAGGCGGCCGTGCAGATAGGCCAGGAAAGCAAATCCCATACCGCCGGCCGCACCGACACCGGCTGTCTGGCTCAAGTCATGACCGGTATACCGCTGGTTGACAGCAGCAAAGGATCGACTGGCATCGTCCAGGACTTTAACATCTTGCGGCGACGCACCTTTCTGGGGCCCGAAGATATAGGCAGCACCCCAATTCCCGAATAACGGATTGGTCACATCACAGGCAACATCGAAGGTGCAGTCTTTCAGTGCCGGCAAGACCTGGGAATCATCTACAGAGGCAATGCGCCCTACTTCCTGTCCACCTAACCCAACAGGCATCCCTTGAGCATCGCGGAAAATATAACCCAGAGCCTGGAGCATGCCGACGCCGCAATCACTGGTCGAGCTGCCGCCCAAACCGATGATGAAGTGGCGTATGCCGGCTTCCATGGCCTGCGCCATGACCTGGCCGACACCATACGTCGTCGTATACAGGGGATTGCGCTGTTCTGCCGGCACCAATCCCAGTCCGGCTGCACCGGCCATTTCAATGACGGCCGCTTCCATCCCCGGCAGATAGCCATAAGGACAGGAAACGGCTTCTCCTAAAGGCCCTTGGACGCCGACATAGCGGAGCTCACCATTCAGCCCATCGACGAGCGCTTCGACGGTCCCTTCCCCACCATCGGCTAATGGCTTGACAATGACCTGGACGGGATGGCCGCCATAGGCCTTGCGGACGCCGGCTTCGATGGCCCGGCCCGCTTCGACGGAAGTCAGACTATTTTTCAAGGAATCAATGGCTACAACGACTTTCATGATGATTTCTCCTCTATTTGCGAATTCATAAGGCTGTGTTTCTCTATGCCTATAGTGTAGCAAAAGAGGCCTCTTCTTTCTATGTTATAAAAAACAATAAACTACTATTATTTTTATTTTATAAACCAAGGGAGGGTCGCAACATACAGCGCTACGGCATCGCAAAATACCCTTGGATCGAGGCCGGTCTTCCCGGCAATCCGCTTCAGCCGGTATTGCAGCATGTTCTTGTAGATACAGAGAATCCGTGCCGTTTCCTGGATAGACAAATCCTGCTGATAATAGACCTGGAGCAAATGGATGTCACTGTCCGTCAAATGATGGCAAATATCCCTGCAGTAGCGGCGGCGCACGGCCCCGTCCAGGCTTTGCAATAAAAAGGCCAATTTCATATCATCAGCATGAACGCGGAAGACCTGCCGGTCTGCCGCTGCCTGCAAGGCCATTTTGGCCAAACGATACGATTCGTAGATACGGTGAAACGGCTCTTCGGTCCCAATTCCCGCTGAAACGCCTGGATAGAACCATTCTTTCCAACGTGGCAGTTTCTTAGCCCAGTTCGGATAAACTTGACAAGGAATGAGGATAACGAAGATATCCGGGTAGATATATGTATATAAGGTCATCCCCAGCTTTTGACAGGTTTCAGACATTTGCTGACGGAAATCCCCGACTTGGCAAGTTCCCTCATGCCATCGGAAAACGGCAGCAACATACTGGCTGCCTGCCAATTCCGGCTGTTCTTCGGCCAGCTGTTGCACCATATCTTCATCATGGTAGATCAAGGCCATGACTTGACGGCTGCGATGTTCTTCTTCACTGAACGCCTCTTGGCTCAAGCAATATTCCTGGAGGAAGACTTCACAGATTTTCGTCAGCAAGAAACCGTACTGGCCGACGACAGCCGGTTCCCCGGTAATCCCGACAACCCCCAGGACTTGTCGGCCCATGACGATAGGATAATTGACACCTTGGCTGACCCCCTCTTCAGGGCGGTCTTCCTGAACGGTCTGGACCCGTCCCGTCCGGGCGGCGACATGGCCGGCCTTGTGGTAGGTGCCAATACGGGCGCTGTCAGTACTGGCCATGATACGTCCATGACGGTCGATGAAATTGACGTTCCAACCGACGACGGCCTTGGCCGAATCGACAATCTGCTGGGCTAATTCATCGGTAATGCGGACTTTCACTTAAAATCATCCTCGCTAGTAAGAATCATGATAACGCCACGTCCAGGGCCATCATCAACGTGAATCCCAGGGCAAAGGACAAGACGCCGATGTCGGAGTGTTCGCCAGCCGACATTTCCGGAATGAGTTCTTCGACGACGACATAGCACATGGCTCCAGCTGCCAGGCTGAGGAGGTACGGCAGGATGGGTACGATAAAGGCCGTCAGGGCAATGGTCAGGACAGCCCCGATGGGTTCGACGATACCCGACAGGACACCGCCGATAAATGCTTTGTGTTTGCCGACGCCGTCCGCCTTAAGGGGCATAGAGATGATGGCCCCTTCGGGAAGGTTCTGCAAGGCGATGCCCAAAGACAAGGCAAAGGCCCCGGCGGCACTGATGCCCGTCTGGCCGGCCAATAGTCCGGCATAAACGACGCCGACGGCCATGCCTTCGGGGATATTATGCAGCGTCACAGCCAAGACGAGCATCGTCGTCCGCTGCAAGTGGCTGTGCGGCCCTTCAGCCTTCTCACTGTACATGTGCAGGTGCGGTACCAATCGGTCCAGGGCCAGGAGCAGGAAGATGCCCAGCCAGAACCCGACCACAGCCGGCACGAAGGCGAATTTCCCTAACGGCGCCGATTCTTCCATAGCCGGTATCAAGAGGCTCCAAATGGAAGCGGCAATCATGACACCCGACGCAAATCCCGTCAATCCCCGCTGGACCTGACGATCCAATTCCCGCTTCATAGCATAGACGCAGGCCGCCCCTAGCGACGTCCCGACAAAAGGGATGAGAATCCCCATGAAAGCATTTTCCATAATAACTTTCCCTCCCTATATATCATTTAGTTTTACTTGATACTCAGTATCATTATATTCTTATTGTACACAAAAGGAGCTGTCCTCGCAAGACAGCTCCTTTTCGCGAATATATCGTACATCAAACTTCCTCTAACGCACTTTCACCGCTGATTTTCCCAGGCAGGACCAGGGACAAGGCCAGGCAAACCAGGGACGGTACAAGCCAGCCCAGGCTGCTGTCGCCTAAGGGCAGGCCCTGGATGAGGACAGCCGCTCCGTCGAGATGGAAGAACTGGGCGGCAATGTCAATGGCCGATACGATGCCGGCAGCAGCAACGGTGCAGCGCATGCCCAGTTTCGACAGGCTGACAAATTTATTGACAATAGTCAGCATGACGACGACAATAGCCATGGGATAGACAAACAGCAGGAGGGGCAGCGTGACCTGGATAATCTGGTTTAAGCCGAGATTAGCCAGGAGCAGGCTGACGACGCTGATGACGGTGACGTATTTCTTATAGGACAAGACCGGAAATTCTTCAGCAAAGAAGGTCGAAACAGCGGCAATGAGGCCGACTGTCGTCGTAAAGCAGGTCAACGTGACCATGACGGCTAGGAAGGCCATGCCGACAGTCCCGAAAATCTGGAACGATGTCTGAGACAAGACATAGGCGCCGAGATTGATTGTGGCATCTCCATAGACCGCCTGCGGGATGGGAAAATGATTGCCCAGCAGGGCCAGGCCCAGATAAAGTCCGCCCATGAGGACGGCTACGGCAGCCCCGGCCATCCAGACACTGGCGATATGTTCCTTTTCTGAGGTAAAATGAATCCGCTTCATAGCCCCCAGGGCGATGATGCAGAAGGCAAAGGACGCCAGCGTATCGACCGTATTATAGCCTTCAATGAAACCGTTGCCGAAGGCCGAAGCAGCATATTTCCCCATAGGCACAGCTGTCGACGGCGTCGTATAGGCCACCATGCCGACGATGATGAGCAGGACGATCATGATAGCAAAAATCGGGGTCAATACCTTACCGACACGGTCCAGGAGCTTCGATGGCGTAATCGACAGCCACCAGGCGCAGACGAAATAAAGAGTCGTGAAAATAGCCAGCGGCAGCATGCCGTCGCCGGTAATGGGCAGGATGCCGATAGAAAAGGACGTCGCCGCCGTCCGCGGGATAGCCATGAGCGGCCCGATGGCCAGATACATGAGCGTCAGGATGATGAGCGAAAAGAGGGGCGAAATCTTATGATTCATTTCTGCCCGGAAACCGCCGGGGTTGAAGGTCCCCATGATGACGGCGATGACAGGCATGCCGATGCCGGACAAGAGAAATCCCAGAATCGCCGGCGTAAACTGCCCTCCCGCCTGGAACCCCAGCGACGGCGGGAAAATCAGGTTCCCGGCCCCGAAAAACATGCCGAACAACAATAGTCCGACTTGTGCACCATTTTTCAACATAAACAGATAACACTTCCTTTACAATTTTAATTCATCCATGTAAATCTTTATTTATACATTGTAAAGTTTTAAGTGTCTTCTGTCAATCCAAAAAGTTAAACGATTATTTTATAATGACTTTGGCTACTGCCTGAGCGACGAGGCCTTCCCCATCCGGTTCAGCCTGGAGCATATTCAAATACATACAGGACAGCTGGGATTCGACATAGTTCTTGAAGTAATTAAATTTCGCCCCCTGGCTGTCGCCTTCGCTCATACCGTACTGCTGGACGGCAATTTTCTTGAGCAAGGCTGACGTCTTCTGACCGGCCGGTGAGCTCAGGACCCAATCATGGTCGCCTAGGTGGACGATATACCCTTCCTAGTCCCAGCCTTTACAGCCCGCGAAAAGACAACCCTCTTGATGCTGGTTCCTTCATCGCTTATCTTATTCCTGACGGGCATCGCCTTTGCCTGGTTCGTAGTCCTGCCTCAGGGGCTCCGCTTTTTCCTCACGTTCTCGTCAGATTTCGTCCAGCCCCTGTTGTTTATGGAAAGTTACTTAAATTTTGTGTTCATGCTAGTCCTGCCTTTCGGCATCCTTTTCAATTTACCCTTAGTCTTCATCGTCTTGGCCAAGCTCGATTTGATTACGTCCCGTATGCTGGCGAAAAAGCGAAAATACATCGTCCTGCTGGCCTTCATCACGCCGACGACAGACATCCTATCTCAATGTCTCCTGGCACTGCCTATGATCATCCTTTTGGAAATGAGCCGCCTCATCATCCGCTATGGCCTGCACCGTTGAGAAAGATCGTTACCAGCCTAAAAGTGAAGTGATGGTACCGACCAGCCAGGAAGTCACGGAAAAACCAGATTCAATCGGTTCCGCCTTCATATCCACACGTCCTACAGGCTGGCCGTCATAATTGACGATGATATGACCGACGATGCCATCCTGTGTTTCTTTGGCCGAAACGACCTTAGGCAAATCATACGTCAAGCTGTAATGCGACGCATCTTCGCCATGAATCAAGGGATAACGGATATCCTGGACAGCCTTGACTTCGGTACGGCACGCCGTGCCGTCTTTGACCCAAATCGCGTGTTTCGTTTCATCCGCTTTTGGCCCTTCGGCAGTATTTACATGGGAAAAGCCATAATCCAGCAACGTTCTAGCATCGGTAAAGCGCCCTCCTTCGGTAGGTGAAGCCATGAGGACAACGAGAAGATCCGTACCATCGCGCTCTGCTTCTGCTGCAAGACAACCGCCGGATTCTTCAGTCCACCCGGTCTTTACCCCGATGGCCCCAGGATAGGATCCTAATAGGGCATTCGTATTTTCTGCCCGTAAATGCTTGCCTGCTGGAGACAGCCAATGGACATCGGCTGTCTTGCGGGCTACCATATTACGAAACGTTTTGTTCTCCATGGCATAACGGGCTAATATCATCATATCCCGTGCCGTCGAATAATGCGTCGGTACAGTGAGCCCATTAGGATTTTCGAAGTGCGTATGCTTCATCCCTAAGACAGCTGCCCGTTCATTCATCCGTTTAGCAAAAGCCGGTACACTGCCATCTACGCGGTCAGCCAGTGCCACCGCCGCTCCGTTATCAGAAACTAAGAGCATACCGCCTACTAATTCATCGCGCATAAAGACATCGCCTTGAGAAAATCCAAGAGGACAGTCTTCTGTATTAGCTGCATCGTCCAGAATAGAAATCTGTGTCTCAGGCTGCAGCTTTTCCAAGGCTAATACAGCAGTCATCATTTTCGTCATACTCGCGGGATACTTCAAGACATCGGCATCCTTTTCCAGAATCACCCGTCCTGTCGATGCCTCAACGAGAATATACGACTGAGCCAGTACAGCCGGACTTTCTGCTGCTGCAGTCCCTGAAAATGATATAATACTCAGCAAGCAGAAACACATACTTCCTGCCAGCCATTGCTTTATGCTCTCCATGAAATACCTCCTAAATTTTCTCTCAAACATCTGCCTCTTTTGTGGTATACTGATGAAGTACGTCATTCTGACGAATCCACCTAAAAGAGGCATTGATATATGGAAAAGAATTTCGACATTAATCAGCAGGGATACAGCATCCGCTGCAAGCTGCTCATCAATGACAATGATAAACAGACACGCACTTTCGACAACGTTGTCATCGTCACCCACGGATTCGGCAGCCACAAAGATACGGCCGGAACCGTCCATTTTGCGGAACACTTGACGAGCAAATACAAGAACTACGCCGTCATCGCCTTTGACTGGCCCTGCCATGGCGCTGACGCCCGCAAAAAGCTGTCCATCCCGGAATGCATGACCTATTTGACGCTAGTCATCGACTACGCCAAGACCGAACTCCAGGCCAAGAACATCTACAACTATTCGACAAGTTTCGGCGCTTACATCACACTGCGCTACCTCATCGAACAGGGCAATCCCTTCAAAAAGATTGCCTTGCGAAGCCCTGGCATCAACATGTATGAAAGCATGAGCAACCATGTTTCCGATGAAGGCTTCGCCAAACTGAAGAAAGGCAAGGAAATCCAAGTCGGCTTCGACCGCAAGATGAAAATCGACCAGGCTTTCATGGATGACCTCAAGAGTTTCGACGTCTGTGACCACGAATATTTCGATTTTGCCGATGACATCCTCATCCTCCATGGCACGAAGGACGAAATGATTCCCATCGACCTGGTCCGGGATTTCGCCGAAAACAACGTCATTGAGTTCATCCCCGTCGAAGGGGCCAACCACCCTTTCCAGAATCCGAATCACATGGCCCTGGCCATCCACAAGATCATCGAATTTTTCCATAAAGGGAACTAAAGCCGCCTACGGTGAACGTACCCCCGTCTATAGAGGTGGGGGCTTCCTGCTTCAGCGAGAACAGCACCACTGACTCTGAAGAGTTGTGGCGACTTACACTCTCTCCACAGGCGTAGGTTTCCGTGCGACCCACGGTACTTTATGCGTTACATTAGGCGGCAGATATGCGCCTAGCTTCCTCTCTAATATTTATGGCAGCGTTCTTATCTCGGTTATGGTGACTGCCACATTTCGGGCAATCCCATTCTCGTATAGACAAATCTTTCGTTTCATTGTTCTGGTAACCGCAAACATGGCATAGCTGGCTGCTTAGATACCATTTGTCTATCTTGATAAGCTGTTTACCTTGCCAAGCCAGCTTATATTCCAACATGTTTGTGAACATATTCCAGCCATTGTCGGCTACAGATTTGCCAAAACTGAACTTACCACCTTTCTTGTACTTCGCCATAGCTTTGACGCTGATATCCTCAATACCTATGGCATCATAGTGGTCTACCAAGTAGCGGGCTTTTTTGTGCAGGAAGTCGCGGCGTTGATTGGCAATTTTTTCATGGAGTTTAGCTACGCGAAGCCTTTGCTTCTCACGATTGTGGCTTTCTTTTTGCCTTTTGGATAGTTTTCTTTGTGCTTGAGCCAATCTCTTCTCAGCTTTACGCAAAAAGTTTGGATAATTCGCATCCTCTTCGTCAGAAGCAACATATAGACCGTGCATGGCAAAATCAAGTCCAAGAAATTTCTTCGGTATTATGGGAAGTATTTGGTTTTCGTACTCCACCAAAATACTGATATAGAATTTTCCTGAAGGTGTTCTGCTTATGGTAACGGTCTTTATCGTGCTGTTTTTCATCAGGGGACGATGCAGACATAATGTTACCCAACCAACTTTAGGCAATTTAACCTTATTTCCTTCTAATCGGACAGAGCCTTTCTGATTGTTCGTAGAATATGAGCCGTGTCCTGTCTTCTTAGACTTGAAGTGCGGTTTGCCAAAATGTTTTCGGTTGCGAAAAAAATTGTTGTATGCCTTGTTCAGGTTCATCTGTGCATTGGCAAGAGCAAGGCTGTCGACTTCTTTCAGCCAAGGAAAATCTTCCTTATACTGTGCAGGAGTATTGTTCAGCTTCTTACCGGTTTCCTTATAGTAATCAAGGCGGTCGCCAAGCATCTTGTTATAGATGAATCGGACACAGCCGAAAGTCTTGGCAAACATAATTTTTTGTTCAGTTGTTGGATAGAGCCTGTATCAGTATGCTTTATTCACTATAATCACCTGCCTTGATTTTCTATGTATTTTCGTATTGTCTCTATGGGAGCACCACCTGTTGTCAGCAGGCAATAGCTTTTGACCAAAATATATCCTTCCAAAGCTTACATCTGACTTCCGGAAAATCTTTTTTCTATGCGGACAAATACATCTTTTGCATATTGGCTCATCCGATCAGAAAACACTTTGCGGCGGTATTTTACCACTAAAATCAGATGGTAATAGAGTAAGAATACTGAATGGTTATTACTATCTAATTTCATAGTATAATCAATTATTTCTCATATACGACTGATTATACTACAGAACTATCTACAGAGCAATGGTATGGCTCAATTACTTACGTAAATTCGTCATACCCGCCTTCATCCCCCACCTAAGAGGTGGATGACTTCTGGCGGATTAGGTTAAAATGAACCGCCATTGCCGCCATAATCGTCGTCGCTATCGTCATCAGCACTGTCGAAATCAGGCAGGTCATCCTGGTCGGGACGGGGCTTGACAATATGCTGAACCGTCATGAAAACGAAGGTATCCCGGCTATCGGTCAAATGGAAGCTGCCAGCATCGACATAGGCATCGGCAGCCACTGCTTTATGGACATTGCTCATCTTGCCAATGAGGTATGCCCGAAAAGCCACGCCACAGCCAACAGCCAGGACGATGGCCACCATCAAGACCAGCGGACTGAAAGCATCGGCCGGGTCATAGGCTTTCCCCTTTTCCTGATAATAAGCTAATAATTTTTCCGACGACTGGCCATAGGCTTCAAAGGCCTTAACATAATGGCCGTCTTTCAACGCCGGCAGGAAGGCATCCTTGAGATAAGAGATGCCTTTTTTGTTGCTAATTTTTGCCTTCATAGCCTTGTCTGTCGCGACATACCAGTCATGGCGGTCCATGGCCAGGAGCAGGACCATATTACCATTCTTCCCATCCCGATAGTCCCGGTCCAAGAGCTGATTGGCATAGTCCCTGGCCTGAACGCCTTTCGTCGAAGTGACAGTGACCACGGCAATGCGCACATCGTAGCGCTGTTCCGCGTCCTGCAAAACTGCTGATACCTCAGCCTGTTCAGCCGGCGTGAGCAGGTGGGCCCCGTCAGACAGGCTCGGGGCGGCCGCGGCAACCCCGGCCATCGTCAGGACCACGATAGCCACCACCAGGATTGTCTCTTTCAACCATTTCCACATCGTACTCGCTCCCCTCATAACAAGCCGGTCCAAGCCATGCCGCATTTCACCAGGAAATAAAAGACGGGTACCAAGACAGCGGCCAGGGCAGCGCCGTATTCATAGGATTTAGCCTTGTCATACGGCAAGGAGCCGGCCATCTTGCCGGTCTGGCCATTCATCATAAACGTGTACGGCTTGCCATCATAGCGCGTCGTCAGGATCCACACCGGCGCCATGGCGTACTCTACGGTCCCATCATCTTTATGGACGACTCCGTCTTCAAAAGTCCGCCGCTGATGGTTGTCCACGGTATCTTCCAAGATAGCAAAGGCACTCTGCGACAACCGTTCATCTGCCCTGGGAACAGCGGCGTCGGCGTCGACGTCGTATTTGTCGGCCAGGTACCCGGCAAAATAAGCAGGACTGAACGGGACCATCTCGCTGTAATCAAAGGGTTCGATGCTTTCCATATAAGTATCATCCATTTTCTGGCTGCCGTCGACAGGGATACGGTGAAAAGCTAGGGACCCCGTCCGATCGCAGTGATAGATGCTAGTTTCGATGAGCGTTTCATCCGGTGTCTCGAAGACGGCATCGTCTTCAGCCCGGAAAGCTGCCGTCGCCGTGACCTGGGCATGGAAGAGCCAGAACGGGACGTACATGGGCTGAATGGCCTCAACACGATGATTCGCCGTAAACGCCTTGGGCAGGAGCCAGCGCCCTCGATAGAACTGTTTCAGCGCCGCCACCGCTTCGTCTTTGGTCTTCTTGAAGGGGATGACGTAATCGGGCTTGAGCATCCCCGAAAAACGGCTGGGAATGAGGGTCGGATTGCCGCAATAACAGCATTCCGTGGCCATCGTATTCTCATCGCAGACGATTTCGGCGCCACACGACGAACAAGTATAGGTCTGTAAGTGAGCCGCTTCGTCGTCGCTCCAATCCTGACCGGCCGCTTCGGTCTTCCAGCGGGCCTTGCGGGCCGCATCAGCTGCGGCAGCCCGCGCTTCTTTCTGCGCATAAAGGGCTTCCAAGGTCGGGACGTCGAATTTCGTATCGCAATAGTCACAAGTGACGGTCTTATCCTTCGGCTTGAATTGCAATGGTGCCCCGCAGTTCGGGCACTGGTAGCTAACCGATGTGTCCGCCATGGCACTCACCTCACATTCCCGTCTTCTTTGCACCGCAGTTCATGCAGAAATTACCGGTATTGACAGTCCCGCAAGACAGGCAGGTCCAGTTCGCTTGAACCTGAGGCCGCGGTGCACCGCAGTTGCTACAGAAATTGCCTGTATTCCCGGACTGACCGCATTTCGGGCAAGTCCAGGCAGCACCTGCCTGTCGCTTAGGACGGCCGCAAGCCGTGCAAAAGTTCCCCGTGTTGCCGGACTGGCCGCAGGCGCAGGTCCAGCCCGGCACCGGGGCAGACTGTGCAGGCATGGACGAAGGAGCCTGGGCTGCCTGGCGGGCTGCCAGTTCCTGAGCCAGGCCGGCACCAGCCTGATTGGCCATATTCATGCCCATATAGCCCATGGCAGCCCCCATGCCGCTTTCATTGGCTGCAGCAGCGCGCATGGAATCGGCCGTCGCATCGACGAGAGTCCCCAAGCCAATGTCCGGTCGGGACATGGTCAAGCCCATCTGGGCTTTCTGGATTTTTTCTTCGTCTTCTTCATTGGCCTTGACGCTGTTAATACCGATAGATACGATTTCGATGCCCCGCAGGTCGCGCCATTTCGGCGACAAGACATCGTTCAGGGCCTGAGCCAGTTCCGGCGTATGACCAGGCAGTTGGGAATAGTCGATGCGTAGGGCCGAGACTCTGGCAAAAGCCGGCTGCAAAGCCGTCAGGAGTTCCGACTTGAGCTGGCTGTCCAGGCGGCTCCGTTCATAAACATCGCCTTCATTGCCGGCTACGTTCGTGTAGAACAAGACAGGGTTGACGATGCGGTAACTGTATTCGCCAAAGCAGCGCAGGCGCATGAGCAAGGCCAGGCCCGTCGTATCATCGTAAGATTTAAAAGGTACTTCGCTGGGTGTACCGTATTTATTGCCGACGATTTCCTTAAGGTTAATGTAATAGACGCGCTGGTCCTTGCCCATATCGCCGCCGAAGGCAAAGCGTTCTTTCATCTGGCGGACGAGCAGGCGGAACGATTCGCCCAAGTCGCCGGCATAGTCGCCATCGAAAATGGATGCTTCCGTCGATGCATCATACGTATATTCGCCCGGTTCAGCGCAGACTTCGACGACTTTCCCCGATTCGACGATGAGCATGCATTGGCCGTTGTTGACAGCAATCCGTGAACCGTTGGAAATGATATTATCTTCACTATCTTTATTACCGCTGCGGCCACGACGGCTGGTCTGCTTCTGGCCTTTGGCCATCAAGATATTTTCATTCAAGCTGTCACAGTAAAAAAACTCTTTCCACTGGTCGGCTAAGACGCCGCCGACAGCGCCGACAGCTGCTTTAATCAAACCCATAGAGAATCCCCCCATAAATATAACGATAGTTATTTTTCTTCTTTTCTCTGCCAGCGACGGCTGCCAAAGAGACAGACTACCGGCAGGCAGACCATCATACCGACCACGATGAGGCCGTGCGGATTGAAGTGGATGAGGTCGTAGCCCAGCCAAACTTCCATACAGACGGCCAGGAACTTTCCGGTCATCGTCGCCCGAAGCGGACACGGCTCAAGGCACAGAGGGCTGTGACGACGAAATTCGACGAATATGGGATGGCCCGTAAGAAAAAGATGAGCTGAAAATCAATTTTGCGGTTCAGCTTCGACAGCCAGCGGCTCTTATCGACCAAGGCCTGTGCCTTGTGGCGAAAAAGATAACGCATGATGACGAAGGCCAGGATATTGCCTAGGACCTGGCCGGCCCAGGAAATGACGATGCCCGGCAGCAAACCGAACAAGATGCCATTGACCGTAACAAACTGGACCGATGGCAGACCGGTCATATTGGTCAGAACGATGAGCAAAATCATGAGGACTACGGCAACGCTGCCAAAAGAAGAAATATACGATGTCAGTCCTTGGACATCATGACTCACCGTCAATTGCCACAACGTACTGTAAAAAGAAGGGATGGCCCAGTGAATGGCCAGGAACACCGCCACAATCAGCCCCAGCGTCAAAGGCTTCATCAAATTCGCAATCATCGATCGATTCATATGATGATACCGTCCAAGTGGTCACATTCATGCTGGATAATCTGGGCTGTCCACCCTGTGAAGGTCTGACGGTGCTTGCGGAAACGGCGGTCCTGGTAGAAGACTTGTATCTTCCGATACCGCGTCGTCTTTCGCTTACCGACCAAGGACAGGCACCCTTCTTCTGCTGGGAAAGGATCTGCCTTCTTTTCGATAACTGGATTGATGAGGATTTCGTCGCCCCCGTCTGTATGGACGACGATGATGCGCTTCAACGAGCCTATCATGTTGGCTGCCATGCCGACACAGGTCATACGATTGGCCTTCAGCGTATCGAGAAGATCCTGAACGACGGGCAAATCCGCTTTCGTCGCTATTTCAGATTGCCGGCCCAAGAAAATGACGTCATGAACGATATTGCGAATCATAGTTTTTCCTTTCTTGAACCTCTCCCGCTTATAGAAGCGGGAGATTCTTGAGAAGTTTGATACATGGA